>ERZ791796.211-NODE-211-length-78187-cov-5.871922_pt1 | contig 78187 bp, 68 predicted proteins | sample MGYA00510311_ERZ791796 | MGnify/ENA primary metagenome ERZ791796 (study PRJEB30046, sample SAMN00792042) | human gut metagenome | study: EMG produced TPA metagenomics assembly of the A metagenome-wide association study of gut microbiota in type 2...
TTTGTTAACCTTAAATCTAATACTATGAAAAACACAATGCAAAGATACGGACTTCCGGCAACTTTGCAAATTATCAGTCATTGATAAGTGTTTTTATAACTCTAATTAACGGAATGGATGCCATGATACAGGTTTGTTAAGATTTTCTATGCTTGATAATCAAGTTTGTAATAGAAGAGAAGTGGGGAAATCTATCCCCATTTCTCTTTCATTAAGTCTTCCAATTTTAATAATTCGTCACGGTATTGGGCAGCTTCAATAAATTCAAGCTTTTTGGCTGCTTCCTGCATTAGTTTGCGCGTACGTTCGATACTCCTTTCCATTTGTGCTTTACTCATATACTGTACTACCGGATCTGCCGCAATGTTCGGAGTTGTCGGTTCAATATAGGCTTGTTTTTCTTTCAGCAATTCATTTGTTTCCGAATTAGCATTGCCGAATACATCCAAGTTTCTCGCTTTCTTGATCTGCTGTGGAGTAATGCCGTTTGCCTCATTGTATGCCAACTGTTTCTCTCGTCGACGATTGGTCTCGTCGATGGTCAGTCTCATGCTGTCCGTAATTTTATCGGCATACATGATTACTTTTCCGTTCACATTACGCGCTGCACGTCCGGCTGTCTGCGTCAACGAACGATGGGAACGAAGGAAGCCTTCCTTGTCTGCATCAAGGATAGCTACAAGAGATACTTCCGGCAAATCGAGACCTTCACGTAGCAGATTGACCCCGATCAGCACATCGTAAATTCCCTGTCGGAGGTCATCCATGATTTTTACACGTTCGAGAGTATCAACGTCGCTATGAATATAATTACACCTTATATTATTGTTGAGGAGATATTCAGTTAGCTCCTCCGCCATGCGCTTGGTAAGAGTAGTAACAAGAACACGCTCTTCTTTCTCAATACGCAGTTGAATTTCTTCCATCAGATCATCGATCTGGTTCAAGCTCGGGCGTACTTCAATAATCGGGTCCAACAGTCCGGTAGGACGGATTACCTGTTCCACTACAATCCCTTCGGATTGGATGAGTTCATAGTCTGCCGGTGTAGCGCTGACATAGATCACTTGCTTCGCCATTTCCTGAAATTCTTCAAATTTCAACGGTCGGTTATCCATGGCGGCAGGTAGGCGGAAACCATACTCCACAAGATTGATTTTACGTGCCTTGTCGCCTCCGTACATTGCACGGATCTGAGGAACACTGACATGGCTTTCGTCAATGACAATCAGAAAATCGTCCGGAAAGAAATCCAGCAGACAATAAGGACGGGTACCTGCAGCACGACCGTCGAAATAGCGGGAATAATTCTCAATGCCGGAGCAATGTCCCAATTCCCGAATCATTTCCATATCGTATGTGACACGCTCGTATAGTCTTTTCGCTTCATATTCTTTGCCGATAGACTCAAAGAAAGCGACCTGTTTGGTCAAGTCATCTTCTATCTCATGAATAGCTCGGAGGGTTGCTTCCTTAGTAGTCATGAACAAATTGGCGGGATAAATCTTATAAGCCTCGAAGGGGGCGATAGTGACTCCGCTGACTGGGTCTACCTCCTCTATGCCATCAATCTCGTCTCCCCAAAATGTGACGCGCAACAGGTTGTCCGTATATGCCAGATAAATATCCACAGTATCTCCTTTGACGCGGAAATTACCACGATTAAGGTCGATATCGTTGCGGACATACAGACTGTCTACCAGGCGGCGGAGGAAAACATTGCGGTCAATCATGCGTCCCCGTTCTATTTCAATCACATTTTTATAAAAGTCCGAAGGGTTTCCCATACCATAGATACAGGAAACGGAAGAGACCACTACTACGTCTTTTCGTCCGGAGAGTAGGGCGGAAGTTGCGGCGAGACGGAGCTTGTCTATCTCGTCATTGATGGCAAGATCCTTTTCTATATAAGTATCGCTGCTAGGCAAATAGGCTTCCGGCTGGTAATAATCGTAGTAAGAAACGTAATATTCCACCGCATTATTCGGAAAGAATCCCTTAAACTCTCCATATAATTGGGCAGCCAGCGTCTTATTATGACTCAAAATCAATGTCGGCTTATTGATATTAGCGATTACATTGGCAATGGTAAATGTTTTTCCCGATCCTGTGACCCCCAATAAAGTCTGTGCGGGAACTCCTTGAAGTACCCCTTCAGTCAGTTGTGCGATTGCTTCCGGCTGGTCTCCGGTAGGTTTATAAGCAGATGTTAGTTCAAAATTCATAGTTAATTCTAAAATTGGAACAATATTCGGCAAAATAATCGAGATTACAAATCATTTTTCCAAATAAATCCTTTACTTTGCAACAAAATAATTGAAAATTGAGAATTGAAAATTAAAAAGTATTGCAGAAGCAGATAATTCCCTTTCATTCTCGATTCTCTATTTTTTAATTTTAATAATGAAAAGCATGATTTGGAATGAGAGCATTGAGTGTATGGATCGTGAGAGTCTTCGTAAGATTCAAAGCATACGACTCAAGAAAATTGTAGATTACGTTTATCACAACACACCCTTCTATCGGAAGAAGATGCAGGAAATGGGAGTCACTCCCGACGATATCAATAGCATTGATGATATTGTGAAACTGCCGTTTACCACGAAACATGATTTAAGAGATAATTATCCGTTCGGGCTTTGTGCTGTGCCGATGAGTCAGATCGTACGTATCCATGCTTCATCCGGTACGACGGGAAAACCGACGGTTGTCGGCTATACTCGTAAGGATTTGTCTTCATGGGCGGAATGTATTTCTCGTGCCTTTACCGCATACGGGGCAGGTCGATCGGACATTTTTCAAGTATCATACGGATATGGACTTTTCACAGGCGGACTGGGGGCACATGCCGGAGCCGAAAATATCGGAGCTTCTGTGATTCCGATGTCTAGCGGTAATACTGAAAAGCAGATAACGTTGATGCATGACTTCGGTTCGACAGTACTTTGTTGCACGCCTTCTTATGCACTGTATCTGGCAGATGCGATTAAGGATTCGGGGTATCCGCGTGAGGAGTTTAAGCTGAAAGTCGGTGCTTTCGGTGCAGAACCTTGGACGGAAAATATGCGCCATGAGATTGAAGAAAAGTTGGGCATTAAGGCATACGATATCTATGGATTGAGTGAAATTGCCGGACCGGGTGTGGGGTACGAGTGTGAATGCCAGCATGGAACCCACTTGAATGAAGACCATTACTTCCCCGAAATTATTGATCCGAATACATTACAGCCGGTAGAACCCGGTCAAACAGGCGAACTGGTGTTTACCCACCTTACAAAGGAAGGTATGCCGCTGCTCCGTTATCGTACGCGCGACCTTACCGCTCTACATTATGACAAATGTTCCTGTGGACGTACATTGGTACGCATGGATCGTATCTTGGGACGCAGTGATGATATGTTGATTATTCGTGGTGTCAATGTATTCCCGACACAAATAGAATCCGTTATTCTTGAAATGGCGGAATTTGAACCGCATTATCTGCTGATAGTGGGACGCGAGAATAATACCGATACGATGGAACTTCAAGTAGAAGTACGGCCGGAATTCTATTCTGATGAAATCAATAAGATGTTGGCTCTGAAGAAGAAATTGGGTGCGCGTCTGCAGAGTGTACTCGGATTGGGGGTCAATGTGAAGCTGGTAGAACCACGTAGCATTGAACGCAGTGTGGGTAAAGCGAAACGGGTGATTGATAACAGAAAACTTTAAAACTTAAAATTAATACTCTACGATTATGGTAGCAAAACAACTTTCTATCTTTTTGGAAAACAAGTCAGGTCGTTTGACGGAAGTGACTGAAGTGCTGGCGAAAGAAGATATCAATCTTTCTGCTTTGTGCATCGCTGAAAATGCTGATTTCGGTATTTTGCGCGGAATTGTGTCCGATCCGGATAGAGCATATAAAGCTTTGAAGGATAATCATTTTGCAGTAAATGTGACCGATGTGGTCGGAATCAGTTGTCCTAATGTGCCGGGAGCTTTGGCAACTGTATTGGGATATTTGTCCGCTGAAGGGGTATTTATCGAATATATGTACTCGTTTGCCAATAATAATGTGGCCAATGTAGTGATTCGTCCTAGCAATCTGGATAAATGTATTGAGGTGTTGAAAGAAAAGAAAGTCGATCTGCTGGCGGCTAGCGATTTGTATAAACTTTAATCGTCTTTTTCTCCCCATTTGTCGATGTTTAACGCCTTTTATGTATTAAAAAACATAGATTAATTGCTAAATTCCCAGCGAATAAGTAACTTTGCGCATTATTTTTAAATAGGATGAAGAAAAATATCATTATAACTTTGCTTGCGGCGGCTACTCTGACATCATGTGGAGAGTACAATAAATTGCTGAAAAGCACCGATTACGAATACAAGTACGAAGCCGCTAAAAACTATTTTGCAAAAGGACAGTATAACCGTTCGGCTACTTTGTTGAACGAATTGATTACTATTCTTAAAGGAACGGATAAAGCGGAAGAATCTTTGTATATGTTGGGCATGAGTTATTATAATCAAAAAGATTATCAGACTGCGGCTCAGACTTTTATCACCTATTTTAATACATATCCCCGTGGGACTTTTACTGAATTGGCACGTTTCCATGCAGGTAAAGCGTTATTTTTGGATACTCCGGAGCCACGTTTGGATCAGTCAAGTACTTATCAGGCTATCCAACAATTGCAGATGTTCATGGAATATTTCCCGAACAGTAGTAAAAAGCAAGAGGCACAGGATATGATTTTTGCTTTGCAGGATAAGTTGGTGTTGAAAGAACTTTATTCAGCCAAATTATATTATAACTTGGGTAATTATTTGGGCAACAACTATGAGTCTTGTGTAATCACGGCTCAAAATGCACTGAAGGATTATCCTTATACTGATTATCGCGAAGAACTTTCCATCTTGATTCTGCGTGCAAGGCATGAGATGGCTATTTATAGCGTGGAAGATAAGAAAATGGATCGTTATCGTGAGACAATCGATGAATATTATGCTTTTAAGAATGAGTTTCCGGAAAGCAAATATCTGAAAGAGGCTGAGAAAATTTTCAATGAATCACAGAAAGTAATTAAAGACTAAATTTAAATAGATTTATGGACTACAAAAAAACGAATGCTCCTGCTACAACGGTAACCCGTGACATGATGGAACTCTGTGCCGATACAGGAAATGTTTATGAAACTGTTGCTATTATTGGTAAGCGTGCTAACCAGATCAGCGTGGAAATCAAGAACGACCTTTCTAAGAAATTGGCAGAGTTTGCTTCTTACAATGATAACTTGGAAGAAGTATTTGAGAATAGAGAGCAAATCGAAATTTCTCGTTATTATGAGAAGTTGCCGAAACCGGACTTGATTGCTACGCAAGAATACATCGAAGGGAAAATATATTATAGAAATCCGGCTAAGGAGAAGGAAAAACTTCAGTAATTTATTTTCTGACGAAAGAATTGATAGTCAAGTAGTAAGTGGGATGACAATCCCTGCTCCTTATTGCTTGGCTATTATTGTTTAACTCAACTACTATTTATACTATTTATGATTCAAAGAATTCAAACAGTTTATTTACTGATTGTTACAGGTTTGCTGATTACAGCAATGTGCTTGCCGATGGGATATTTTACTGATGCGATGGGAGAGCACTCTTTTAAAGCTCTAGGAATAGAAATAAACGGTGCTTACGAGTCTACATGGGGCTTATTCTGCATCTTATTGCTTAGTACTATTGTTGCCGTAGCTACAATTTTTTTATATAAAAATCGTATGTTGCAGATACGTATGACGATTTTCAACAGCTTATTGCTGGTAGGCTATTACATTGCTTTTCTTGCTTTCTATTTTGCATTGAAGAATGATGCGAATATGTTTCGGGTAGGGTGGGCTTTGTGTTTGCCGCTTGTTTCCATTATTCTGAATATATTGGCTGTTCGTGCTATCGGACGTGATGAAGTGATGGTAAAGGCTGCGGATAGATTAAGATAAAGTTTTCCTTATACTCTCTGAGTAATTCGTTAATAATATAATAGACAAAAAGCATAGCTTTATAGGAGTTAAAGCTATGCTTTTTGCTATCTAAAGCTACGCTTTGGCATCTCTAAAACGATGCATTGCAAATGTGGAATTTTTTTTCGTGTAGGAGGATTTTATTTCTTCAAATCGAATAAATAAGTGAGCTTTATTGAAATTGTTCCATGCGCTGCACGGGCAAAATAATCCTTTTTGGTTGTCTTGTAGAAATCGGATAAGGCAAAATAATAACGTCCTTCCACTATAAAACTACCGGCTTTTTTCGTTCTAAGCTCTACACCACCGCCTCCGGTAATGCCATAATCAAATTTATTCTGAATCTTAGTACCGTATACCGCTTTTTGGGTACTTGACAACTCATTCATATCAATTCCTTTTATTGTTTCCGATTCACTGATCAAAAAGCCTATCTGCGGGCCTGCATGAATGAAAAATTGCAATCCTCTGTCTCGTCCGAAAGCTAGGTGGGCAAGAAAAGGAATATCGATATAGGTCATCTTGCGGGTATAAGTTTTACTTGGATCTTTGGAAGTCACTTCATTTCCATTATCGTCTAGTGACACGATTTCAAATAATTGATCCCAACCTCGTTGTGAGAAGTTCAGTTCGACCTGTGCCCCACAAATCATGGCAAAATACTTTTCAGAAATATAACGGGCTGTCAATCCTCCGGTTATTCCCATCAGGCTGTTCTGTTTGATGGTAGGAGTGAAGGATACACTATTTAAGTTGACACCTCCGTTGACACCTACAGAAAAATTGCTTCGTGCCTCTCCGATCTGAGCAGTGGCGGAGAGAGTGAATCCTGTTAGCAGAAGGCCTGCGATCAAAAATGGTTTTATCTTTATCATTTTCCGTATTATTCGAAGTCAAGTTTTACTAATTCAAAGTTTTTAGTGAAACGAATGAAGAACACTTTCTTATTAATAAATCCTCCCCAATTGTTCACACGTTGGAATTTGAAGCCGGTTTGAATAGGAGTCAGATTCATTTTAGACAGATTATTTTCAAGTTCCGAGCCATAACGTGACAATCCCTTCAAGAAAAAGAATCCGGTGTCAAAACCAAGCATTGCATAATTGGGATACTTGCTGATTAAGTCTTTACTGTACCATTTATGGTAAGCGTTGGTAAACTGCACGGCAGCTGGGAATAGTGTGTTCGTATAAAACGAAGAATAGAAATACACGTCTAGTTCAAAGAAACTTTCCAAATGATCTCTCGTGTAAGTCTGCCATTCCGGATAGCCGAACAAATGGATGTTCTGTCCTGTATTATCTCTGACTAACAGCGTCAATTGCGGGAGTACTTTAATAAGCAATACATTTTTTCCTGAGGTAGGAATAAAGATGTTCTCCTTATCATTGCTGAGCGCTGCTTTCAACGTTTCTTTTGTAGCATTCTCATTGACCGTTTGCATGGAGATGCCCTTATTCTTTAGCTCTTGTTTCAGGCCACTGATAAATTCAGCCTTTTCTTTGTCGGCACTGATAGGCTCGATAAAGATAACATGCGCATTGGGAAATTGACGTGTGAAATGCTCGTAAACTTCTGAATATAAATAGGATTGCGGTGTATTGATCTGATAAACAGCCGGATTATTGAATACCTCTTCACCCTTCTGAGAGAAAGGAATCACCAGACGTATATCATTCTTTTTTGCGAAATCAGACAGTGGCTTGATTTGGTTCTGATGCATCGGGCCAAAAATAACATCCATCTTCTTCATCTCGTTCTTTGAAAGAATCGCATTCAAGGTAGAAACCTCTTTTCCACTGTCATATACATATAAATCCAAAGAAGTACCTGTACGTTTCAGACTATCCACTGCCATAAGAAAACCTTCGTAGTATTCCACCATACGTTTGTCTTCCTGGAAAGGCAGTATCAATGCGGCTTTAATGGTCGACATCTTCTTGGGAGTCTCCTTACTTTCGCGGAAAAGTTCGCTGTTACTTGGAGGAATAGCGTATGGATCTTCTTTTTGGGTGGGTTGCGTGGTTGTTGCCACCGGGTAGGGGATACAAAGAAGTTGTCCTTTTTTCATCCCTTTTTTAAGTTCGGGATTAGCGGCAATCAGTTCCTCTTCACTGATTCCGTATTCGCGGCTTACGCTAAAGATTGTTTCTTTGCGTTTCACTTTATGCATTTCTTTGCATCTGGGAACCACAGGACCTTGAATATTACTTTGCTCAGTCGGTTTTTGGACGGTAACGACCTGTTCCTTCTCCTTTTGCGGGATAAGGATCACCTGTCCGATACGGAAATTCTCAGCGCTCAACCCCGGATTCGCTTCACATATATCCTTAGCGGATATATTGTACATTGTTGTCAGTTTATACAGTGTCTCTCCGGCTTGAATCGTATGGAATGTTTCTCCTTTCTGGCTTTCTTTTCCTTTGGGAATTTTAATGGTTTGTCCGGCATAAATTTTCTCGTCACAACCGGGATTCAAACGGATAATATCCGATGTTGTGACATTGTACATCTTGGATATAGAATATAAACTTTGTCCTTTTTCGATGGTATGCAAGAAATAGGATTGATTCTCCTGTGCATAACTGACAGCGTATGAAACGCTTATAAAAAGCAGAAATAAGAATATTCGGTTTATCGGTTTCATCAAATTATAACTATTGGTTCTTGAAATCAAGGAACAAAGGTACAAATAATGCCCTATATCTTCATAAGATTTGAGTTAAGAAAATAATATTGTGCTTTTTTAGGAGCATATTTCGGGCGGAAACATTAATTTTGCAACATTTATGGAAGGATATGAATATGCAGGAAACAGAATATATTAATGTGTACGGTGCGCGCGTGCACAATTTGAAGGATATTGACGCTGAGATTCCCCGTAACAGTCTGACTGTCATCACCGGATTGAGCGGCAGTGGGAAATCTTCTTTAGCTTTCGATACGATTTTTGCAGAAGGGCAGCGCCGCTATATTGAGACCTTTTCAGCGTATGCCCGCAATTTTTTGGGTAATCTGGAGCGTCCGGATGTCGACAAAATCACAGGTCTGAGCCCGGTGATTTCCATTGAACAGAAAACGACGAACAAGAATCCCCGTTCTACGGTGGGTACGACGACTGAGATCTATGACTACCTCCGTCTGCTATATGCCCGTGCCGGAGTAGCTTATTCGTATTTGTCCGGTGAGGAAATGGTAAAATACACCGAAGAACAGATTCTGGACTTGATCCTGAAAGATTATAAAGGAAAGAAGATCTATTTGCTCGCCCCGTTGGTTCGTGCACGTAAAGGACATTACAGGGAACTGTTCGAGCAGGTGCGAAAAAAAGGATATTTATATGTCCGGGTAGATGGTGAAGTGCGTGAAGTAACGCATGGAATGAAGCTCGACCGTTATAAGAATCACGATGTGGAAGTGGTGATTGATAAACTGGTGGTGACCGAAAAAGACGACCGGCGGCTGAAACAAAGTGTGGCGACTGCTATGCGTCAGGGAGACGGCTTGATGATGATTTTAGATGCCCAGTCGGAAAGCATCCGTCATTATAGTAAACGTCTTATGTGTCCTGTAACAGGACTTTCTTATCGCGAACCTGCCCCGCATAACTTTTCATTCAACTCTCCGCAGGGAGCATGCCCGAAATGTAAAGGGCTGGGCGTTGTCAATCAGATTGACGTGGATAAGGTGATTCCCGACCGTGAACTATCCATTTATGAGGGGGCAATCGCACCTCTGGGAAAATATAAAAATGCCATGATTTTCTGGCAAATCAGTGCTTTGCTGGAAAAGTACGATGCGTCATTGAAAACTCCGGTCAAGGAATTGCCGGATGATGCCATCGAAGAAGTTCTCTATGGTTCTGATGAACGGATTAAGATCAAAAGCTCGTTGATTGGTACTTCCTCCGACTATTTTGTTACCTATGAAGGTGTTGTGAAGTACATCCAGATGTTGCAGGAGAAAGACGCATCCGCAACAGCGCAGAAATGGGCGGAACAATTTGCTAAAACCACTGTTTGCCCCGAATGTAAGGGAGCACGTTTGAATAAGGAGGCATTGCATTTCCGTATCCATGATAAGAATATCAATGAGCTGGCGAATATGGATATCAACGAGTTGTACGACTGGTTGATGAAGGTGGATGAATTTCTTTCCGACAAGCAGAAAAAGATATCAGTGGAGATTTTGAAAGAAATTCGTACACGTTTGAAGTTCCTGTTAGATGTAGGGTTGGACTATCTTGCCTTAAACCGTAGTTCCGTTAGTCTGTCCGGAGGAGAAAGCCAGCGTATCCGTTTGGCCACTCAGATCGGTTCGCAGTTGGTGAATGTGTTGTATATTCTCGACGAGCCGAGTATCGGTCTGCATCAACGTGATAATTTGCGCCTTATCAATTCTTTGAAAGAACTTCGGGACATCGGTAATTCCGTGATCGTGGTAGAGCATGATAAGGATATGATGCTTGCTGCCGATTATGTCATCGATATGGGACCGAAGGCCGGTCGTCTTGGCGGGGAAGTGGTTTTTGCAGGCACTCCACAAGAGATGCTGAAAACCAGTACAATGACTTCGCAATACTTGAACGGACAGATGAAGATAGAAGTTCCAGCCAAACGCCGAAAAGGAAACGGAAAGTCTATCTTGTTGAAAGGAGCGAAAGGAAATAATCTGAAAAATGTAGATGTGGAGTTCCCGTTAGGCAAACTGATTTGCGTAACAGGAGTATCGGGAAGTGGAAAATCCACCTTGATTAATGAAACCTTGCAACCGATTCTTTCACAGAAATTCTACCGTTCTTTGCAAGATCCTTTAGAGTACGATTCTATTGAAGGACTGGAATATATAGATAAGGTGGTGGATGTTGACCAGTCTCCGTTGGGACGTACTCCTCGTTCCAACCCGGCTACTTACACAGGCGTATTTTCGGACATTCGTAATTTGTTCGTTGGATTGCCGGAGGCTAAGATTCGTGGTTACAAGCCGGGACGTTTCTCCTTCAATGTAGCGGGCGGGCGTTGCGAAGCGTGTTCGGGAAACGGTTATAAGACGATTGAAATGAACTTCCTTCCGGATGTATATGTGCCCTGTGAAGTATGTCATGGCAAACGTTACAACCGTGAGACGTTGGAAGTCCGTTTTAAGGGGAAATCCATTGCCGATGTGCTGGATATGACAATCAATCGTGCTGTGGAATTCTTTGAAAATGTTCCGCAGATTCTCAATAAAATTAAAGTTTTGCAAGATGTCGGATTGGGCTATATTAAGTTAGGTCAATCTTCTACCACTCTTTCCGGTGGCGAGAGCCAGCGTGTGAAACTGGCTACGGAACTGTCGAAGAGGGATACGGGCAAAACACTTTATATTTTGGATGAGCCGACTACCGGACTTCATTTTGAGGATATACGGGTGCTGATGGGAGTATTGAACAAACTAGTCGATAAAGGTAATACAGTTATCGTTATCGAGCATAATCTGGACGTTATTAAAATGGCGGATTATATCATCGATATGGGGCCGGAAGGTGGTAAAGGCGGGGGAGAACTCCTTAGTTGCGGGACACCCGAAGAAGTTGCGAAGAGCTCTAAAGGATATACACCTAAGTTTCTTCGCCAAGAATTAGGACTTTGACTTTGCAAAGAATGGTGACCTTGATGATCTGAATAATAAATGCCAATTTATAGAAGATGAAAATCAATAAAACAAATGCTGCCCGCTTGTTGGATAAAGCAAAGATAACATATGAGTTAATCCCATACGAGGTAGATGAGAATGATTTAAGTGCCGTGCATGTGGCAGCCAGTTTGGGTGAGAATATTGAACAAGTATTCAAGACGCTTGTTTTGCACGGTGATAAGAGCGGATATTTTGTATGTGTTATTCCGGGAGAGCACGAAGTCGATTTGAAATTGGCGGCTAAGGCTTCCGGCAATAAGAAATGCGACCTGATACCTATGAAAGAGCTATTGCCGCTTACAGGATATATCCGTGGCGGTTGTTCCCCTATTGGTATGAAGAAGCATTTTCCGACCTATATTCATGAGACTTGCCGGAAATTCCCGTATATTTATGTAAGTGCCGGCACAAGAGGACTTCAAATAAAAATAGCTCCGGACGATTTGATTCGTGAATCCGGAGCGGAAACTTGTCGTTTGTTTGAAGACTAGTTTTACAAATTATTTGTGCAAAAACTCAGGAAAAAGTATATATTTGCAAGAAATATTTATTTAATTCAATCAATTATTAATTCTAAAAACTTATATCTATGTTCAGTAAACACCCTAAAGGTCTGATTGCTGCAGCTTTAGCTAATATGGGAGAGCGTTTTGGCTTCTATATTATGATGGCGATTTTGACGTTATTTATTTCAGCGAAATTCGGATTGTCCGAGACGACTACCGGATACATCTATTCCGCATTTTACGCATCCATTTATATTTTGGCTTTAGCGGGAGGTGTTATTGCTGATAAGACGAAAAATTTCAAAGGCACTATTTTGGTGGGATTAATACTGATGGCTGTCGGTTATTTGATTATTGCCATTCCTACTCCGACTCCGGTTCCTAATATGGCTCTTTATTTGGGGCTGACTTGTTTCGGACTTTTAGTGATTGCTTTTGGTAACGGATTGTTTAAAGGAAACCTGCAAGCCCTGGTAGGTCAGATGTATGATGATCCTAAATATTCAAATCTTCGTGATGCCGGTTTCCAGATATTTTATATGTTTATTAATATCGGTGCTGTTTTTGCACCGTTTATTGCTATCGGTGTGCGTAACTGGTGGTTGAAAGTGAATAACTTTGATTATGATGCCACTTTGCCGGAGTTATGTCATCAATATTTGGAAAAAGGAAAAGATATGGCTCCACAGGCTATGGAAAATCTGACTACGTTAGCTAACAGTGTTGTTTTGGATAAAACTCCTGTAACGGATATGGGCGTATTTGTGAATAATTATCTTGATGTATTTAATCGCGGTTTCCAATATGCCTTTATGGCTGCTATCGGTGCTATGATTATTTCGTTGATTATTTATATGGCAAATAAGAAGCGCTTCCCGGATCCGGCAACGAAAGCAAAAACAGATAAAGGAACTGCAACTGTGAATAAAGAGGAAATCCAGATGAGTGCTACTGAAATCAAACAGCGTATCTATGCTCTGTTTGCAGTATTTGGCGTTGTTATTTTCTTCTGGCTGTCTTTCCATCAGAACGGTTATTCGTTGACTTATTTTGCACGTGATTATGTGGATTTAAGTGTTATTAATATCGATTTGGGCTTTACACAGATCAAAGGTGCTGAGATATTTCAAAGCGTTAATCCGTTCTTTGTTGTATTCCTGACTCCGTTTATCATGTGGATGTTCGGTTCGATGAAGAAGAACGGTAAAGAACCATCTACTCCGATGAAGATCGCTATCGGTATGGGTATTGCTGCATTAGCGTATGTATTCTTGATGGTATTCTCTTTTACATTGCCTTCAAAAGAAGTGTTGGGCACTATGAGTGCTGCTGAAATCAATGCTATCCGTGTTACTCCATGGATTATGATCGGCCTGTATTTCATTCTTACGGTTGCCGAACTGTTTATCTCTCCTCTGGGATTATCATTTGTATCTAAAGTATCCCCTCCTCATTTGCAAGGATTGATGCAAGGTTGCTGGTTGGCTGCAACAGCTGTGGGTAACTCACTGTTGTTTATCGGTGGTATTCTTTATACAACTGTTCCTATTTGGGCTTGTTGGTTGGTATTTGTAGGAGCAACAGGTGCTTCCATGATTGTAATGCTTTCAATGGTAAAATGGCTGGAACGTGTAGCGAAATAAAATCTTGCCATTAACTAAATAAACAAAATGCCCCGGAACAAGTATCATAAATGTTCCGGGGCATTTTTGTATATCAAATATCCAGTCCCATAATATAATCATTCATATAATACCCGTTACCAATCGGGAAATCACCTTCCCGCAACTTTCTCATTCCCATGTGCTCGTAAAACAGCAAAGCCTTATTATTACGATTTACGTTGAGCTCCATCAAACAAGGTTCCGGGTGTATCTCCTTGATACACTTAATTGCTTCCTTGAATAAAAAACTGCCGCAATGCGTGCCCTGAAAACGGGGGAGGACATATATCTTCTGAAGATGAAATACATCTTTCTCCTGTTGTTGAATGGAAACGTATCCGCATGGTTCATTCTCCTTATAAGCAATGGAGTACACATGTCCTTCTTCCTCCATTTGTTTGCGCACATTGGAAGGAGTATACATCCAGTCCATCATATAATCCAGTTGTTCGGGAGATAAAATTTCCTTGTAGGTGGCGGGGAACACTTCCTTTGCCATCTTATGAATAAGCTCGCAATCGGCTACTGTTGCTTTTCGAATTGTAAACATATCTATTATCCATTCTTGGTTTAATTGGCACAAATATAGCCATTATTTCTTTTTATAATAAGGTGGAAAGTCTCTAATGTTTTAATTATTATTAATTTATAGTACTTTGTAATGCAAGGTACTAAAGTAATGCATATATTTGTGCGTCTAAAAGAAGTACATAATGAAAGTAAACAATGTAAAATCACAGATGAGAAAAGGCATGCTTGAATATTGCATCATGCTTTTGCTACACAAGGAACCCTCTTATGCTTCTGATATCATTCAAAAATTGAAAGAAGCCCAACTGATCGTAGTGGAAGGTACCTTGTATCCATTGCTTACCCGTCTGAAAAATGACGACCTGTTAAGTTATGAATGGGTAGAATCTACTCAAGGACCTCCCCGTAAATACTATAAATTGACCGAACAGGGAGAAGTCTTTTTGGGAGAACTTGAAATTTCCTGGAAAGAACTCAATGAAACAGTGAATCATATTGCCAATAGATAATCCGAAAAAGAAGAAATAAAAATGAAAAAGACATTGACCATAAATTTAGGAGGAATAGTTTATCATATAGATGACGATGCCTACCGACTGTTAGACAATTATCTGTCTAATTTGAAGCATTACTTTCGTAAACAGGAGGGTGCGGAAGAGATCGTAGACGATATTGAGATGCGTATTGCCGAACTGTTTGCCGAGAAAGTAACTGAAGGAAAACAGGTCATCACAGTTTCGGATGTAGAAGAAATTATCGCCCGCGTAGGCAAACCGGAAGATTTTGGCATTGCTGACGAGGATACAGATTCACAGAAAAGAACGGAACAAGCATCGTCCGCTAATCAAAGTAATACGCAAACCTCTGCCCAACGTCGCTGGTTCCGTGATCCGGATAATAAATTGTTGGGTGGTGTGGCAGCAGGACTGGCAGCTTACTTCGGTTGGGACATCACATTGGTGCGTATCCTGATGATTATTCTGGTGTTTGTGCCTTATTGTCCGATGATTATCCTTTATATTATCGGATGGCTCGTTATTCCGGAAGCCCGTACCGCCGCAGAAAAGTTAAGTATGCGTGGAGAAGCGGTAACCATTGAGAATATTGGCAAAACAGTGACAGACGGCTTCGAACGGGTAGCAGATGGGGTTAATAATTATGTGAACTCCGGTAAACCTCGTACCTTTCTTCAAAAGATAGGCGATGTATTTGTTTCCATTGCTGCCGTTCTCTTTAAGATATTTCTGGTAGCTCTTGTCATTCTTTGCTGCCCTGTCTTGTTCGTATTGGCTGTCGTATTGGTAGCGTTGGTATTTGCGGCAATTGCAGTGGCAGTCAGTGGAGGAGCTTTACTTTATGAGTTGTTGCCTGCCATCGACTGGATGCCGGTTGCTTCCGTCTCTCCTATGATGACATTATTAGGTACGATTGCCGGAGTTGCCCTCATCGGTATTCCATTAGGAGCTTTTTTGTATACCATCTTGCGCCAGCTATTCCATTGGTCACCAATGGGAACAGGTTTGAAATGGTCGCTATTGATTTTATGGATATTGGGTGCGGTCATTATGGTTATCAATCTTTCTGCTCTTGGCTGGCAACTGCCTCTGTATGGGCTGCACTGCTGTTAACTAAGCCTCATTCTATTAAAAAAGGATAATATTTATTCTTTTATAAGTAAATGTACCCCGATAGTGTGTCCGGGGTACATTTTTTGTTTTCCCTTATTCATCGTAAATCGAGATTTTTTAGTAAGTTTGTAAATACGTATTCAGGAAATAAAATGGGTGAACATATATGTTTTAGGAGAAACGAACGTTTAGCGACAGTCAATCCTTATTGGAGAGGAAATCCGATGGTGCGCGGGCGTTTTTTTAATCGGCAGCATCGCTTCCGTCCGGGGATGGGGAGTGTACTGAAATGGCGTCTTTCGCCCAATCCCCAACGCAAGGAGAAGAAAACGGTGAAATGGGATCCGAAAGTTTGTTATCTCCGTTCATTGGATGCGGTGGTAGGAGATTCCCTGATATGGCTCGGACATAATTCTTTCTTTCTGCAATTAGCAGGTAAACGGATCATGTTCGATCCTGTGTTCGGCAGTATTCCTTTTGTGAAGAGACAGAGCGAGTTTCCCGCTAATCCTGACATATTTACAGGGATTGATTATCTACTTGTCAGCCATGACCATTTCGATCATCTGGACAAGCAGAGTATAGCACGCCTATTGAAGAATAACCCGCAAATGAAACTCTTTTGTGGATTGGGAACCGGTGAACTGATTCAGGGATGGTTTCCTGAAATGAAGGTGATTGAAGCCGGATGGTATCAACAAATGGAAGATGAGGGATTGAAGATTACTTTTCTACCGGCACAACACTGGAGCAAACGTTCCGTACGCGATGGCGGCCAGCGATTGTGGGGAGCCTTCATGCTGCAAGGAGATGGAATCTCCCTTTATTACAGTGGTGACACAGGTTATTCCAGCCACTTTCGTGAGATTCCCGATCTGTTCGGAGCACCGGATTACGCTTTGTTGGGTATCGGGGCATATAAACCTCGCTGGTTTATGCGTCCCAATCATATATCGCCTCACGAGTCTTTGACTGCTGCCGAAGAAATGCATGCAGGACTTACTATCCCCATGCATTATGGCACATTCGATTTGTCTGACGAGCCTTTGCATGATCCCCCGAAAGTCTTTGCAACAGAGGCAAAGAAACGGAAGATCTCTGTGGAAATTCCTTATTTGGGAGAGATTGTGAAATTGAGGAAACAGAAATAAGAATACTTAGATACGAATAAAGAGATGAAGAAATTAGAAGTAAAAGACCTGAAAGAAAACTTTTTCGAAGCAATCGGAAAAGAGTGGATGCTCGTAACGGCGGGAACAAAAGAGAAGTTTAACACCATGACAGCAAGTTGGGGTGGCATTGGCTGGTTGTGGAATAAACCGGTTGCTTTCGTTTTTATCCGTCCCGAACGGTATACATACGAGTTTGTAGAGGAGAACGATCACCTGACACTTTCTTTCTTAGGAGAAGAAAATAAGAAGATTCACGCTGTTTGTGGTTCCAAGTCGGGACGTAATATAGATAAAGTAAAAGAAACCGGATTGAAACCTGTATTTACAGAAAAAGGTAATGTCCTGTTCGAGCAGGCACGTTTGAGCCTGGAATGTAAGAAACTTTATGCTGACGCTATCAAACCGGAATGTTTTCTGGATAAAGAATCAATAGAAAAGTGGTATGGTGGTGCTCATGGAGGTTTCCATAAGATGTATATTGTAGAAATTGAAAATATTTATTCGAAGTAAAAATTAGCGGATTTTGGTTGAATGTAATGGAGAAGGCTCTGAACTCAAGTAGATTGAGAACAGAGCCTTCTTTTTACTTTATAGGAATATGCACCGTTTTTATTTGGACGGCGCTTTCTTTACCCATTTATCCAACCATTCAAAGAATGTGCGTTGCCATAAAACTCCATTCTGGGGCTTCAATACCCAGTGGTTTTCATCCGGATAAATCAGCAACTCTGCAGGAACACCACGCATCACGGCAGCATCGAAAGCAGCCATTGCCTGATTAGCCAGAATACGGTAGTCTTTTTCTCCATGAATACAGAGAATAGGAGTATCCCATTTCTCTACGAATAGGTGAGGAGAGTTGGCGAATGTACGCTGTGCCACCGGATTCTGTTTTTCCCAGTATGCGCCTCCCATATCCCAGTTGGCAAACCATTTTTCTTCAGTTTCCAGATACTGCATTTCCATGTTGAAGATACCATCATGAGCAATGAACGCTTTGAACCGTTTGTCGTGATGTCCGGCCAACCAATATACGGAGAATCCTCCGAAGCTGGCACCTACGCATCCCAGACGATCTTTGTCCACATACGGCTCTTTTGCCATTTCATCGATAGCAGTGAAGTAATCCTTCATACACTGGCCACCGTAATCGCCGCTAATCTGTTCGTTCCATTCCACACCGAATCCCGGCAAACCGCGACGGTTCGGAGCAACGATGATATAATCATTAGCTGCCATAATCTGGAAGTTCCAGCGATAAGACCAGAACTGGCTTACCGGACTCTGCGGACCTCCTTCACAGAACAGCAAAGTCGGATATTTCTTGTTCGGATCAAACTGCGGGGGATAGATTACCCATGTCAACATCTGTTTGCCATCTGTTGTTTTCATCCAGCGACCTTCCACTTTACCCATTTCCAACTGGTCGTAGATCTGCTTGTTTTCCTGCGTCAGTTGAGTAGTAGAGCCATCCAGTGCCACAGTATAAATTTCATCACCCATGCTCATTGAATGACGTTTGGCGATCAGTTTATCCCCGAAAAGAGCTACACTTTCATAATCGTACATTCCTGAAGTAATGGCCTTTACCGAATCATTTGCCAGGTCAAGCGCATAAATCTGTGACTCTCCATGCCATACACCTGTGAAATAGATCACTTTTGCATCTGCTCCCCAGACAAAAGCATCTACATTCGATTCGAATGCCTTGCTCACAAAACGCTTCTCGCCGGTTTCCAGGTTCATGATGAACAGACGGTTCAGATCCGCTTCGTATCCGTCACGTTCCATACTCTGCCAGGCAATATACTTGCCGTCCGGTGAGTATTGCGGATTGGTATCATATCCTTTGTTCTCTTCAGTAATATTTTCCGTTTTCTTGGTGTTCAGGTCATATACATAAATATCCGAGTTGGTGGAAATCGCATATTCCAGTCCCGTCTTTTTGCGACAAGTATAAGCCACTTTGTCTGAGGTTGTATTCCAGGCAAGTTGTTCGATACCACCCCAAGGTCTCATCGGACTTTCATACGGTTCGCCATCCAAAATGTCTATGACATTGGAAATACTGTTTCCATCAAAATCTGCAATGAACGGATGCGGTGCCATCGTGACCCATTCATCCCAATGCTTGTACATCAGGTCGGTAACGATGATGCCCGTAGCTTTAGGTAAATCCGGATACTTATCTACTGTGCTGTCTTTAGTCTTTACTTGTGAGATAAACAAAAGCTTTTTGCCATCCGGTGAGATGGAAAATCCCTCGATATCTCCGTCGTAGTTAGTCAGTTGTCTGCGTTCGCTACCATCCGGATTCATCTCATAAAGCTGGCTACTACCGCTGTCATTGCTTAGGAATGCGAGTTTGCTGCCCCCTTTTATCCAAGTCACCTCATTTTCCTGATAAGGAGTGTGGGTAATTTGTAGGTTATCGCTTCCATCTGCATTCATTACAAATACTTCGCGGTTACTCTTGTTCTCCGGCACACTGTAATACGCTACCGTATACGCAATTTTCTTTCTGTCGGGCGATACAGCGAATCCGCCGATACGTCCCATAGCCCAAAGTGCTTCGGGAGTCATACGCTTCCCTTCGATCTTGATATCCGATTTCTTGATAAGCACCTGATCCGTTTTGCCTGCGTCTTTGGTTCCTCCGCAGGCAGTTAACAACATTGCTGCCGACATCATAAATAAATTAGCTTGTCTCATATATTTTATAAAATGTTTATTTTCTTGCGAAGATAGTGAAAAAAGAATTTAGATTTTCTTTTTCTGCCAGTTTCCTTTCTTCATGTATTGATAACAGAAGAGCAGGATGAAAGTACCATACACGCTTTCCGTTGTCCAAGAGAAAGCGACATCCATTTTCAGATAGAGAATGAAGTACGTGGCATAGGCTACATAAATTGCCAATACGCAAAGCTCCATTGCCAATGCAGTCCGCGTATTTCCCGTACCGGATACCGATTGGAAATAGACATTGGCGGGAACTAACACCAGATAAGCGGAGCACAACACCCATAATGAAGGTACAGAGGCAGCCCTTAGATCCGGCATATCCGTGTAAATACTTAGAATCAGGTCGGGAAACAGACAGAAGAAAACCAAAATCGGCAATACGAATACGTATCCGATACGGATATGCTGTCTGATGGTTCCTCGAACACAATCTTGTTCGCCCGCCCCGATGAGGTTGCTGACCAGCGAACCGCAGGTGGCGGCAAAAGCCATTGCAATCATAAACGGTATTCCCGATACGTTGCGGATAATATTGGCGATAGCCAGTGAGCGTTCTCCCAGATGTTCTACGAACAGGAAGAACATGAACCAGGTAGACAAAGAAACAAAATTCTGAATCATCGTCCATACCGAAACATTGAGAATCCGCTTCAATGTCTTTCTTTGGAATTTGGGTAATATATTCAATGCATATTTTTTGCAGTCAATCCGCTTCCAGGTATAAATGATAAAGAAAATCACCGATACCATTTCCGCCAATGAAGAACCGATAGCGGCACCGGCAATTCCCAGTTGCGGGAAACCGAACTTACCGAAAATCAGGATATAGTTGAATACCACATTCGAAAGCACCATGACAATGGAGTTCAGAGTCAGTGTCTTTGTTTGTGTCGTACCAACAAAGAATGCACGGAACATCACCATGACAAACGAGAAAAAGAAACCATACACACGCCAATGGATATAACTTTCGGCTGCATCATAAATATGTGGTGACGAAATGATATTCCTTAGAATATGTGGTGAAAATACGATGGACAGCGTGAATAGAATGACGGCAACAGCCAGCAGGAAATAGATTCCCTGATAGAAGATCGGTCCTATTTCCTTGTAGTTTCCTTCTCCGTTACGGCGGGCAATTAATATTTGCGCACCGATACTGAATCCGAATGCCATCATGAAAATAGCCAGATAATATACACCGGCAATGGCGGACGCGCCCAGTTCAATTTCCCCGACACGTCCCAGAAAAGCAGTGTCCGTCATACCGATCATTTGCTCCATGATCAGACTGATGAGGATAGGGTAGGCTATTGTCCAAATTTGTTTATAAGTATATTTTGTTTTCATCTTATTTCATTTTTAGAGAAAGAAAGCCGGGCAACCCAAGTAGGATGTCCGGCTCTTTCAGAATATAATAGGATTTTCTTCCTTATTTCTTATTCTGTCTTTGCTGCTGCAATAACTCTTGTTGTTTTTGCATTGCCTCCAGGCGGGCAGCAAATCCGGTCTTTTTCATTTGTTTCGGGTCTTTCTTTTTCGCTTCCAGAATAGCCAGCAATTTTGTTTCGTCAGTCGTTTTGCGAAGCAGAATCATGGTACCTACGCTAATCAAGGTCGACACGAAGTAGTAGTAGTTCAAACCTGACGGATAATCGTTCAAGACAAACAGGAACATAATCGGCATCAGATACATCATCCATTTCATAGCCGCCATTTGCGGTTGCGCTCCATTATCCTGCATAGACATTGTGTACTTTGTATTCAGAATATTAGTCACCGTCATCAGCAAGCAGAACAAACTGAGGTGGTTGCCTAAGAACGGGATATGGAACGGGAATGTAATGAATGCATCGTATGTAGAAAGGTCGTCAGCCCATAAGAAGCTCTGTTGGCGTAGTTCGATAGCACTCGGCACGAACATAAACAAAGCCATCAAGATAGGGAACTGCAACAACATCGGCAGACAGCCGCCCATCGGACTTACCCCGTATTGGCTGTAAAGCCCCATCACCTCCTGTTGCTTCTTCATCGCATCCTCCTGCTTCGGATATTTCTTGTTGATTTCGTCGATTTTCGGTTTCAGTACACGCATCTTGGCAGATGACATATAGGTCTTCCACGTAGCCGGATAAACCACAACCTTCACCATGATGGTCAGAATCAACAGCACGATACCCATGCTCAAGCCCCAGCCCGACAGCCAGTCGAATACGTTAATCGTGATAAACTGATTGATCCAGCGGATTAACGGCCAACCCAAATATACCAGTCTGTTCAATTCCCATTTTTCGTCACGTCCCTTATCCAATGCTTTCAACGTTTTGAAGTGGTTCGGACCAAAATAGAAATACATCTCTGTCGGTTCTTTACCCGATGGATCGAAGAAAGTATTCATTTCAGCAGAATAATCTTTGATATATCCGCTTCCCTGTTGCTCCATTCTTGATTTCACGGAAACCTTGTCGAAGTCCTGCTCGGCAATGAATACCGAAGAAAAGAACTGGTTCTTGAAAGCTACCCAGTTAATGCGGTTTTCCAATGTCTTGCTGTCGTCTTTGGCTGCCGACAGATTATCCACATCATCTCCTTTGATCTTATAAGTAAGCTCTGCCAAGCGGTTTTCGTAAGTGAAGCCTTTTTCCAGTTGGCGGGCACGCTGTGACCAGTCGATATCCACATAATTGGTGTTTGCCAATTTGTCTGTCATACCTGTCGCCTTGATTTCAAAGTTCATCAGATAGCTGTCCGGTTTCAGCGTGTAGATAAAGTCGATATAACTTGCGCTATCTGCCGCCAGGCGCATGACCACACTGCTATCCGTCTTGTTTGCCACTTCAAAGAAATAATCCTTTGTCTGGATAGCCCCTTCCTTATTATAGAAGTTGAAATTCATCGATGCATCGTCACCGTCAAACAGTACAACCGGTGTCTTCTTGTCCTGTGCCATGTAATCCTTCAGCATGGCCGAATAGACACGTCCGCCTTTGGTTGTGAAAGTGATTTCCGCTACATTGTTTTGGATACTGACTTTAGAGTCTGTTCCCTGCAATGCATTGAAAAACAGGGAGGATGAATCGACAGCAGATGCCGCCTCTTTCTTGCTGTTAGCCAGTGCTGCCTCCGTTTTTGCTTTCAGCGCCTCTTCCTGCTGTTGTACAAGAGCGATAGAATCGTAGTATCTTTTTTGCGCAGCTATCTGCTCCTCACTGGGACGGCTCAGAAAGCTGAATCCTACTAACAATATACCTATTAAAACGAGACCTGTGATGGTATTTTTATCCATTCTTATTTTAATTACAAATTACTAATTACTTTTCGTTTTCGATAGCCGCTTTCACAAACGCCACGAACAACGGGTGCGGGTTCAGTACCGTGCTCCCATATTCCGGATGGAACTGTGTACCTACAAACCATTTCAATGTCGGAATTTCTACGATTTCCACCAGATCCGATTCGGGATTGATACCTACACATTTCATACCGGCAGCTTCGTACTGTTCCTTATAGTCATTATTGAACTCGTAACGGTGACGGTGACGTTCCTGGATATGTTCCTCTCCGTATGCCTGATATGCTTTAGAGCCTTTCTGCAATACACACTCGTAAGCACCCAAACGCATGGTTCCGCCCATATTGGTGATCGCTTTCTGCTCTTCCATGATATCAATCACGTTGTGCGGAGTTTTCTCATCCATTTCGCGTGAGTTGGCGTCTGTATATCCCAATACGTTGCGGGCAAATTCAATGGCGATACATTGCATACCCAGACAGATTCCGAAAGTCGGAATATCATGTGTACGTGTATATTTGATAGCTACAAACTTACCGTCAATACCCCGTTGGCCGAATCCCGGTCCGATCATGACACCCGCCATACCTTTCAAGGCTTCACCCACATTCTCGTCTGTCAGCTTTTCGCTGTTTACGAAATGTACTTCCACTTTGCGGTCGTTGTAAGTACCGGCCTGCGACAATGCTTCACGAATAGATTTGTAAGCATCCTGCAAGTCATATTTTCCGACCAATGCGATGTTGATAGGCTCTTTGGTCTCAGCTGCGTGGCGGCGTTCCAAGAATTTACGCCATGGACCGAGTCCCGGAGTTTCTCCTACCGGCAGTCCCATCTTTTCGAGAATGGTGCTATCCAAGCCTTGTGCCTGCATCAGGATAGGAACCTCGTAGATTGTTTCTGCGTCGATAGACTGCACTACGGCTTTATCATCCACATTACAGAATTGTGCCACTTTCTTGCGCAATCCGTCGCTTAACGGGTGTTCGGCACGCAGTACTAGTACATCCGGCTGGATACCCACACTTTGAAGTTCCTTCACCGAGTGTTGAGTCGGTTTAGTTTTCAATTCTCCGGCGGCAGCAAGATACGGGACATAAGTTAGGTGCACACAAAGAGCATTCTTACCGAGTTCCCACTTCAACTGACGGATACTTTCGAGGTAGGGGAGTGACTCGATATCGCCTACCGTACCACCGATCTCGGTGATGACAAAATCGAATTTGTATTTGTTACCGAGCAGTTTCACATTCCGTTTGATCTCATCCGTGATATGCGGAATCACCTGAATCGTTTTACCCAGATAGTCTCCACGACGCTCTTTGTCGATAACGCTTTTGTAGATGCGTCCTGTAGTAATGTTGTTCGCCTTAGTCGTTTGTATGCCCAGAAATCTTTCATAATGTCCCAGGTCGAGGTCGGCTTCGTGTCCGTCTACCGTTACATAGCATTCTCCGTGCTCGTATGGATTCAGTGTTCCCGGGTCGATGTTGATGTACGGGTCAAACTTTTGAATGGTTACATTATAACCTCTTGCTTGCAGCAACTTACCGATGGAAGATGAAATGATACCTTTTCCTAATGAAGAGGCAACACCACCGGTGACGAAAATATACTTTGTTTCTCCCACAGCTATAACTGTTTTAATAATTGTTTACTTAGTAGTAATTTTACGAACTTAAAAAGCGCAAAATTATAAAAAAAAGAGGAAGATTGCAGACTTTCGTCTCTACAATTTTATTAAAAAATGCAATTTTGAAAGAATCCTATGATTTCTGAACAAAATAATGTAGCTTTGCAGCCTAAACCATAAACAAATATGATGAGAGTTACTACTTTATATTCAGTTTTTATCCTGTTGTTATTTTCGTTATCGCTTTTTGCACAGGAAAATGTCGGCAATTCTTCACTTCCCAAATCTTCAACGGTAGTGGCTAAGGCCAAAGTCGTAAAAGCGGATACACTTTCGGCAGAACTCCAGAAATATTTAATGTTAAAACTCAATATGTCCGGTCCGACACCCCAATTGGATACCGTTTCTTATTTATATAATAAGTATATAGCCCAATTGGATTATCTGAATGATCCGTCTGTACCGCCGCGTTATATTCCGTCGGATCCCGACTATTTCCGTCTGTTTACTCCTTTGGCGTATTACTATGCCCCGATGGAGCAGTATTCAAGACTGGAATGGAAACCTGTGCAGCCGGACACCACCCCCAAACTGACATCGGAACTTTTACCATACGACACATTGGCGTTTACCAAAACCCGACGTGCCAATACATTAGTCAATAACGCTTTGATGGATCTTTATCTGCAACATCCGAATTTGGTTGTTACTACGGAAGACCGTATCATGAGTCGGGATGTTTTCCGGCATGATGTGAAACCGAAGATCTCCCCCAAAGCCAATGTGATTCATCTGTTTCAACGTGAAGATATGAATGATAATGTAGGAAAGGCCGATATCAAGATCAGCCGTCCTAACTGGTGGGTTGTAGGAGGTAACGGTTCATTACAGATCAGCCAGAACCACCTTTCGGACAACTGGTATAAGGGGGGGGAGAGCAACTTCTCCGGATTAGCTACTTTTCTGATCTTCGCAAACTATAATGACAATGAGAAAGTGCTGTTTGAAAATCAGCTTGAAGCGAAAGCGGGTATGACTTCCACTCCGTCGGACGAATACCATAAGTATCTCTTTACAACTGACCAACTTCGCATCTATAACAAGCTGGGATTGAGAGCTTTTAAGAATTGGTATTATACGATCTCCTCTGAGTTCAAAACCCAGTTTTTCAATGGATACAAGGCCAACAGCGAAGATCTGGTTTCAGCTTTCATGTCTCCGGCTGATTTGGCGGTCAGTATCGGTATGGACTATAAACTGAATAAAAAGAAATTCAATCTTTCTGTCTTTATGGCGCCATTGACTTATAACCTGCGTTATATTGACAACTCGGAAGTGGATGAAACGAAATTCGGTCTGGATAAAGGCAAATGCTCCAAGAATGACTTCGGTTCGCAGTTGCAGTCAACGTTTAACTGGAATATCATTTCTGCCGTGTCATTGGAATCCCGTCTCAACTATCTGACTAACTACCATTGGGCTCGTGTAGAATGGGAAAACACATTCAATTTTGTTCTGAACCGTTATCTCTCTACCAAACTTTACGTTCACACTCGTTTTGATGATAGTTCCAAACCCACTGAGGGTGACAGCTATTTCCAGTTGAAGGAATTGCTCAGTTTCGGTATTAACTACAAGTGGTAGATAATTCCGGGTAAACTCTGAAAAAAAACAATATTAAGAGGCTGTTTAACAATAAAAAGTTATTCAGTCTCTTTTTTTTATTTCCATATTTGTTATATCACTAATTGTTTAATTAAAATATAGCTTATATGGCAACAGTAAAACTCAAATTTCGTCCTTCCTCTATTTTGGATAAAGAGGGGACTTTGTTTTATCAAGTGATTCATGACAGGGTTGTAAGGTGCATAAACACCGGTTACAAGCTTTTTCCCTCAGAATGGGACAAACGGTTGTCGTTAATCATCATTCCTGCTGATGACGCAATACGTGCACATTATTTGGTCACAATGAGAAAATGTATTTTAGAAGATCAGTCCCGACTCAGGGAAATTGTTTTGAGGCTCAAGCGAACTACGGCTGCCTTTACCTCAGAAGATGTGGTGAAGTCTTTTCAGGATTCTTTAGCTGGTGGTTTCCTTTCGTTTGGACGGGAACTTGTTATGCAGCTGGAGCAGGTTGGTAAAGAGCGTACTGCTGAAACTTATACGGTGGCCTTGAATAGTTTTGAGCGTTTCATGGGAAGACGTGGAGATATCCTTATTGAAAGTATCGATTCTGTTCTTATGGTCGAGTATGAAACCTATTTGAAATCCGCCGGAGTATGTCCCAACAGCTCTTCCTATTACATGAGAAATTTGCGGGCAATATATAATCGTGCCGTAGATAAAGAGTTGACAGTGCAACGTAACCCGTTCAAATATGTTTATACCGGGATTGACAAGACTATGAAACGCGCTGTGCCCATAAAAGTAATCCGTCAAATAAGGGATCTGGAATTGAAATTTTCTCCATCGATGGATTATGCCCGGGATATCTTTATGTTTTCGTTTTATACCCGTGGGATGTCATTCGTAGATATAGCGTTTCTCAAAAAGAAAGATATCCGGAACGGTATTTTGTCTTATCGGCGTCACAAAACGAATCAGCAGCTTTTTATCAAATGGGAAAAGCCTATGCAGGAGATTATCAATAAGTATGATACGGTAGATACACCTTACCTGCTACCGATAATAAAAGATATTGCAAAAGATGAGAGGCGGCAATATCAAAATGCGGCACATTTAATCAACAGGAAATTGAAAATGATTGGAAAACTGTTGAACTTGAATGTAACGCTGACAACATATGTTGCGCGCCACGCTTGGGCAAGTATAGCCAAAAGTAAAAATATCTCTATTTCAGTGATTTGCGAAGCTATGGGACACGATTCTGAGAATACTACGAAAATTTATCTTGCTTCATTGGACACTTCTGCTATTGATAAGGCTAATAGTCTTATCATCAACTCCTTATAATGACTTAAAAAAGTATGAAAACACGTTGTTAATCTGGTACTTTTCTTATCAAGAAAAGTATTAAACAGTGCAAAATTACAAAAAACAGGGTATATCTCATTATATTAAATAAACTTTTTTATTTTACAACAAATAATATTAGCATTTTTTGTCAAATGTTAATCGGAATGACATATCCATGTAATGCAAATATGTAAATATCAGATATTCAGTATTAGTGGTACTTTTCTTGATAAGAGAAGTATCAGATAAGGCTATAAAAAGGATATGATTGGGGGATAAACATATTTACAAGGGAAACTTAAACAGTTATATTCTTGGATTATCGGTAAAATGTATGTCTGTTTGTAGCTTTACCTGTTTGGATGATATTTCATGGGAAATAACAACAATATTTTAGCATAAGAATACACATAAATGATGAAACTAGGGATTTTTTTTCTGATAATAGTCATGAATATTGTGGCTCATCCGGTTTGTGCACAAGATGTGGCAGTAAAGACCAATATTTTATCCGATGTTTTTCTAAATATAAATACCAGTTTGGAGGTAGGGCTGGCTCCTCGTTGGACGCTCGACATTTCCGGAGAGGTCAATGCATGGACTTTGTCTCATGATCGCCGGTGGAAGCATTGGGCAGTGCAACCTGAAGCTCGTTATTGGTTTTGCGACCGTTTTGCGGGGCATTTTATCGGAGCCCATCTGCACGGCGGACAATATAATATAGGTGGCATTGATACAGATTTTAGTTTACTGGGCACTGATTTCTCGACGCTTAAAAGCACCCGGTATCAAGGCTGGTTTGTAGGCGCGGGGGTTGCCTATGGGTATGCCTGGATATTGGGGCGGCATTGGAACATCGAGACGGAAATAGGTGTCGGTTATTCCTATACCCGTTATGATCGTTTCAGGTGTGCCGGATGTGGAAAGAAAGTTAGTGAAAATAAACCGCATAACTATTTCGGTCCCACTAAGGTAGCGGTAAATCTAGTCTATTTATTCTAAAAGCGTTTAGTTATGAAACAATTTATTTTTATTATAGCAGCATTGCTGGGAATAGGTTGTATGTTGAATGCCCAGCAAACAGTCGGAGTGACAACTGATAGTCTTAGGATTGAACGGAACGGTGAATATATAGTGGTTGACATGAATATGGGCTTGTCCCCTTTGGAAGTAGATATAAACAGGGCTGTATTGCTTACTCCCCGCTTTGTGTGCGCTACAGATACGCTCGAACTTCCGTCAATAGGAGTTTATGGGCGTCAACGTTATTATTATTATGTGCGTAATGGAGAAAGTATGCTGTCCGGTGCAAAAGAAATGTCATTTAAAGCGCGTTCAAAACCCTCCGATGTGGCATACCATGCCATTATTCCATATTATGGATGGATGAATGGAGCAGCATTGGAATTGTATCGCAGTGATTATGGCTGTTGCAACACGCTATTGGCAGAATGTGTGGAGCCGTTGGGCGGCTATATGGAAGTACTTCCGTTGTCTCCGCAGTTGCTTTATGTCTACCCTCAGGCAGAGGCTGTCAAGAGTCACTCGCTCTCCGGTTCGGCCTTCATTGACTTTCCGGTCAACAAGACGGTCATTTATCCTGAATATCGTCGGAATACGCATGAACTGGGTAAAATCCAAGCCTCTATAGATTTTGTGCGGAATGATAAGGACATCACTATCACTTCCGTATGGCTCAAAGGATATGCGTCGCCCGAGAGTCCGTATTTCCATAATCGAGATCTGGCAATAGGTCGTACGGCAGCTTTGAAGCATTATATCAATCAGTTATATCATTTCAAGGATAGTGTGATAATTACGGACTATGAGCCGGAAGATTGGGCTGGTTTGCGCCGTTATGTCGAAAAAACTAATCTGGCACACCGTACAGAGATACTGGACATGATTGACAGCAATCTGGAACCGGATACTAAAGAAGCGAAGATAAAGCGGACTTATCCGGAGGAATACCGCTTCTTGTTGCAGAATTGTTATCCGGCCTTACGTCATACAGACTATCGTATAGACTACGTCATCCGTAGCTTTAGTGATGTCGAAGAGATAAAGCGCGTCATGAGGGTGCAACCCCAGAAACTTAGTCTCAATGAATTCTATCTTGTGGCACGGACGTACGAACCGGGAAGCGTTGAGTTCAACGACGTGTTTGAAACGGCAGTGAGAATGTATCCTGATGATGAGACTGCCAATCTGAATGCAGCGAATTCCGCAATGCAACGTAAGGATTTTGAAAGTGCAAAACGCTATCTTTTTAAGGCGGGAGATTCATCACAGGCAGTTTATACACGTGGAGCACATGCCTTTCTTATTGAAGATTATGATAATGCGCGAAGGTTCCTCAATGATGCGAAAGCGATGGGAGTAGAACAGGCTGATATAATCCTTATTGAGATAGATAAAATAGAGAAAGCTAAAAATAATTTATTAATCCATTAACATTTAATTTTATGAAGTTATCAAATTTATTTTGGGGCTTGCTTGGAGTAATGGTGTTTAGTGCTTGTTCCAGCGATGAAATTATGCCCGAAACCAACGGTCCGGAATTTGACGGTCAGAGTCGTTTTCTGTCAGTTCGGATTGCTAATCCGGCAGCTATCAGGACACGTGCAGAAACAAATCCCGGAAATCAGGATGGAGATTTGTTTGAAGAAGGGTTGGCGAATGAAAATGAAGTGAAGTCGATACGTTTTTATTTCTTCAAAGCAGATGGTTCTGCTTGTCCGGTAAGACGTGAAGGAAAAAATTATTATGATTATTCACTTGAAGGCAAAGATTTGGGAAGTACTGAAAGCGAGATGCCTAATATTGAGGAAAAAGTGGATGCAGTGCTCGTTATTGAAACGGATAAGGATGACAATGTAGATGGTCTTAAATCTATGGTTGCAGTACTTAACGGTGGAGTAGGTACCAATTGTTTCTTAGGTGATGCTAACAAGTCTTTGAGTCAACTTCGTGATGAGATAGCATCGTCTGGTTCTGCAGATGATGGTTTCTTGATGACAAGTTCTGTTTTTGGTTCCAAGAGTTTCTGTTGTGAGGTTGAGGTAACTGCAGATAAGTTGAAAACTAGACCAGAGGCTGCCACTGAGGATCCGGTAAATATCTATGTAGAACGCGTATGGGCTAAAGCAAGATTGTATACTGCATGGAAAGAAGGAGTCTCTTCCAAAACAGTAACATTAGAAGAAGATGGCGTAGCTAAAGAATATGTAGCCGTTCCGTTGAAAACAGCAAAAGACAGTGACACCAATATAACTGTTGGTGAAGGAGAAGACGCAAAAGTTGTATATGCTATTTTTACTGGATGGGATGTGACGGGTACTGCTGATAAAACATATCTTTTCAAAAAAGTAGATTCTGACTGGAATTTAGGTTGGACTTGGAATATGTCTGCTCTTTATCGTTCTTATTGGGCACAGACCCCGGCAAATATTACACTTGGTTATTTAAGCTATAATGAAATAGCTAAGAAGGTGGGCACTATAGGAGTTGAAAATGGAAATTCTACTTCATATGATGGTCATAATGCATACTGTCTTGAAAATGCGGCAGATAATATTGATGGAACAAAGTCCACTTACGTCTCGGCTGATGCTCTAAGCAATCGTACTCAGGCGATTATTGCAGCCCGATTGGTGACAGTCGATGAGAACAATAAGGCTACTCCTGTTAGTTTGGCTGAATGGGGTGGAACACAGTATACCGAAGCCGGTGCATTGACAGCAATGTTGGGTATTGTAAATACTCAGATTTATACAAAAGAAGAAGATGGCGAGAATGAGAAACTGGTATCAATTAGTAAGGATATGGTGAAACTTGTTTCCGGTATAGATGCAGGTGTCGCTGATAATTCTTCAGAAGACAGTAAGAGATATTTGAGCTATTTGCAGTTGAATGAAGAGACGGCAAAAGATGTGACATTCTATAAAGCGAATGGAGAGGCGTATACTACCCATGATGACGTAAATAAGATACTTGCCAATAGGAATTCGATTGGTGCAAGAATATGGTCATCCGGTAAAACATATTATTATACTGACATTAAGCATGAAGAAAGTGCGGAAGAAACTAAGGGTAAGTTTGGGGTAGTACGTAACCATATTTATGATATTGCCATCACTTCTGTTGCTGGTCTTGGAACTCCGGTTTTGAATCCTGATGAAAAGATTGTTCCGCAACATCCGAAGAATGATGATACTTATCTTGCTGCACAAATCAATATTCTTTCATGGAGAGTTGTAAAACAGAATGTTGATTTGGAATGGTGATTATTCATAGCAAACAGAACCATAAAAACAACCACTAAGTAATCCTGATGGCGGGACGCTTCCCGTCGGAAGAGAGTTCCGCCATCCTTTTAATGTAAAGAAAGCGCTTGGGCTATCGGCGCAAAGAGAGATGCCGTTTTTGAAATCCCGAAGAAGATTCTGGGTTTCCACTTAATTAGAAATTTCCACTGCGGTTCCACCCGTAGACTATATATATTGGTCATTAATAAGAAATGATAGATAATGAACACACTGTCTTATATCAAATGTTGGGGAATAGCAGCATTGACAGTCGTAGTGCATGCTTTCCTGTTCGTATCGTGTGATAGTATGATTTATAACGAAGAAGGCGATTGCTCCGTGCGCTACCGTCTGAAATTCCGTTATGATATGAATCTGAAGTTTGCCGATGCTTTTGCTCATGAAGTGAAGTCTGTCAGACTCTACGCGTTCAATCCTGAAGGAGAGCTGGTATGGCAGTCTGCCGAACAAAGCAGTATCCTTGCATCAGGTGATTATACCATGTCTCTTGACCTTGATCCTGGTGATTACCATCTTGTCGCATGGTGCGGACTTGATAACGAAGAATCCTTCACTTTGCCCGACGTATCGCATAGATGCCATCTGGAAGATTTGCATTGTAAGTTGAAACGGCAATATGATTTGGAGACAGACGAAGCAACAGGTACTCAAAAACGTATCACTTGTTCTAGAAAAGACTTACATCCATTGTTTCATGGCACTCTCGATGTCAGTCTGCCTGTAAATGATGATGGGGGCGAGTATACATATGTCATGCCCCTGACGAAGGATACGAACGTATTTCGTGTGGTGCTTCAGCATCTTTCCGGAGAAGACATAAACGCTGACGACTTTGTCTTTAGCATTGAAGACCGGAACGGCTGGATGGCACATGATAACTCATTGATCAATGATGAGCCGATTACCTATCGTGCTTGGTCCACCTATTCGGGTGAAGCTGGTGTTGATGTACTAACAAAATCCGGTGTGGATGTAATGCCCGAAGTCGGGAACCGTGCTGTGACAACAGTCAAGGCTGCCGTAGCAGAACTTACGGTAAGCAGGTTGGTGAAAAGAGACTGGAACCTGTACTCACGTCCGATGTTGACGATTCATACTACGGAAGGAAAACTAGTTGTTTCCATTCCCGTTATTGACTACGCTCTGTTGGTAAGAGGCGAATGTAACAGGAATATGTCCGAACAGGAATTTCTCGATCGGGCAGATGAGTATAATATGACATTTTTTCTTGACGAAGACAATAAATGGGTAAGTACAGTGATACAAATCCTTTCATGGAAAGTGGTACGTTCTAATGTGGATATAGAGTGAAAAAAATATCGCGATATACAGTATGGATGGCAGCATTTGCCGGTTGGGCATTACTGTTGGCAGCGTGTAGCAGCGGAGAGAATGGCTGTATGGACGAAGTACAGCCGGATACTTCCACCGCTACACTCATCCTGCATACCGCTCTTCTTGATAAAACCCGTGCGGTTGATATCTCTGCGGATAACTCTGTCGAATATATGTACACGTTACGCATTGTTGTCCTCCATGCGGACGGCAGTGTGGAACATAACGTCTATGTTGATTTCGGTAACTTCCCTCAAACCGAGTGTTTCAGAATATTAGAGGTGACACGGAATGAAACGAAGAAAATATACCTGATAGCTAACGAAGAGAGTGTATCTTCCGAACTTCATGGAAAATTGGAAACATTGACAGTCGGTGATAATACATTCAGGAGCATTGTGGACGAATTGTATTTCACTCCTGATTATAGGAACCCCATTCCTATGAGTTCGGTATATGATGTTCCGGTCAATGCGGAGAGCCTCGTAGAACGGCAGTTCTATTTGGTTCGTGCTGCTACCAAATTCGCATTCCATTTTACGAACGAACGTGAAAATGCTGTCAGTGTGGATGCAATTACTATTTCCGGAATAGTGGGGAAAACCTATCTGATCCCTCATAAAAAGGAAAAGGAGATGCTTTTTGAAAATGAGCAGTTCTTTTGGATTGATTGGATGAAAAAAGTGGCGGATGAGTCACAAAAGCATCTGGAGGATGTGACGCTGGCGGATAGGAGAGGATGGATACAGGATTACGATATTCCTTCCGGGCAGATTCACGAGGCAGTCATTGTTCGTTCCCCGACTCTTGTCCCCGGTCTTACATATCATGTGAATGAAGCTCCCACTCCTGGTGAAAAAATGTTCCCCGTGTTTTATCTCCCGGAAAGTAAGAGCCTCAAAGATGGAACGCAAGAATATGGAGAGCAAGTCTATACGATGACCCTTCATCTGACAGAGAAAAATCTTGAAGGAGAAACCGGGACTTCAGAAGAGAAAGAAGTATTGTTTACCCGGCTTTTTCCGAATCTGAAAGCCCTTTTCCGCAATACTCATATACTGGTCGACGTCACTTTCTGGGAGGAGGGAGTGAAAGTGGATGTAATACCTTATAGCGAGGTTGTTCTTAACCCGGATTTCGGATTATAAATGAAACGACAGTAACATACTAAGAAAGAACGATAATACGGTAAAGATGATGAGACGTGATATATTATATACATTTCTGTTCATACTTGTCCTCAGCATGGCAAGTTGTGTGGACGACTGGTTTGAAAGAACGGAATCACCCGGAGAGGGTCAGAGCATGGTGTCTGCCACCGTAGATTTCCGTCCTATGGCTTCGGGGCTTACGCAGAACACAAGGGCGGCAGGAGATGCGATTAAAGAAATAGAGACACTTTATGTCTTGTTGTATGATGAAAGCGGAAACCTTGTGGAGAATCAAAGCCGTCAGATTCTAGATTTTGAAATCACCGATGAGAAACGTGTGGACGCAGACGCAGACAATAAAATATCTGCAGAGACACAGACTCCACGTGCCACTTTCAAATTAAAAGAAATACCTTTTGGCAGATACTATATTTATGCTGTTGCCAATGTTCCCGATCTTCTAGCCAAGAAATATTCCGATTATATCAAGACCATAGACGGACTTAAGCGTATTCCGTTAACCTGGCATAATGTTTCCGGTGAAGTAGGTAAAAACAGCCAGATGCTTGGATATTTCACATCGACCAAGAAAGACCAGCCTGAAAACGAACCTCTTACCATTAACAGACCGAGCATCTACCTGCATTCATGGTTGCGCCGGGCTGCTTCGAAGCTTACAATTGCTTATGACGGCAGCCGTCTGAAAGAAGGTGTTTTTGTGTACCTCAGGTCGGTACAGATAAAGGATATTCCGATGCAATGTTATTTGGGGAAGGATAATAATATAGGTGCCGAGGGATACGGACTGGATAAAACTTTGTTGGACGGTGAGGAACTAAAATACTATAAAGGCAGTTTGCCTACAGCTTACGATCATGAATATAACGGTCCGCGTATCACACGGGGAAAACCTTATTATGGTTCCCATCATGAAGACTCCGTTGCTGTATACTTTTATGAGAATATGCAGGGGGAAGGTAAGGACAAGCGGCAGGACGCTGATGGAAAAGACGGGCTTGACGCTCCTGGAATGCCGGGAGATTCCGGTTATAAATTTAAGGATGGCATGCCATATGGTACATATGTAGAAGTAGATGCATATTATGTATCCATTAATTCAGAAAGAATTGGCAATGGTTCTATCAAATATCGGTTCATGCTTGGTCAGGATATTTACAAAGACTATAACGCCAAGCGCAACTGTCATTACAAACTGACGCTCAGATTCAAAAATTTTGCCAATGATGTAGACTGGCATATCGAATATGAGGAACCGGAACCAGGTGTTATAACTCCGGAACCCTATTTCATATCATATTTGTATAATCATTCAATGATGTACCCTATCAAAGTAAATACAGGTGGACGTGAAATTGAATACATCAAGGCGGAAATTACGGATAACCGTTGGGCTCCGTATAATGCCAGTGGCTTGATATATTACTCCCAAATGGACAAAGGGAATGCTAATCAGTGGAATGGTTTCCTCTCATTGCATAAGACTGTAGATCTGGTTATTCGCAAAACGACCACTTCGGTAAACGTGGATTCTAATAAAGAGCATTATGAAAAAGCTCCTAAAAGAGGAGAACGTACATATACAGACATGAGTGTGGGAGAACATACTACAACCGGTTCCGATTCGACAGACACATACCGTGTGGAACAACATCCTACCGAAGCGAATACATACAATATCTTTATACCTATGTATACGCGTGCCAAACAATTGATAAAAGAAACGGCTTATACCGGTAACAATCCTTATGTCGCATATCATCGGAAGGCAGAAGTCAAAATTACTACCAAACTGAAAGGTTTGGAAAAACCATTTGAAAATATGGTAACCATTTATCAAGTGCGCCGTATTGTCAATCCCAAAGGCATATATCGTAGCAGTGGAAAGAGTGAACCGTTTCATGTGGTGTTGAAACGCTTGCCAAAAGAGAATGCAACCAAATTTGAGACATTTGTGTCAGAAGGCCCGTGGAAGGCATATATTGTAAGGCATTGCAACAGCGATGGAAGTTCAGTGCGGGTTATCAACCTTGACAAAGGGAGTGGAATGTCGGAATGCATAAAAGATACCGTATATGGGAAAACCGGTTCTGAGATTGATTTTAATGTCAATTTTGACGGGACGTGTGATGCCAATACTTCTCGTTATGCCATCATAAGGGTAGAATACCACAACTATACTTGCTATCACCTTATATTTGTACGGCAGGGGGATAGTCCGGATGACTTGATAGCCGGTGGAACGAGATGGCATGCCAAGAATATGAGGACAAAGACGGAAGAAGCGGAATCTCCGCTGGATGAAGGCTCTCTGTTCGGGCGTGGTAATTGGACCTACCCTATTGATGCGTTGAATAATAAGAATCCCAAGGAATATTGGGTTAATGTCGTACCTGAGGATTTTAAAAAGTCATACCCTGAAGATGGCTTCTTTACAATAGCCGGAAGTGGTGAAAAGAAGAAGTGGAGTGATATAACCCGGAATGAAGATTTTACGGAGCCCAAAACCGGCTGGAAGGTTGCCAGTGCCTCGGATTATCAGGCATTGTTTGATAGTGATGATATAAAACAGGGATATGGAGTGTTATATGGAGATGGGGCAGAAGAAACTGCTGATGATCTAAATGACGTGTACGGTTATGATTACACAACCTCAAAGATACGTGGAATGAGAGGATGTTTTGTCTATAACGAACAAACAGGAAAAAATCTATTTTTCCCGATAGGTGCTTCCGGTTATGGTCATAGGAAAGATTCTAGAGGGGAATTAGCGGAAAATCAATATAAGGGAATTTTGCGATATGCATCAAGTAGAAATACATATTTCAAGCCGACTGATGTAAGTGCTGCTTATCCTAATGGTGTCAATGACTGCCCATTGTTTTATGACATCTATATGCGTCCTGGTGCGATATACTGGTATGATAAGACCGGAGAGAATAAGGTAAATGGTACAACGGAAAACAATGTAGGATGGGATCTCAATTATTTTACATTCGATTTTTATCCTATGGGTAGTTGGGGTACAAGTGGCGGTAAAGATGCTTGCTTTGTTCGCTGCGTAGAAAAATAATCCTTTTATGTTCGAAACTGTTTTACTCACATATTTTGATTTGTGAGTAAAAAGAAAGTTTTTTTCTTGTTTGTTATTTATTATTTTATCTATCTTTGTACCCAAATTCATTCCGTTGTCCCAAAAATAGCGGAGAAATGAAGGGTAAATATACATGATCATTAGCAAAAATGACGATCAGAATCTTCTGCCAACGAATGTGATTGGCAGAAGCGTAGCACGCTCAAAACGCTGGCTAGTGGCGGTTGTACGCATATATCACGAGAAAAAAACGAGTGAGCGGCTAACGAAAATGGGGATTGAAAATTTCCTTCCTATTCAACAAGAGGTTCATAAATGGAGTGATCGTCGTAAAGTGGTAGATCGCGTTTTACTTCCGATGATGATTTTTGTCCATGTCGACCCTCAAGAACAAAAAGAAGTGTTGACGCTGTCCGCTATCAGCCGTTATATGGTACTGCGTGGGGAAAGTACTCCGGCTGTTATTCCTGACCAACAAATGTTGCGATTCAAATTTATGCTCGATTATTCGGATGAAACGATCAGTATGAGCACATCGCCGTTGGCACCGGGAGAAAAGGTACGGGTGATAAAAGGACCTTTGGCAGGTTTGGAAGGAGAGTTGGTAAATGTGGACGGCAAGTCTAAAGTTGCTGTCCGGTTAACTATGTTGGGGTGTGCATGTGTGGATATACCGGTGGGATGTGTAGAGCCGGTATCAGAATAATCAAAAAAAATATTTTCATGAAAAAATTTCTAGCAAACTCTTTGCTACTCTTGTGTCTTGCAGGAGGGCTGACCTCCTGTGTCTCATCTAAAAAAATGCTTTATCTGCAGGGTGCAAATTCGTTAGACCCGAGTTCACAGAAAGTACTTGATGATTATGAATTGCATATCAAGCCGGATGACCAGCTTTATATTACTATTAATAGCAAGGCACCGGAGTTGTTGACACCTTTTGCCAATAGTCAGGTGTTGGGCTCATCCACCACTAGCGGAACTTCGCAAGAACTGCAAGGACTTCTGGTGGATAAGAATGGCGATATTGAAGTTCCTGTTTTAGGAAAAATACATGTAGCCGGTCTTACACGTTTGGAATTGGCAGGGGTAATCAAAAATAAGTTGATAGAAGGTGAGTATATCAAAGATCCGACGGTAGAAGTCCGTTTTAAGGGAGCGAAAATTTTGCTTTTGGGAGAAGTCAACAGTCCCGGTGTGAAAGAACTTCCTAGCGACAGGGTGACTATCTTGGATGCGATAGGGCTAGGCGGTGATTTGCCGCCAACAGCGAAACGGAATAATATACAGGTGATTCGGGAAGAAAACGGAGAGCGCAAGAGCTATACGGTAGATTTGACTTCCAGTGAAGACATTTTTAATTCTCCGGTTTATTATATGCAACAAAATGACGTGGTTTACGTAGAGCCTAATAAATCAATTAATGTGAAGGGAAGTTCTGCACTGACTTACTTATCTGCCGGTAGTAGTATTATAGGTGTGTTGGCTTCCGTACTGTCATTAATCTTTATTCTTGCAAAATAAAAATGGAATATACTCAAGAAAACAAGGAGAAAACGGCTGGAGAGAGTGGTTTTAATATCACTTTACGGGATGTTGTAGAATTGATCATAGCTAATTGGTATTGGTTTGCCATTTCTGTAATTGTCTGTGTGAGTGCTGCTTACTTGTATACCCGTACACTGGTCCCTGTTTATCAGCGTCAGGCCGTCATGTTAGTGAAGACCGGTGGAAAAACAGCTAATTCGGATATATCCGCCATGCTGGAACTTCAGGGAGGAGTAACAGGGAGCGGGGTTGAAAATGAAATGTATATCCTTCGCTCACATCAATTGGTACGTGAGGTAGTCAATCGCCTGCATTTGGATGTATCGTATGAAGAAGACGGCTTTTTTCGTAATACTTCCTTGTTTGCAGAATCTCCGGTTGAAGTGACTTTCTTTGATCCTTATCACTCTTTTGTTTCAATGAATGTCACTCCGCTGGATGTAAAAAACTACACGATTTCCAATCTTGTCGTAGGAGGAAAGAAGCTCTCAATAAATGGTAATCATGCCTATGGAGACACGTTACAGACAGAAGCGGGACGAATGATTGTCAATCTGAAACCAGAGAACCTCTCTACATACATAGGTAAGCCTGTCTTAGTAAAACGTATGAGTCCGGAAGCGGCTACGGCTATTTATAAAGGAGGTATTTCTACTTCTTTGGCAGGTAAAGGTACTACGATGGTACAAATCACCTGTGTTGGCAATAATGTTTCACGTGCCGATGCGATATTGAGTGCTTTGATAAATGTGTATAACGAAACGATTATTGAAGATAAAAATCGTATAGCTGTAAATACGGCTAAATTCATAGACGAACGCATTGCGGTGATCGGCAAGGAACTGGGAGATGTAGAAGAAGAATTGACAGACTTTAAACAGCGCAATCGTATTATAGGTACAGAAGGCAACGGCTCTCAATATCTGGCTGAAAGCAGTCGTGTGAAAGGTGAAACCTTGCAGATGGAAACAGAATTGTCTATTGCACAATCCATTAAGAGTTATTTGATGGATGTAACCCGCAACAATCAACTGATTCCTAATGTTTCCGGAGTAGGGGATGCAAGTGTGCAAAACCAGATTACCGCTTACAATGAACTTATGCTTCAGCGTAACCATCTGTTGGCTGAATCCGGAGAAAAAAATCCGGTAGTCCAGACGGCTGATAAGAATTTGGCGGAGATGCGTACCGTAATTTCCGGTTCAATGGATAATTATATCAAAAATCTTCGTCTACGATTGGATAGGACACGGGCTGTGGAACATCAGATTAATACTGAGATTCAAGCGGTGCCCAAGCAGGAAAAGATGGCGTTGAGTATTATCCGCCAGCAATCCATTAAAGAGGCATTGTATACTTTTCTGTTGAATAAGCGTGAAGAAAATGCGCTTCAGTTAGCTGTAACGGAGGCTAATATTCGTGTTGTGGAGTCTCCATTTGGTTCTAATGCGCCTATTGCCCCTCATTCTACAACTTTTTTGCTGGCTGCTTTAGCAGTGGGATTAGCTATTCCTTTGGGGATACAAGTATTGTTGATGCTATGGAATACTTCCGTTCGGGGACGTAAGGACATAGAAGATTATACCACCATTCCGGTGTTGGGTGAGATTCCTTCCCGTAAGGAAGAAGTAGCAGATAATTTCATAGTAGTAGATGAACATAAGAATGATCTTATCTCTGAAGCCTTTCGTTTATTGCGTTCAAACATCAATTTTGTAGCAAAGGACGCTCGTGTAATTATGTTTACGTCTACCATGCCCGGTGAAGGAAAGTCTTTTGTGTCTCGTAACTTGGCAGTGGCGTTGGCTATAGCCGGAAAGAAAGTAGTATTGGTAGATACTGATTTGCGCAAACGGACTCAAGGTAGATTAGTGGGTGTCAAACATAAGGAAGGGTTGAGTACTTACCTTTCCGGCTTGCATGATGATATAGATAATATACTGGACAAAGGGCTGATTCATCCTGCTGTAGATATGTTGTTGGTTGGCCCTGTACCTCCTAATCCTTCCGAACTTCTGATGAGCGATCGTTTGGAGAAGTTGGTAGATGAGTTGAAGAAAAAATATGATTATGTGATTTTGGATAATGTTCCTGCGCAGGTGGTAGCGGACGCTACGATTGTAAACCGTGTGGCTGAATTGACTTTATATGTGGTTCGTGATGGAAAACTCGATCGTCGTTATCTTCCGGAATTGGAACGTTTACATCAGGAAGGTAAGTTCAAACATCTGTGCATTGTATTAAACGACAGCCATATTGAAAAGAAAAAGTATGGTTATGGCTATGGTTATGGCTACGGTTACGGATATGGCTATGGGGATGGCTACTACTCGGAGACGAATAAAAAAAATAAGAAATAAGGGGAACTTTTTATTATTGGGGGATGAAAGAAAAATTGAATGCTTTTATCCAGTATATAAGTAGAACTTACTTTAGTTACTGGATAATATGGGGAATTGATTTGTTTATTTCAGTATTGTCCACTTGTTTTACTTATTGGTGGATACATTATAACGCTGAAGTGTCTTTAGATAGTGGGGCTATGATTCGAATTGGAATTTTAGCCGCTATTGCGACTACGATAGCTTCCTATCTTTTCCATACTTATCGTAATACCATTCGTTATTCCCAGTTGCGTTGCTTATGGCCGTTGATCTGTTGCTCATCATTCAAATCGGTATGTATAGCGATTGCCATTTTCTTGTGGATTGAACCGTTCGGATTGTCTGCCAATCAGAGATTGATGTTTGTCTTGTTTGATGGAATGTTGACTTTGATTGCTTTGTCTACTTTCCGTATGTTGATGGTGATAGTCTACGAGACGCTAATTGAATTGATGAATAAGGAGAATATGCGTATTCTCATTTATGGTACAGACGATAAAAGTGTAGCACTGAAGACCCGTTTACTACATAGTTCTCATTATAAGGTTATCGGATTCTATTGTTATGGAACTATTTACAAGCATCGTCGTTTGGCGGGATTCCCTATTTATTATTTCACCAATGAACAGGATTTCCAGCAGCTTATTCGTAAACGTCATATTCAAGGTATTTTATTTGCTCATAATGAGTCTACCCGTTTAGAGGAAACTCGTTTGCTCCAATACTGCAAGGATAATCATATCAAGACGTTGATAGCTCCTTCTATCAGCGAAGCGGATGAAAACGGTAACTTTCATCAATGGGTGCGCCCTGTAAAGATTGAAGATTTGTTAGGACGTCCGGAAATTAATATCAATATGAGTGAAGTTGCCAATGAATTCAGCGATAAAGTAGTAATGGTTACGGGAGCAGCCGGTAGTATTGGTAGTGAACTTTGTCGTCAATTGGCACATCTTGGAATCCGCAAACTGATTATGTTTGATTCGGCAGAAACACCATTACACAATATTCGTTTGGAATGTGAACGCCGATTCCCACATCTTGATTTTGTTCCTGTGATAGGTGATGTGCGTGTCATAGAGCGTTTACGTATGGTGTTTGATACCTATCATCCTCAAATTATTTTTCATGCAGCTGCTTATAAACACGTCCCGTTGATGGAGGAGAATCCATGTGAAGCTGTATTGGTCAATGTGACTGGTACTCGTCAGGTTGCGGATATGGCAGTAAAATATAGAGCGGAAAAGATGATCATGGTTTCCACAGACAAAGCTGTAAATCCTACTAATGTGATGGGGTGCTCCAAACGTTTGGCAGAAATCTATGTACAGAGCTTGAGCTATGCCATTAAAGAGGGCAAAGTAAAAGGATGTACTAAATTTATAACTACCCGTTTTGGAAATGTATTGGGTAGCAATGGCTCAGTTATTCCCCGTTTTAAAGAACAAATAGAAAATGGTGGTCCCGTTACAGTGACTCACCCTGATATCATACGCTATTTCATGACCATTCCGGAAGCATGTCGTCTGGTAATGGAGGCCGCCACTATGGGGGAAGGGTATGAGATCTTTGTTTTCGAAATGGGAAAACCTGTGAAAATAGTAGATTTGGCTGTTCGTATGATTGAATTGGCGGGATATAAGCCGAATGAAGATATTGAAATACAATTTACAGGATTACGACCGGGTGAAAAACTGTATGAAGAGGTATTGAGTGATGAAGAAAATACGATTCCTACTCATCATAAGAAGATAAAGATAGCAAAAGTACGTCGGTATGAATATAGGGATATTGTGGAAACGTACGATAAATTCGAGAGATTATCCCGTTCTGTACAAATTTGGGAGACTGTTAAGTTGATGAAAAGGATAGTTCCTGAATTTAAGTCTAAAAATTCCAAGTTTGAAGATTTAGACCGGAAAAAGTAAAGGAGTATTTGTACCTTTTTCCAGGGAATGATATAATAATATCTTCTACATACATATACTTACACATATGATAGGGAAAGAAAGATTATCTAATTTTGAACTTTTGCGCATGATAGCCATGTTTTTGGTTTTACTCGTTCATGCTGATTTTTTTTCATTGGGGGAACCAACGGCAGAAGAATGTGTGACAAATCCAGTGGATGTTATACCTAGATTATTGTTTTGGTCACTTAGTATAGCATGTGTTGATATATTTGTACTTATATCTGGCTGGTTTGGTATAAAGCCTAGAGTAAAGGGGATATGTAATTTCCTTTTTCAGTGTTTCTTTTGGCTTATAGGGATCTATATTATTACATTATTTATTGGGATTTCACATCTTTCTGTGAATGGAATACTTGGTTGTATTGTGGCGACAGAACTCAATTGGTTTATAAAAGCCTATCTTGTTCTTTATATAATGTCCCCGGCTTTGAATAGTTTAGTAGAGCATTCTTCAAAAAAAACATTGTGTACAGTATTAATAAGTTTTTATATATTCCAATTTATTTATGGTTGGATATTTCCTTCCGCAACCCGTTATATATGGGGAGGATATAATCCTTTATCATTTATGGGGCTATATTTGTTTGCAAGATATTTAAAAGTTTATGGTTCAAGATTTCTTCACTACAATAAGATTACTTATATATTATTGATTGTTGGAACCATAATTTTTGTGTCAACTTTGTATATACTGCCATCATATCTTGGTTTTCATACAGTAACTTTGGGCTTAATATTTTTAAATTACATCTCACCTACAACTCTTCTTATTGCTGTAAGTTTTCTATTATTGTTCTCTAAAGTTGAAATTAAAAGTAAATTTGTAAATTGGTGCGGAGCTAGTTGTTTTGCAGTATTTCTTATACACACTAATCCTAATACACTTTATAGATATAAAGATTTTTTTATTGAACTACATTCGAATTATACAACTATAACATTTTGGATACTATCTTTTTTGTGTATGTTTGTTGTATTTTCTTTGGCAATAATAATAGACCAATTTCGATTAAAATTATGGAACGTATTATGGCCTATTTTAGAGAAAAAATTAGTTAGTATGCAATTTGTTGAATAATGGCAATTAATCAGATAAAATCGGGGGCAATTTTGTCATATCTGACCATATTCCTTGGTACTATGATCTCGATAGTTTATACTCCTATTATGCTTCGGATGTTGGGACAAGGTGAGTATGGATTGATATCTTTAGCACAATCGGTAGTAGGGTATTTAGGCTTGTTAAACTTAGGATTAGGTTCAGCAATGGTACGTTATATAACTAAATACAAGGCAGAAGAAAACAAAGAAATGGAGTATGGAGTGATGACTCTTTTTTTGAAGATCTTTGGATTTCTTAGTTTGGTAATACTGTTGGTCGGAATACTGCTCGTTTTTAATATTCATGGATTGTTTAGTCATTCTCTTACAGAAGAAGAATTTAATAAATTGCAAAAGTTGATGATCCTAATGACGTTCAATGTGGCTATGAGTATGATTTCTAGTGTTTTTTATGCTGTAATGATAGCTTATGAGCGCTTTGTATTTACTAAGATGGTTGGTATTATAAATATCGTAATTAACCCTCTTATTATGCTTCCTTTATTGTTTATTGGTTATAAGTCCGTTGGTATTACAATAGCCTCTACTGTGCTGAATTTTATTAATATATTGGTTGTTTTCTACTATGTATTCGGTATATTGAAGGTAAGAATTAAGCATGTGAAATTTGAACAAAGTTTTCTCAAAGAGTTATTTGGTTTTTCATTCTATGTCCTTTTTGCACTTATCGTGGATAAGGTATATTGGGGTACAGATCAGTTTATTCTTGGGGCGGTAGCCGGAACAGTTGTAGTAGCAATATATAATATAGGTGCTAATTTTGCTTCATATTATATGCAATTTTCAACAGCAATAACAGGAATGTTTCTTCCTCGTCTTACCACTATGGATGTGAATCATGCCTCTGATGCAGAATTCTCAGACTTATTTACTAAAGTGGGGCGTTTGCAATATCTTATTTTGGCTTTTATTCTTGCAGGTTTTATTCTGTTAGGAAAGCAGTTTGTAGTATTGTGGGCAGGAATAGATTACGAGGAGTCATATTATATAGCTTTATTTGTATTGATACCTTTTACTATACCTTTAATACAAAATTTAGGCCTTCAGATGATGTATGCTAGAAATCTTCATAAGTTTCGTTCATTGGTATTATTTGGCATTGCTATACTTAATGTTTGTATTTCTATTCCCATGGCAAGAATATACGGTGGGTTGGGGTGTGCGGCAGTGACTGGAGGAACATTTATTTTAGGTCAGTTCTTCATTCTTAATTGGTTTTATAAGGTAAAAATGCGAATTGATATTTTCAAATTTTGGAAGGAGATAGGGAAGTTGATTATCTGTACATGTGTTATACTTGTAATATCTTATTATGTATGTAGCTTTATGGTTGTAGATACGTGGTTACACTTATTTATTAATGCTTTTTTATATGCTATTATATATGTTATTATAATGTGGTTTTGGGGTATGAATGCATATGAAAAGTCTTTGATAAGGAATGTTAGGAAGTAAGTGATGGAAATCAGTAAAGAACATAGAAACTTTCTATTGGGGATTGCCATGATCACAATATATTTATTCCATTTGGCAACACAATATCCTTTATTTAGTATTGGTAGTAAGCTATTTCAGTATTTGTTTTCGAGAGGAGATATTGGTGTTAATTTATTTTTTATGATGTCAACATATGGATTGTGCTTTTCTATTACTAATAACTCAATAGGTCGTTTTTATTATAATAGAATCAAAAGAATATGGCCATTATATATTCTTTTTCTACTTATTATATATAAAGGATGGAACGTTGAAATACTTATAAATCTTAGTGGACTTTCTCTTTTTTATGATCATATAATTCACGCTTGGTATATTCCGGCAACAATACTGCTTTATTTCGGATTCCCCATTGTGTTTAAGATAGTACGATATGTGTATTTGCATTCTATGCTCATAACCATATTGTTGTGTGTCACTCCAATTACATTATGTATATATATAATGGATTCTATTTATCTTTAGCATTATCTAGATTTCCGTATATGATTGTTGGGATATTGATATTTCTTTCTCAATCAGAACCCAAACGATTGTATGTTGTATCTATAATATTGTCGTTTTTAGCTTTAGTTAACCTTCCTGAAAATACTTACCTTGCTTGGTTGCCTTTGTTTGTGTATATATCTACATCATTGAACTGGAGATCAAAAATTATTGGTTATATTGGTGAGCATTCTTTAGAAGTATTTTTTGCACAAGGGTTGGCTTTAATGTGGTTTATACAATGGTCATCTTCATTTATTTTGAGTATAGTAGTTGTGACAATCGCAATGGTTTTACTAACAATGATATTTATATTTGTTAATGATTTGATTAATAGAACTATTTCATTATTTGATAGATATGGGTAGAACTAAAATATTAATTGTTGTAAATTACATCTTAGAGGGGGGGCTTACCCATGTTCTTCTAGACGTGCTTAAGGCATTGACAGCTGGCTACGATGTTACAGTATTAACCATCTTCGATTTATATACAGAATATGTTAAAGAGGTTAAAGTGTTAGCTAAGTATGATACACTTGATTGTTGGCGTCACAGAATATCAAATAATGTATTATTATCTTTATATAGTCGTCTTATGGATAATAGGGCATTTCAGGTTTTTCTGTACAATTATTATGTCAGTCATCATCGGTTTGACATAGAAGTAGCTTTTGCAGAGGATTGGGCAATAAATGTAGTCGCTAAATCAAAGTCAAAAAGTCGTAAATATGCATGGATACATACAGATTTTCTATGTGATGAAGTGAATGATAGGGAGACTTTGATAAGCAATACAAAATTGATGTTACGAGAATTTGATAAAGTTATATTTGTGAGTGAATCGCTTAGGCGGAAATTCGCTACACTATTGTCATTATCAAAAACAATTTCCATACCAAATGCTGTAGATATTGATGCAATACATCAAAAAGCGCAGTCATCATGTGATATCATGATGAATCAAGATGTTTTGAATCTTATATTTGTAGGACGACTAAATCATGAAAAGGGAGTAGAAATATTAATAGATTCCCTAATATGTTTGCCTCAGGAATATGCTAAGAAATGCTATCTGTATATTATAGGTGATGGATGTCAACGCACATATCTTGAAAATAAGGTTCAGGAAAATAATTTGAAGAATGTATTTCTACTTGGATCCAAACAGAATCCGTTTCCATATGTTAAGCAAGCAAGTTATCTGATTTTGCCTTCTAAGTACGAAGGGTTCGGGCTTGTGTTAATTGAAGCAATGGCACTAGGAGTGCCATGTATTGCTACAAAAACAGTTGGTGCAACAGAGGTCTTGGATAATGGGAAATATGGTATTATGATTGATTATAATAAAGAGTCAATTAGTAATGTTATTAAAGAATGTATTCTTTATCCTGAGAAACGTATTGTTTATCAATCTTTGCAGAAAAAAAAACTGCAGGCTTATACAATGGACAAATATATAGAACAATTAAATACATTATTTCAATGAAAAAGATTGTAGTATATGCTAATGGCTCTGCAGGAAATCATGGATGTGAAGCACTAACACGCTCTATTTGTAGTTTGCTTTCTATGGATGTAGATGATATTCAGTTTGTTTCTTCGAATATAGAAGAAGATGTCTCATATGGTCTAGGTAGTGTGGTCAATTTTATGCCTCTTCAATCACAAATCAGGAAAAATCAGTTCAAATATTTAAAATATTTAGTTGCACAAAAATTTTCTCCTTCTGATTATAGATATTATAAATTGTTGTACGCAGACTTTCTAAAGTCTGTGGATAAAGGAAATCTTTATATTTCAGCGGGAGGAGATAATTATTCCTATAATAACAACATATGGCTAAAGTGTTTGAATTCGGAGATAAATAATAATGGAGGTAGAACAATTCTCTTAGGGTGTTCGATATTGGAGAATATTTCAGATATTAGTATGATTAGAGACCTTTCGACTTATTCTGCTATAATTACTCGAGAATCTATTTCATACAATGCCTTGAAACAGGCTGGTGTAGATACTGATATCTATTGTTTGCCAGATCCAGCATTTATATTACAACCCAAGGAATGTAAACTGCCTGAGGGGTTTATATCAGGTAATACTGTAGGTTTGAATATTAGTCCTATGATTATAGAGCGTGAGCAATCTGAAGGTATTGTTATAAATAATTGTTGCTGTTTGATAGATTATTTACTTGAAAATACAAGCTACAATATAGCGTTGATACCTCATGTCGTTTGGTCATATACAGATGATAGAAAACCATTGAGTGATATTTTTGATAGATATAAGAATACGAAACGTGTATTACTTATATCGGATCATACTGCAGAAGAATTAAAGTATATTATATCTCAATGTCATTCTCTTATTGCAGCTAGAACTCATGCGTCTATTGCTGCTTATTCAACAATGGTTCCAACTTTGGTTATTGGGTATTCTGTTAAAGCACGTGGTATCGCTTTAGATATTTTTGACGATATAGAGCATTATGTAATTCCTGTACAAAAGTTAAAAAAGAAGGATGATCTTACAAGAGCTTTTAATTGGCTATTAGATAATGAATCAATGATACATCAGTGTTATCAAAGAAATATGTTTCAATATGTGGAAAACTGCAAACAATATGTAGGGATAATTAGTAAATATGTATAACTATGATACCAAAGATTATTCATTTTACTTGGTTCTCTAACGATGCTTATCCACAGAAAGTGAGGAAGTGTATGGAAAGTTGGAGACAGTTTCTGCCAGATTATAAGATTGTGCATTGGGATATGGATAGTGTCAAGGATATTGATGTTCCATTCTTAAAGGAAGCCTTGTCTGAAAAAAAATGGGCATTTGCGGCTGATTATGTTCGTCTGTATGCAGTATATAATTATGGTGGTATTTATTTGGATACAGATGTAATGGTGTATCGGTCTTTTGATTCTCTTCTTTCTCATTCTTGTTTTATAGGTCGAGAGCATTCATGGCATTGGATCGATGGTCATATTACAGCTTGTTATTTGTCTTCTCATTGTTTTGGGGCAGAAAAAGGTCATTTGTATATTAAAGAAACGATGGATTATTATGCTAATATTCATTTTGTAAAAACACAAAATGGAAACTTTCCTAAACTCTTGAAATATGATATGACAATTCTTCCATATGCACAAGCCATATTTGCTCGGAAATACGGGTATAATTGGAATCTATCGGCAAACCATATTCAGAGGCTGGGTGACAAATTGATTATTTATCCTTCAAATTATTTCGATCGCACAAATGGTAAGGAAATATCCTATTGTAAACATCTTGCAGTAGGTAGTTGGAGAGAGATTTCTGCACGTGAAGATAAGGTTAGCTTAGGTTATAAAGTAGAATGGCGTATCATAGCATTAGTTGCGTATTTCTTAAAAAAGTTTGGTTATATGATTATAAGAACGACATAAGTTAGTTGTGGTAATAACGATGAAGAAAATCTTATTTTTTATAGAGTCTCTTTCTGGTGGTGGTGCTGAGCAAGTACTTGTTACATTTCTTCGACATCTTGATTATACTCGTTATGATGTTACATTAATGACTGTATCAGATACAGGAGTGCACGTTGACGATATTGATTACAACAAGGTACATTATCGCTCATTGTTACCTGCAACAGAGAATCCTGTTAGGAATTTTTGGCATAAAGTAAAATATAAACTCATTTATCATTATCTACCTGCTTCATGGGTAGCTCGGTGGGTAATACCATCCGGTTATGATACCTATATTGCGTTTGTTGAAGGTTATTGTACTAAAATAGTTTCACAGATGTTAGCAGATAGAAAAAGGATAGCTTGGGTACATACTAATCTACATACTAACGCTTGGCCACTTCAACAAGGTATTTATAATAGTTTTAAAGAAGAACAAGAATGCTACAGGCAATATAATAAGGTGGTCTGTGTGTCTCATGCAGTGGAACATATAATGCGAGAATATTATCATCTTGGTAATGTGACTACTATCTATAATCCTATTGATACGGATTACATCAATTATCTTGCAGGGATGGAGACTGTTTTTGTCCCTTCTAAGGATTTCAACTTAGTTTCTGTAGGTAGACTGGTTCCACAAAAAGGATATGATTTGTTGATACCCATCATTGCAAGATTGAGAGAAGAAGGACTGTTTGTTTCATTGTATATTTTAGGAGAAGGGGAAGAAAGAAGGCGGTTAGAACTCCTCATAGAGCACTATGCGTTGAAATCATATGTTCACTTACTTGGTTATCAAACAAATCCTCATGCCATTGTACAAAAGATGGATTTATTTGTTTGTTCGTCTCGTGCCGAAGGATATAGTCTTGCTATTGCAGAGGCATTGGCTATAGGAGTACCTGTTGTGAGTACTAACTGTTCTGGACCAAATGAACTTCTTGGAAACAATCAATATGGCATTTTATGTAATGATTATGATGATTTGTATGTACAAATTAAAAATGTAATTGAAAATCCAGAATTATTATTAAAAATTCCACGAAGAACTTTTAATCGTAAGGATGTATTGAATATTGAGAATGCATTGGAGCAAATGATAGAAATTTTATAATGTTTGGTTTATGCTGCTGAATACTGACGACAGGGATAAATTTGTGTGGTAATCGATAATATGAAAAATAGAATTTAGAATGAAAAGGATAGCAGTTGTTGGTGCTGGTATTTCTGGTTTGAGTACAGCCCATTTTTTAAAAGATCGTTATGAAGTCACTGTTTTTGAAAAAGAAAGTCAACCAGGTGGATTAATCAAGTGTCGTAGAGTAAATGGAAATCTGTTTCATACTTGTGGTGGTCATGTGTTTAATTCCAAACGTCAGGATGTCTTAAATTGGTTTTGGTCTAAGTTTGTACGGGAAGAGGAGTTTGAAAAGGCGGAACGTAACTCTGTTGTTTTTATGGATAAGGGTAGGGATTCTTTAGAATATGATACTATTCCTTATCCTATAGAGAATCACATGTATTTCTTTAATACTACAGTTCAACAAGCATTTATAGGTGATCTTGTAAATATAATAAAGTATGAGAATGTGGAGCCGAGTAATTTTGAGGAATTCTTAAAAGGTCGATTTGGTGAAACGCTTTATAAATTATATTTTCAACCTTATAATGAAAAAGTGTGGCATCGTAATTTGAAACAAGTTCCTCTTTCGTGGTTGGAGGGTAAGTTACCTATGCCTACAGCACAAGAGATGATTTATAATAATATAAATCATGTACAAGAGAGAGCTTTTGTACATTCATCTTTTTGGTATGAGAAAATGGATGGTTCACAATATATTGCAGATAAACTGGCAAAAAAATTGAATATACACTATAATACGCTAATAAATAAGGTAGAGGTTTGTAAATACGGAGGAGTGTATATTAATGATTGTTTTTTTGACAAAGTGGTGTTTTGTGGCAACATCAAAGATATGGTTAACATGATAGATGGCATTGATCTTTCTGTTTACAAACAGGTTATAGCAGATTTAGAATACCATGGTACAACGTCTGTTTTTTGTGAGATTGATAAAAATCCATATAGTTGGATATATCAACCAAGTTGTAGACATGAGAGTCATCGTATCATTTGTACTGGTAATTTTGCTACCTCAAATAATGATGCATCAATTTTGGAAAATCGTATTACCGCAACAATTGAATTTACTGATGAGATCAGTAAAGAATTTATATTGGATAACCTGTCACGTATTCCCCTTCATCCAAAATATATTGATCATAAGTACAACCAGTATACATATCCAATTCAGAATACCGATACACGTGATGTAATTCAAAAACTGAAGAAAGATTTAGCCCCTATAGGATTTTACTTTACTGGTCGTTTTGCCGATTGGGAATATTACAATATGGATATAGCTATTGGTGCTGCTATGGATTTGTGTAAATTAATATAGGAAAGAATGATTATTAAGCAGATTATATCCAAGCGTTATTTCACAAATTGGGTGTCTTGGGATTTGGTTTTTGAATGGGAAGAAATCTTTCAAGAACATTTAGATGCTAAGTTTTTTAATGACCGTCAGTTGCCGATAGTTGGGGGAATTGTAAGAAGGTTTCCTGTATTGAGTAAATTTCTTCCTCCATATACAAATTCGTTCTCTTTCGAATTGGGACCATGGAAAGATGTTGTAGGACGTAATAAATCCAACATTGTACCATGTATCATAGATTTTTATTTGAAAGATAATAATGATCTCGAAAGGTTCTATGCAGAATATAATAAGCATAAGGTAGTTTTGGTATCGAGCGCTGAAGTTAAATCCTATTTGGATAGTGTTAATTGTCCGATTAATATTCAGCATTTAGGTTTGTCGTTATCAGATAAATATAGAATTACTAAAGAAACGTTTTTTGAGAAAAAATATGATGTGGTGTTAATTGGGAGAACAAATGTGGTTCTTGAAAATTTCTTGGATTGTTACAAAAAGAAATATGATATTTCGATTATTAAATCAAAGAAGGTTGGGGATGATTATATATGTTATACAGATAAAGAGCAATATGTATGCAAAGTTAATGACAGAGCTGCATATTTAGGTATATTACAAAAAGCAAGATGTACGTTATATGCGACTCCAGGTATTGATGGTGGCGAAAAAAGGACTAATGGTTTTAATCAAGTAACTCCTCGTTTTTTGGAGGCTCTTGCTTGTGGTTGTCATGTGATTACGAGATATGAGTCTAATCCTGATACTTGTTTCTATGAACTTGAAAAATATTGGAAGAATGTTACTACTTATGATGAGTTTGAAAAAGAAATGAATAAAGCTTTGACTACAGAATTTGATGTACAATTTGCAAGTATGTATTTAAGTCAACACTATACTTCTACTCGAGTAAAACAACTTGTTGATATTGTTACTGGTATTTAACTAACTCAAATCGAATTTATTCATAAGAATGCAACGATTAGTGCGTAATATATTTGACTTTAAGACAGAGTTGATGGGTTTTGCCATATTGATACTTATGGTATTTCATTCACCGGGCATACCTTCTTTCATAGGGCTTAAGAATCTGCTTGATCTAGGAGTAGACATTTTTCTTTTATTAGGAGGATTTACTTGTACATATTCCTATGTACGTCTGTGTAATCTTGGAGGTGCACATAATACTATAAGGTTTTATAGGAAACGTTTCTGGAGAATCTTGCCTCCTTTTAATACTGTATACTTTTGTGTATGGTTATCAATATTTGATTGTAGGGGATGGGGATTGGATAGAATTTTTAGGTAAGATTACAATGTATGATAATTTGGTTCATAACAGTGTCATTATGTGGTATGTTCCTGCATTACTTTTGATGTATTTATTAATTCCTTTCTATGTTAATTGTTTTCAAATTTGTAAAGGTGTACTATGGACCCCTATAGTAGTGTTTTTAATAATTGTAGGGCTTATCTTATCGGGATATTTGAGTGATATTCCATTTTATATGGCATGGCTTAGGCTTCCTGTATTCTTACTTGGTATTGATATATATCTTTTAAAGGATGTAAAAATTAATATTAATAGTAGGATACTTCTTATAGTTTGCTTACTATCAATTGCAGGAGGAGCTTATTTTCATTCACAGCCAAGTTTAAAACCTTTGCAACAGTTGTGTTATATCCCCATTGTACTGTCTGTAATTTATTTTTATGATAATAATAAGTTCTTGAAACAAATGTTTACTTTTATTGGCTCTTTTACGTTAGAGAATTATTTGATACATTGGTGGTGTGTTTTTGCTATGCCACAACATTTCTGTTCCACTTGTAAATGCAATAATAAGTATTGAAGTGTTCAGTCCGTTAACTCATCATACTTTGGGACTAGAAGCTTTAATGGCATCGTTATTGAGTTATCCAATAGCGATTTATTTAGCATATAAATACCATATTTTGTTAGAAAAAATAATATATAATTAAGTCCTTAGATTAGGGCTTGACTCTATTTGGGTGGATATCCGTATGAATTAGCGGTATACATATTCAACAGAGGAATTTGAACTATGAAGAGATTGGAACCACAATGAGGAGTGTTATGGTTTTAAGAGTTAGAAAGGTATAAAGAAAAAGTTTGAAAGATACGGATGACCGTGCCAAAGACAAGCATAATCTTTATGGTAAAGCAGCGTATAATATATCTTGATGTGATTCGTGTAATTGCATGTTTAATGGTAATTGCTATGCACGCACCAATTCCAGGTTTTAGTGCTGAAGTTCATAGTGCATTCTTGGTGGTCAATAGCTATCTTATGGCTCCTTGTGTGCCTTTGTTTTTTATGGTGAGTGGGGCGTTATTACTTCCGTGTAAAGATGGTATATTGGCTACATCTTATCTAAAGAAACGTGTTGGTAAGATAATAGGACCTACGTTTTTCTTCTCATTATTTTATATGACATTGAATAGTAACACTAGGAATTGGGTTGTTTCCATTCTTTCAATACCATTTTGTACACAAGGACACGGAGTGTTATGGTTTATGTACACTCTTACAGGATTATATCTACTTGTTCCAATCATATCACCTTGGCTAAGGCGAGTTTCAAAGCGGGAAATCGAGTTCTACCTTATGTTGTGGTTTGTTACATTGATGTATCCATATATAGCATTATTTTTAGGGGTAAATACAACGAATACAGGAATACTGTACTACTTTACAGGGTATGCAGGATATTTTTTGCTTGGATATTATATGAACCGTTATCAATTGCCGCTTAAATGGTTGATACCTATTACTGTATTGATATTGCCTTTACCTATAATCGACAAGATATTAGGATGGGACTTAGACTTTTATTCTGTATTTTGGTATTTATCAGCATCGGTAGCGATTATGTCGGCAACATGGTTTGCTGTTATAAAGAGTTTAATAGAACACATAACAATAAAGGCTTTCTTCTCAAAAGTGTTGATGGTTGTCAGTGATTTGAGCTTTGGAATCTATCTTATTCATATTTTTGTAATGCGCCAGTTACTCTGGAATTGCTGGATAATACAGGAAGTGGATAACTATTATTTGCAAACGTTGATTATTGTGTTATTGGTATTTATGATCTCATTTATTGTTTGTTTATTAATCTCCAAATTACCACTGTCGCAATATTTCATTGGTTATACTACAAAAAAATAAAAAATAATGTGAAGAAGAAAATATTTATCAATATACATTATTTAGAGATTGGGGGAGCAGAACGCGCCTTGTTGGGGTTGCTTTCTGCACTTGACCCTAAAAAAGTGGATATAGATCTTTTTGTAAATCAGCATACAGGTGAGTTTATGTCGTTAGTGCCTGATTATGTAAACCTCTTACCTGAAATATCTAAATATACTTGTATAGAACGTCCGATTAAAGATATTGTAAAAGAAGGGCATTTGGGGATAGCTTTACGAAGGTTGTGGGTTAAATATATGCATAGGCAATATTTAAAGACGTTGACAGTTGAAGAACGTAAAAATGACTCGAGTGTATTCCAATATGTAGCTGATGCAGTAGAAAGTGCTCTGCCTTCATTGGAGTATTTTGGGGAATATGATCTTGCCATAAGTTTTTTGCAACCACATAATATTGTTTTGCATAAAGTGAAAGCGAGAAAAAAGATCTGTTGGATACACACTGACTATTCTACAATTCACGTGAATCACGATAAAGAGCTCCCGATATGGAGTGGTTTTGATTATGTGGTTTCCATTAGTGATGATTGTACTAAGGCTTTTTTACAGACTTTTCCAGAAGTAAAGGACAAAATTGTGCTTATAGAAAATATTTTGTCGCCTCTATTTGTAAAGCAACAGGCGGAATTGGACGATGTGAGTGAGGAAATGCCTGACGAAAGGGGAGGGGTGAAGATTTTAACAATAGGACGTTTTTCCCCTCCTAAGAAAATAGAGGGTATTCCTCATATATGTGCAGAGATGGAACAGATGGGAGTAAATTTTAAATGGTATGTCATTGGATATGGACCAGATGATGAAATACAAGCCGCTCTTGATAGATACCAAATGCGTCACCGCATGGTATTACTTGGTAAAAAAATCAACCCATATCCCTATATCAAGGCTTGTGATATCTATGTACAACCTAGTATTTATGAAGGTAAGAGCGTGACGGTACGTGAAGCGCAGATGTTATATAAACCTGTGGTGATAACGGACTATCCTACAGCGAAAAGTCAGATTACGAGTGGTATAGATGGGGTGATAGTACCACTTGATGGAGCAGAAACTGCCAAGGGAATAGTTGCTGTTATAAAAAATACTGAACTTAGAGATAGGATAATCAATTATCTGAAATCTCATGATTATGGAAATGAGGTTGAAGTGGAGAAGATAAATAGATTAATGTAATTTTGATATCACAGGAGTAAAATGTATAGACAAATAGTTTGAACTTATTGGAAACAACAATGGTTGATGGCTTTTATTACAAATATATATATTTGTTATTGGTTACAATAATGACTTTATCTATGGTAGAGCATAGAAAAAGTCTGAAAAAAAGTGAAGGATTTGTAGGTAGTTCTTTATTATGTTTATGTCTTATTTTGTTTATAGGTTTTCGTCCCCATACTATCGTTTTCGTTGATACTGTAAATTATGCAAATTGGTGGGGGATTCTGCCGTGGAATGGTTGTGATTGGGAAACGGAGAATAAGATATTCGATAATATATATAATTATATGGGAAGCGTATTTCCAGATGTAACAGTCTTTTTTGTATTGATAGCTGCTGTATATTTTATAGGTATATTAATTGCCTGTCGTAAGCTATTTCCATCAAATACACTAATGGTTTATATTGTATATCTCGCTGCTTTTTCAACGTTTTCATATGGTACAAATGGAATTAAGGCTGGGGCTGCAGCTTCTTTATTTCTAGTTGCTTTGGCCTATAGAGATCGACTATGGATATCTATTTTGTTCTTATTTCTTTCTTGGGGCTTCCATCATTCTATGCAAATGCCGGTGGCTGCATATGTATTGACATTAGTATTCCAAAACAAGAAGTGGTATTTCTATGGCTGGCTGTTTTGTTTGTTAATGGCTATTGGTCATGTGTCATTCTTTCAGAATTTCTTTGCAGATGTAACAGATGAATCTGGAGCTGGTTATTTAAATTTGGATAAAAATGATGATTGGGGAGGTAAGAGCGGTTTTCGTTTTGACTTTGTAATATACAGTGCTATGCCGATATTGATGGGCTATTATGTGAAATATAAGTATCAGCTTGAAGATAAACTTTATGATAGTCTTTTGAATGTATACTTAGTGTGTAATGGTATTTGGATGCTTTGTATGTATGCCCAGTTCACTAATCGTATTGCTTATCTTTCATGGTTCATGTACCCCATCCTTCTTATATACCCTTGTTATGCTATAGCCGATGAAAATCATCCTTTAGTAAAAATTCGTAAGAAGGTGGTTTGGGGACATTTGGCATTTACCTTATTTATGACATTTATATATTATGCATAATATGATTCCTAAAATAATACATTATTGTTGGTTTGGTGGTAATACTCTTCCTGAAGATGCGCAAAAATGCATAGCGTCTTGGAAGAAATATCTACCTGATTATGAGATTAAAGAGTGGAATGAGAGTAATTTTGATATTAATTGTTGCCCCTATGTAAAAGAGGCATACGAGGCAAAGAAGTATGCTTTCGTAAGTGATTATGCGCGTTTTTATGTGCTCTACCAAGAAGGTGGACTCTATTTTGATACGGATGTGGAGGTTATACGAAACATGGATCATATAATAGCGGAGGGGGCTTTTATGGGATTTGAGCAAAGTGGGGCGACTAAGCGACAAAATCAAGCTATACAGAGCGTTAATACACTTGGTATAGCACCTGGACTAGGCTTGGGAGTACCTCCCAAACTAGGTCTTATTTATGAATTACTTGATTTTTATGAAGCCAAGCAACATTTTGCTGTAGAGGATGGTACGGTAGTGGATTATACAACAGAGATTTTTAAACGTCATGGTTTTATTAATGAGCATAAATTACAGAAGGTTGCTGATATAACAATCTATCCGGCTGATTATTTTTGTCCTATGGATTCTACAACAGGCATTACTATTATAACAGAGAATACTGTAGCAATTCATCATTATTCTTGTTCATGGATTGACCATAATACATTTAGTTGGTGTATGCATTTACTTAAAAATAAGGCTATAAGATTATTGGGTGAAAAATGGATAATGAAGGTCATTAAACTGTTAAAATAGTAAGCGTAATGAAAGAAGTTCCCCGTATTACGGTAATAATGGGTATATATAATTGTGCTAGTACATTAGTTGAAGCACTAGAGTCATTAGAAGCTCAAACATATAAAAGATTTAAGGTTATTCTTTGTGATGATGGTTCAAAGGATGATACATTAGAAGTAGCAAAGAAGTGGGTCCAAAATCACTCTAACTATATTTTGATACAAAATAGTTACAATATGGGATTGAATGCCACATTAAACCATTGTTTAGAGTATGCCGATACTGAGTTTGTTGCTCGGATGGATGGTGATGATCGTTCACTTCCACATCGTTTTGAACAAGAGGTGAGCTTTCTTGATAAGCACCCTGAATTTGCAATTGTAAGTGGACCTATGCATTATTTTGACGAAAATGGAATATTTCGTAAAGGGAAAGGTCGCGGTGTGGTTACCAAGCGGGATTTTATAGCCGGTACTCCATTTTGTCATGCGCCCTGTATGGTGCGTCGTGAGGCGTATGAGAAGGTGGGTGGATACACAGTGAATCCTAGATTATTGAGGGTTGAGGATTATCACCTTTGGTTTAAGATGTACGCTGCTGGTTATAAAGGTTATTCACTTAAATACCCTATATACGAAATGAGGGATGACAATAATGCCGTGGAAAGGCGTACGTTGAAGAATAGAATGAATGAGGCTTATGTGAAATATATAGGATATAAGATGATTGGGTTACCTTGGTGGACATCGGTTTATTGTATTGTGCCAATAATAAAAGCTTTTTGGCCTAAGTCTCTGTACAAATGGCTGCATAAAAGATAAAATTATCAAAATATTTATAGTGGTTATTAAGAAAAAAGTATATAAATGTTAAAACCGAAAATAATACGAGCTTGCACAGTTTCACAATCATTAGCTTTTGTAAAAGGCATGATTCCTGATTTGGTGCAAAAATATGATGTGGCATTATTGTCATCTCCTGGTCCATTCTGGTCTGAACTAGGTGATATGTGCCAAAAGGTGCGGTGTATTGAGATAGAAATGGTTCGCCAGATATCTCCTTTTAGGGATTTGAAGTCGTTGTGGAAAATTTGGCGTACTTTTCGAAAGGAAAAGCCTCAAATGGTACATTCGATGACACCTAAAGCAGGCTTGCTTTGTATGTTAGCAGCTTGGTTGGCACAGGTTCCTGTGAGAGTTCATACTTTTACTGGGCTGGTTTTTCCAACGGCAACAGGTATGACAAAGCGTATACTAATAATTACAGATTGGCTCACATGTGTATGTGCTACTCATATTATTCCGGAAGGGGAGGGGGTAAAAAGGGATTTATTGTCAAATGCTATAACAAAAAAGCCTATAAAAGTTTTAGGATATGGTAACTGTCAGGGTATAGATCTTAACCATTATGATCCGATGCTCAAATACGATATTGTTGAAGAAGAGAGAATGTCCAATAATAAAAGCAAAATCAATCAGATTCATCATGAAGAAATCTGGAGAAATAGTTATAACTCAACAATAAAGCCCGTAAAATATAATAATGTAGTGACATTTATTTCTATAGGTCGTATGGTAAGAGATAAAGGTATCAATGAACTCATAGAGGCTTTTATTCGCCTCTTTGGAGAAGAACAAAACATCCGATTGATACTTCTTGGACATACAGAAGAAGAAAGGGATCCTTTGTGTCAGAAGACACTTGATGCGATTGAGAAGCATCCTAATATTGAAGCTGTTGGGTATCAAAGTGATGTAAGACCTTGGCTTATGGTTTCCAATGTATCAATATTGGCTTCATATCGTGAAGGGTTTCCAAATGTGGTAATTGAAGCCGGAGCTATGGGAATTCCTCAGATTGTGACTGATATTAATGGAGCAAATGAAATTATCATAGAGGGTAAGAATGGTACTATTATACCTTCTCATAATGTTGATGCTCTTTATGATGCAATGAAGAGAATGTTGTCTAAAGAATATCGGGAATCGTTAGCGATAAATGCTCGCGAAATGGTTGCATCACGATATGATCAGCATTATGTTCGTCAATGTCTTTACGAGTTTTATGATAGTATTCTTTAGTGCATAATAGTTGGTGATAGCTTCCGCACTTTTTTATAGACTTTAATATAAAATTTATGTATAAACATTTTTTTAAACGGGTTATAGATTTTACTGTGACATTGGTAGGATTGATTTGCATTTTGCCTGTCATAATGATATTATGTATATTGGTTAGAGTAAAACTGGGCTCACCTATATTCTTTAAACAACAACGTATAGGTAAGGATGAGAAACCTTTCATGATGATAAAATTTAGAACCATGACAGATGCGCGTGATAATGCTGGTAATTTATTGGCTGATCAGGAACGTTTTACTAAGTTTGGTAATTTCCTTCGTAACAGTAGTCTGGATGAACTTCCTGAATTGCTTAATGTTTTGAAGGGAGATATGAGCCTTATTGGACCAAGACCTTTGTATCCTATATATCTGCCTTATTACACTAAGGAGGAGAGTTTGCGCCACACTGTAAGAGGTGGTATCACTGGGCTTGCCCAAATTAATGGACGCGCATTATGTCGTTGGGATGATCGTTTTGCTTATGATATTAAGTATGTGAAAGAAATGTCGTTTGCTAATGATATTAAGATCTTGTGGCGCACTTTTTTTAAGGTGGCAGCAAAGGATAACATAGGTGTACCTTCTGTAACAGATGAAGGTGGTCTGCATATTATTCGCAAAGTGCAACAGCCAGAAAAGATTGTTCTTGTAGAAAGCATGATGAGAAAAAATAACAGATAATATATGGAAGGCAAGATTTGGGAAGTGGGGAGTACATGGTACATTTCACCAAATATGGATTGTTCATTAACGGCAGGAACATTAGATATTCCTGCTGTTAACGGCAATTCATTGAATTATGTTTCTACTTGTAGGAGCGCAATTGGGCTGGTGCTCGATAAAATAGGTAAGCAAGGGATTGCTTGTGTGCCTGCTTTTACTTGTCATACAGTTGTGCAGCCTTTTATAGATAGAGGCTTTGAAGTTTGTGTTTATCCTGTGAATGAGGACTTATTAATTGATTGGATTGGCTTTAAGAATTTAGTTGCGACAACAACTCCTTCTGTTGTTCTTTTTCATAGCTATTTTGGATTTAATACAATAGATGGTGGTAGTAATATCATTGAAAAGTTATGGGCAAAAGGTATTATAGTTATTGAGGATTTAACACAAACAATGTTTTCTACATATAAGCATATAAATGCTCATTATTATCTAGGAAGTATCAGAAAATGGATGCCAATGCCTGATGGGGCATTTATAAAAGGTGATCTAACAGTTTGTGATCTACAAGAAGATACAGAGTTGGCTAAGGTAAAACAAATCGCAATGGAGGCAAAGGGGGATTATATAATAAATGGGGTAGGCGAAAAAGCAGAGTTTATGTCTAAATTCAAAGAGGCTGAATGCCTACTTGATTCCCGCAATAAGCCTTATAGAATGTCAAACGTTGCTGCCCAAATTTATAAAAACTGTAACTTAGGTGAGTTTGCACACGCTCGTCGAGAGAATTATAATCTTTTGGCTATAAGGTTTGCAAAACATTCTCATTTGAGAGTTATAAAGCCTCGTTTACCCAATGATGTTGTTCCTTTTATGATGCCAATATTCATAAAAGAAGGAAGAAAAGAATTTCAGCAATATATGGCTGCACATAATATATATCCGACAGTAATTTGGACATGTCCTAATGAATTAAGGGATATGATAAATATCTCTGCTGTTAATATTTATGATAGTATACTTTGTTTTCATTGCGACCAGCGATATAACCTAAATGACATGAAACGAGTGGCTGATATAGTAGATGCATATTTTTATAAATAAAATTATTATGGAAAATAATAGACTTATGATTCTTGGCACTAATGAGTATCAGAATCCGCTTATATTACGGGCTAAGGAATTGGGATATGAGACTCATGTGTTTGGTTGGCCTCATGGGGAGATTGGTGAGACTACAGCCGATGTATATTATCCTGTTAATATTTTGGATTATGACCTGCTTTGGGAAGAGTGTCAGAAATTGCAGCCTTGTGGTGTCGTTTCAATTTGTTCTGAGTTAGCTATGCATCCTATGAATTTTTTACTTCGAAAGATGGGGATTCCTTGTAATAGTTTAGAAACTGAAACTCTAACTACTAATAAATACTTAATGCGCAAGGCAATGAAAGAGGGAGGAATAGATAGTCCTAATTTTATGTTAGTAACTAAAGATATGACATTGGACGAAGTGGAAGAATCGGTAAAGGATTTTAATTTACCACTTATCATAAAACCTTGTGACCTGAGTTCGAGTCGTGGAGTATTTAAAATAGAGAATCTAGAGACTCTTCAAGAAGGTATGGATTATGCACTGGGGTGGTCAAAAACGGGTGAAGCTATTCTTGAAGAGTTTATTGAAGGTCCTGAATACAGTGGCGAGAGTATTGCTTATAATGGGCGATACAAGCTGTTGGCTATAACAGAAAAACATACGACAGGAGCACCACATTATGTGGAAACGGGACATCGTCAGCCAGCTCCTCTAGACGAAGGTACTTATAAAAAGATTGAGCAAACTCTTTACAAGGCTTTTACTTCACTTAGTATTAGTTATGGTGCAATTCATCCTGAGTTCCGTATTACACCTGAAGGAAAAATTTTGTTTATGGAGATTGCTACCCGTATGGGAGGGGATTGTATTGGTACTGATCTTGTTCCTCTTTCAACAGGTTACGATTTTATGGGTATGGTGATTCGTATTTGCTGTGGTAAAGAACCGGATTTTATGAAGATTCGTGAACCAAAGCTGGCTGAGAACCACTATATTATGTCAATGGCAGATTTAGAAGAGTTTAATAAAATTAAAACAAAACATCCGGAGATGATTTGGCGTCATAGCAATATGAGGCCTGTATTAGATGCTCCCGTGTTAAAGAGTGCTGATCGCGCAGGCTATTATATAACAATAAAATAAAGCTATGACATTATTGGAGATTCTAAGAAATCAGACCTTTTGGATGATGGATAGACTGAAAGGTGGGCTTGTATTCCAGGGACTTAATATATTGGAACGTATAGAAGGTGGAAGACTTACTGAGGAGGAAGTAGCTGTTTATCAACAGGAACAGATAGAAAAACTCCTTCGTCACTGTCGGCAAACAGTACCTGCATATAAAGATATAAAAGATATAGACTTAAAAGCCTGGCCTATAGTGAACAAGGCTATTTTAAAAGAAGGGGGTGTGGCATATCACTCAATTATATTTAATAAAAACGACTTGTTCACTATGGCAACTAGCGGTTCAACTGGTACTCCATTTATTAGTTATCAAGATTTGGGTAAGAAAAAACATGTTAATGCAGAGGTACTCTTTTATAATGGTAAGATAGATTACAAGATAGGTAAACGTATTATTTATTTCCGTTCTGTTGTTAATGAAGTTGCAAAGTCTCCGTTGCAACAGTTTATGCAGAATATCTATTTGTTAGACTGTCAAGATTTAAGTGATAGTGGTATTGTGCAAAAATTAAGAAAAATAAAAAAACTGTCTACTGGTTGTGGTGCCATGATATTGAGTTATTCTTCAACGCTCGATGCTTTTAGAAAATATTTTGATAAATACGGACTCAAGGAAGCGGAAGGTTGCAATATTTATGGTATTGTAGCTGGTTCAGAGATGCTTCATGATGTTACTAGAATAGCTATGGAAAAAGCTTTTAATTGTAAATGCGTTTCTCGTTATGCTAATGAAGAAAATGGTTTCATAGGTCAAGATTCCGTACAACCTAATATATTTATCCATAATCGTGCAAATTACTTCATCGAGATATTGAAACTAACTGTTGATGAACCAGCTGCAATAGGTGAAACTGGACGAGTTATAATAACAGATCTTTATAATTATGCGATGCCGATGGTTCGTTATGACACTGGTGATGTTGGTGCTTGGTATGAAGTTGTGGAAAACGGTGTCAAGCGTAAGGCTATAGGCAGTTTTGGTGGGCGTATTGTGGATATGATATTTGATTGCAATGGTAATTTGGTTTCACCCCATTCTATTACCAATAAAATGTGGAAAGTGCAGAATATAAAACAGTTCCAATTTATACAGAAGACCAAGACTTCATTTTTAATGAGGATAAATACAGAAAATAGTATTGATGAAGTAAGTTTGCTGAATGTATTACATAGTATTGTGGGGGAGAATGCTGAAATTAAGATAGAATACTGTCATGAGATTCCTGTTCTAGCTTCTGGTAAGAGGAGGTATATTGTAAACGAAATGCGATAGTAGGAAAATGATATTTTTAGGAGATATAGCTTGTCCGGTAAATAAAGTAATTTCATTTAATACTTGTACTTCTGTGATGAATGCATTTATTGATGAAATTGTAGTGCTTAATTTGGAAGCAACAATAGCTTTTGAGGGTGATACAGTAGGAGGTGAAACTTTATATAATCACCCTAAAGTTTTGGATGGCATAAAAAATTGTGCAAAGAAAGTAATAGTATCATTGGCTAATAATCACATGTACGATTATCCTAAAAGAATTTTGCCTACGAAGAAGTATTTGGAAGAACAGGGTATAGGTGTTTTTGGCTTACAAGAGCCTAATGGAAGTATATTACCTTATGAATATAGAGATGAAAGAAATACGAAATTAGCATTTTTTGGGCATTGTTGGAGTCTTTATACAGCAACAAATTCAAATAAGGAGAATGATGTAAAAATAGTAGATATCGACTACGATAAGTTTAAAGATATTGTAAAGCAATATGTGAACAAGCATAAAGATACTCTTGTATATTGCTTTATGCATTGGAATTATGATTTAGAAATCTATCCTTTCCCAATGCATATTAAGTTTTCTCGAGAAATGATAGATTGTGGTGTCGCAGGTGTCATCGGTAGCCATTCTCATGTTTTTCAAGGAGTAGAGATTTGTAAAGGTAAGCCTATAGCTTACGGACTTGGAAATTTCTATTTACCCTCTGGCGTTTTTTTTGATGGTCGATTAGAATATCCTGAAATATCAAAAGATGCTATTGGTGTTCGCTTGCAAGGGGATAAGAAGGAGTTGCTATGGTTCAAGACTGATTGTGAGGAGGTGGTGAAATTGGAAGAAATCACAGGCTTTGATGATGTAAAAATACAATCACACTCTCAATTTACTCAAATGTCGAGTGCAAAATACAAAGAATTTTTTAGGAAGAATCGTGTAAAGAAAGTGTTGGTTCCTGTATTTGATGAATATAAAGGTTTAGGTTATCTCATAAAGATTAAGTATGCTATATTGAGAATAAAATTCATCAAGCTATTGCTTAGGGTATTAAAAAAATAAATGTATTGTAAAATGTTAAAATATGAAAACAATCTTAGTTACAGGTATTGGTGGATTGACGCCACGTTCGATTACGAAAATCATTCGCGAGAATCATCCTAATTATCAAATTATAGGTATAGATGTTAACAAAAAAGCCATTGGCTTTTTTATGAAAGGTTTACTTGATGGATACTATGTTTGTCCTCGTTGTAGCACTCCAGAATATTTTCCTTTTATTGAAAAATTGGTGGAAGAGAAACATATTGATTACGCTTTCGTACAACCAGAAAGTGAAATTGTAGCTTGGGGTGACTACTATGAAAAGAATGGCAAATTTCCTTGTCCTGTGTTTATGGGATGTAAGACTTTATCTGTATCATTGAAAGATAAGTCTATTATGGCAGACCTCCTTGAGGGGACTGATTTTATTCCTAAGACAATCAAGGTGACACAAATCAATCCTCGTTATGAAGATGTTGAGAAAGAAATAGGTTTTCCTTGTTGGATTCGTGCTACTGAGGGGACTGGTGGGCTTGGTTCACTAAAACTAGAGGATCTTAGTAGTTACAAAAGTTGGTTGTTTATTAATAATGAAATCTCGGAATTTACAGTGAGTGAATTTTTGACAGGACGTCACCTTGCAAATGAAATGCTTTACTATAACAATGAGTACGTAAAGGGGGCAGCTCTGGAGTGTGCTGAATATGTGATGGCTAATACTGCGCCTTCGCATGTTACGGGTAATACTGCATTTGGACGTTTCTTAAATGAGGATCGCATTAATAAGTTCTGTGATGACTGTATTAAGTATCTTTGTAATAAACTTCAAGTTGCAGCTCACGGTATTCTTTCCTTTGATTTAAAAGAAGACAAAAATGGTAATATGAAAGTCACGGAGGTAAATATTCGCCATATGGCTTACACTGGTGTAATGGCTCGTGTAGGTTTTGATCTCATTGAGGACACTATCAAAATTATGGAAGATGGTAATGCGGATAGAGTAGAACGTGTACCATTCTATCACTATGTAAAACCTTATATCTTTTTGCGTGATGTAGATGTTGAACCTATTATTCTTGAGAATGAAGATATTTTTGAAAGGTAATATATGAGCTACGTTCCTGAAAAAACAATTTACCTCTGCCTTGCTCACATGAGTGAGGAAGGGATTGAACAGAAATATGTAAAAGAAGCATTTGATACTAATTGGGTAGTACCTTTAGGACCAAATGTGAATGCGTTTGAGAATGATCTCAAGAACTTTGTCGGAGGAGAAAATGAAGTTGTGGCATTGAGTGCCGGTACAGCCGCTGTACACCTTGCTCTTATCGGCTGCGGTGTGCAGCCAGGTGATGAGGTATTGGTGCAATCCTTCACTTTCTGCGCTTCTTCACATCCTATCACTTATCTTGGTGCAAAGCCGGTATTTGTGGGTTCGGAAAAAGAAACCTGGAATATGGATCCTGTACTGCTTGAAGAGGCTATCAAAGATCGTATTGCAAAAACCGGTAAAAAGCCTAAGGCTATTGTGCCTGTGGCTCTTTATGGTATGCCTTATGATTGCGAGCGCATCATGGAAATTGCCAATCGTTATGATATTCCTGTGGTAGAGGATGCAGCTGAGGGATTCGGCTCCAAATTCGGTGGTAAGGTGCTGGGCACTTTCGGCCGTTTCGGTGTACTTTCTTTCAATGGTAACAAGATGATTACTACATCGGGTGGTGGCGCCCTAATCTGCCGGAATGCAGAGGATAAGAATACCATTATGTGGTATGCGACCCAAGCTCGGGATGCTTATCCTTATTATCAGCATACTGCGATCGGTTATAATTACCGCATGAGTAATGTCTGTGCCGGTATAGGTCGCGGTCAGATGACCGTTGCCGATGCTCATATTGCTCATCATAAGCATGTGCAGGCACTTTATGAAGAATTGTTGGCGGATGTGGAGGGCGTGCATATTCACAAGCAACCTGCTGATTCCCGCTATGATTCTAATTTCTGGCTTTGTACTGCTACCATCGATCCGGAAATGAAGGTGGTAGGGCAGGAGAATGCCTATAAGGAAGTTATCAAGACTGCTGTGGGTGGTGCTGCCGGTGTGATTAAAGCTGTAGATAGCGCTACTACTGACTGTCAGCCGAATGAGAATGTGGAAGCATTACGTATATTCATGCTATCTAAGAGGATAGAATGCAGGCCTGTCTGGAAGCCGATGCATAAGCAGCCGGTTTATGCGGATGCTCCTTTCTATACTAACGGGGTGGAAGAGGATATTTTCAAGGTTGGATTCTGTCTACCTGCGGGTCCTTATGTGACGGATGATGATGTGCGTTATATTGTGGAATCAATCAAAGAAGCGATTATAAAATAGTTGATAGGTGAAAATGATGTTATTTTTATAGCTCTATATATGTTATTTAATTCTTTAGAATTTCTTATATTTTTGCCACTTGTGTTTCTGCTGTATTGGCATGTTTTTCAATATAACTTTAGGATACAGAATCTTTTTATCGTTATAGTAAGTTACATCTTTTATGGTTGGTGGGACTGGCGATTTCTATTACTAATAGCTTTTACCTCTTTTTTAAGTTGGTTGAGTGGGGTCACGATAAATTATGTTAGAAGAAAAGTAATAAATAGAAGGAAAGAAAGTTATATTAGTAGGATGATTATGATAGCTAATGTTGTAATCAATTTAGCTATTCTTGGGCTATTCAAATACTATGATTTTTTTATAAGTAGTTTTATTGATTTGTTTGCTCATGTAGGTATATCATTGTCTGTTCCAAGTTTGCAATTAATACTTCCAGTAGGTATTAGCTTTTATACATTTCAGGCATTAAGTTATACAATTGATGTGTATAAGTATAAACTAGAACCAACTCGAGATATTCTTGCTTTTTTTGCTTATGTAAGTTTCTTTCCCCAATTGGTAGCTGGTCCCATAGAACGTGCTTCTAATTTATTACCTCAGTTTTATAAGTCGAGACATTTTGATTATAATATGGCTGTTGATGGCATGAGGCAGATATTATGGGGCTTTTTTAAGAAGGTTGTCATTGCAGATAATTGTGCTTCACTAGTAAATATTATATTTAAGGATTATCAGGACGCTAATAGTGCGATGTTATTGGTAGGAGCAGCTTTCTTTACTTTCCAAATATATGGTGATTTTTCTGGCTATTCAGATATAGCGATCGGGACTGCACGTCTATTTGGTATTGAACTGAGAAGAAATTTTCATTATCCATATTTTTCTCGTGATATAGCTGAGTTTTGGCGTAGGTGGCATATATCATTGAATACTTGGTTTCGTGATTATGTATACATACCTTTAGGAGGAAGTAAATGTGGAAAAGTCAAACAGTTTAGAAATACAATGATTATATTTACTCTCAGTGGATTGTGGCATGGAGCAAATTGGACTTATGTAACATGGGGCATATTTCATGGGTTATTATTTTTACCTTTAATGCTGGCTGGACATAATAGGAAAAACTTAGATGTGGTGGCTGCTGGAAAATGCTTTCCAGCTTTAAAAGATATGGTTAATATGATTTTTACGTTTTTATTAGTAATGTTTGGCTGGATATTATTTAGGGCAGAAACTATAGATAAAGCAGGGGATTATATTATGAAAATGTTTAGAGGTGTTTGGGCAATGCCCAATATTCATGATATGGGAATTTCCATGATAACTTTTATTTCAACATGTTTTTTTATAGTGATATTATTAGTTGCTGAATGGTCACAAAGAGATAAAGAGTATGCACTTGATATGAATCAAGTATCTTCGCCATTGTTACGTTGGGGAATTTATTGTATGATATTTATGATTATAATAGTTTTTCCTGGTAATCAAGAGACATTTATTTATTTTCAATTCTGATATTAGTATGATGAGGGTTTTTATATGTAAGTTATGTAAACTATTGATACTTCTTTTTTCCCTGTTATTGATATTTTGGGGAGTAATTATTCATAATCGTGCAGAAATTTGTAAAATAGATGCTAATATACTTTTTCTGGGTAATTCCAGAGTACAGTATGGAATCGATGATCGACTTATTCCAAGAGCATTTAATGCAGGACTTAATGCGGATAATTATGTTTTTTCGTATCTTAAATTGAAATTACTCAAAAAATATAATCCTCAAATTGATACTTTATATTTAGGGTATGATGCTCCTTCTGTTTATAATTATTTTGAAAAAACTACTAATGATAAATTTCATCCTTACTTTTGGGATATATTAGATAAGGATGATTGGCTGTTTTTTATTGAAAATGATAGCGATATTTTTACATCTCCTTTACATTGGTTGAAAATATTATATCCATTACGGTCTTATATAAGTGAAGTTTCTTTTCAGAATTTAGGTCTCGGAGGATTTAGTGAATTATATAGAGATAAATTGAGAGAAGATATTGAGCTTATGAAAGGAAATAAAAAAAATGGAGTAAAAGTACAACCAAATCTTTTGCAGAAAAAATATTTAGATAAGATTGTATCTTTCTGTCATCGTGAAAACATAGAATTGTATTTTATAAATATGCCTTCGTATACAAAAGATACTAATGAGGATTTATGGAACAATAAGCTGTTAAATTATGAAAATATTCGATATTATGATTTTGAATGTATCGAATTACCTGATTCATGTTATGGAGATATTACTCACCTTAATTATCGGGGAGCTAAAGTTTTTACTTCTTTTATGATAAATAAATTAGGATTGTAATTTCTATGGTATGCAGTTTTCGGTTTGTATAATAGATAATGTTTATAAACGAATAAAAAGATTATTGTTTAATAATATCGAATATGAGTAATTTGATTGAGAAAAAGACACCTTCTATTCGTGAATCGAATATGGAGTTATTACGTGTACTATGTATGTTATTTATAGTATGTGGGCACATAACTTTAGCACATAAGTTCGATCTTATGGGAGATTCCTCTTATTATATCAATTATTTTTTTCGTTCATTTGCTGTTGTGGCTGTAAATGTCTATGTGCTTATTTCTGGATATTATGGTATTAAACTTAAAGTGAAGAAGCTTGGGGAAATAAATACAATGGTAACGGTGTATTCTGTTCTTTTTGTATTATTCTCTCTATGGGTAGGCATTCATGAATTGCAGATACGGAAGGATTTCTTGTTTTTATTTCCTGTAATAACTAAGCAATATTGGTTTATAACCGTTTATTTTGTTTTGTGTTTTCTTTCTCCTTTCTTGAATTTGTTTATAGACAAGATTGACAAAAAGAATTTGGAAAGATTGTTGCTGACGTTATTTGTTTGTTTCTGTTTATTGCCAACATTTAGTTTCTTGTTCAATTTCCCTTCTATAACAGAAGATGCAGGCTATGGTATTGTGAACTTCTGTTTCCTTTATTTATTGGGGAGGTATATCCGGTTGTATTATAGGAGAAATTTTTCTAAATATGTTTATTTGATAGGTTATGGTATAGCTGCTTTGGGATTATGTATATTTCAACTTTCTTATTCTTATATATTAGGCTTTCCTTTCACTAGTTTGTGGTCTTATGATACATTCTTTGTTTTTATCGGAGCAATATTCCTTTTTATGTATTTTCGAGAACTTAAGATTCGAAGTCGATTGATTAATTATGTGGCAACTTATGCTTTAAGTGTATATGTATTACATTTTCATCCTCTTACTTTTTCTTATTTCTTTAATGATATTTTAAAGGTACAGAAATATGAAGGATGGGAATATGTTGTATTGTTGGTTATTCTTCCGGTTGTTATATATGTTGTTTGCATGGGGGTTGAATTTCTGAGGAGATGTTGTTTTCTTGCGATCAAAGAATGTATAAATGGAAGTCGTTTAAACCGTTTTTAGTTATGTTATTCAATGGATTTCAGAAAAAGACACAGAAAACGCCTGATAGTGAGATAGAAAAAGCATTAAAACTTAAAAATGAATATTATGCAAGCAAACCCTAAAATTGGAAGCATGGATGCCGTATTGGATAAATTATACGGTAAGGTCGGCTCACCTGAAAGAGAGGAGTTTCGCAAAGAAGCATACTCTTATTGTGTGGGGCAAATGATTAGTGAAGCGCGGAAGCAAGAAAAAATGACACAATCCGAATTGGCTGAAAAAGTGGGGACTAATAAAACCTATATATCAAGAATCGAGAAAGGAATTATAGAACCGGGGGTGGGTTTGTTTTTTCGTATAATTGATGCGCTTGGACTTAAAATCGAAATCGTAAAACCTATCATGTAAGATGTTAATACCTCACCTCATGATTAATCAGAAAATCAACTGATAATATTTTTCTATGATAAGAATATCTGATAAAAACGAATGGCTGACAATGAAATCCTTTGTCGGCCATTCGTTTTTATCAGCTTATATTTGCAAATACTCTTTCACCGCATCAAAGCATGGACATCCTTTCATGGGATTCAAATCATGATGTCCCACAATCAATGCTTTCGGGAACTGTCTTCTCAACTCTCTCAACAAAGCAAGCAAAGCCCCTTTCTGCTCCAATGTGCGCGTATCCTTCGGCTTTCCGTCCGCATCCAGTCCGCCTTCATAACAAACACCTATCGAATGGGCATTATGATTCCGGCAATGTGACCCGACCTCTTCAAGCGATCGTCCTCTGTGGATTTCTCCGTCCCGTGTGATATAGAAATGATACCCGATGTCGCGGAACCCACGATGGCGGATATGGTCCAGACGACAGGCTTCCGCCGAAAGGGATTTCCCCTCCGGCGTAGCACTGCAATGAATGATAATCAGTGTGATCGTTCTCATCGGCCTACATACAGCTTTGTATTCCGAACACTCCTCCGATAGCGGTGGCTACAGTGATAATGATTTTGAGAACTAGGCCCCATACGGAGCGGCGTGATGATGAATTGCTCATAAAACTACGTTTTTAGTGATAAAATAATAAGAATTTAAAGGTAAGTCCTTCATTATAAAGAAGGACTTACACATAGATCGTGACAAGAGATTACTCTGCCGGGTCGGGAGCTTCTCCTCCGTTATCATCCGGGTTTGTATCCGGGGTATTGCCCGAATCGGAACCGCCACCGGAAGCGGTAGGTTTCTGATACTCCGCCTGCTGCTTCAGCTGGCTGTCGAGCTTCAGATTGGTAGTAGACAGATTACCGGTGGCACGGGCTCTGAGGCGCATCCCGGTGATATTCTTCTCCAATGAGAACTCTTCCAGCGTTTCGGCAGCTTTGCTGCGTATGCCCACACCGAAGATGGCAAGGTCATCGATTTTCACACTCTTGCCGTCGAGCAATAACTCCTTGATGCAATCCACCATGTCGGTGAGCACACCTTTGATGACACCACCGGAATACGGAGAATTGTGCTTCGACATGTGTTCGGCAAGTTTGCCGAGATCATACGTCTCATCGCTTACCGCACGGGCGAACCACTTACCCGCATTCACACCTTTCTTCTGCTGGTTCTGATAAATTTTGTAACGAATCATAAAACAATAAATTAAAGGGTTAAACATTGTGCCGCAGGGATTATTTTCCCTTTTGACGATACAAAGATAACACCTCGAAACTCCGGATAATCAGTAAAGTACGGTTAAGGTCATGCTTTGTCTGTTATGTGCAATTATGGTCGGTTATTCAATGGAAAAGCGTTGGCTATGTAGAAATATTTTGTTACTTTTGTGACAGTAAATCAGAAACTTATCCATCATGAAAGAATTCAAGATACGTGCGTATGGCCGTATGGAACTGGCGCAACTCTATTCCCCCGAACTAACCGGCATTGCCGCTTACCGGAAGATGAAGAAATGGATCCTGCGGTGTCCCGGACTTCTGCAACGCCTGTACGATTTAGGTTATCAACCGGAACATCGCTCTTATACACCGCTGGAAGTGCGGGTGATTGTGGATGCTTTGGGAGAGCCTTGATAGAGCAGTGCTTTACATTGGCTAAAGCAGTGCTTTACGACCTCTAAAGCTATGCTTTAGGACTTATAAAGCACTGCGTCTGCCTGACGGTGGGTGTAGCGGGGGTAATGCGCCTATCGGGTGCGGTGGATACGGCGGGTACAGTGGGTACACTTTTCCGGGCCTCCCTTACACACGCACACGTGCGCGCGTATAAGTTCCTTTACCGTCCACATTGACAAGCACTCCTCTTTTCGTCAATCGTTTCAACCAGGCGATGGCGGTATTTTCTTTGACTCCCATGTTGACAGCCTGTTCCACCAACTGTGCGCGGGTAAACTCTTCACCCAACTGCTCGAAGAGGAAATCACGGTCGGCATTAGACCGGTGGCTGGTTTCTACGGCAGGAAGGAAAGACAGAATGTGCGTGGCATGACAGTAGAGAGGTTCCGCAAGTGCAAGCACAGCCTTGAAGTCCTTCGGAGTAATGGTGACGTTCCAACGGGGGATGATACCGTCACTGATGTTGTCGGTAGGAATCTCCTTGTCCGGAGTAAAGGTGGGAACAGGGGATGCCTTGAGCTGATAGGGTTTCGGATTTTCGAGGACGCGCAATACGGCTACTTCCGCCATGATGCGGCATAGGTTGACAGCTAGGCGGGCTACGAAACTGTACATTTCCTTGCCGTTAGCTATGCTCGAACGGGTGAACAGGTGGGAGAAGAGCGCGTCGAATTCCTCTTTCTGCTCCATCGTGAGCCGGAGTGTGTGAATCCCATGTGCTTTTATGATGTCCAGTTTCTCTTTCCATTCCAATCCCATGACGGTAAATATCTCTTCCAAATCTATCTTGTCCTCTGTGAACTGGCTTACCCATTTCCAGATGCCATGCAGGTAGTAGTATATTTGACGGGAGAAAGAACCGTCTTCCGTCGTCGGAATAAATGTCTTGACCTGTGACGGAGTTCCGGAAATCAGGACGGAAAGAAAGCTCTTTTTCACTTCCCGGTATTCCTGCTCCGTACGTCGGTTGTAGGACAGGCGGTCGTGGTCGAACGCTTTGCGGAGCGTGTCACTCCAATGACCGTAATCCGAGCCTATGGCGGTGGAGAGGGTATCCGCTTCGGCTTCACAGATAAGTCCTGTCCCTTCGGAATCCATGATGTTCTGCAGGATACCCGTACCGGTGTTATTGCCGGAAATGAGAAACATCCTGTTGGCGGGCATTTGCGGAGCTTCCATCTTTGCACGCTCTTTGCCCATCGCTTCGTAAGCCGCTTTCTCTTTTTTATACACTTTCATCTGTGCGGCAACTTCCGCACGGATCTGGTCGTGGAGAGGTTCTACGAGTAGCCGGATATAGGAAAGGATGCTTTTGCCGGAGGCGGAAGGAGCGATGATGAAACATTGCATACAGGGATACTGGTATTTGCCGCCGTAAGAACAACGCACGTGTCGTTCCATACAGGAACCTAAGGCCGTCAATGCTCCCAACAGCATGATGTCATGTTGTGCCGTAGTGTTGCCGTAATTTATGATGCGTTGCAGAAACTCCGGCCAGTCGGCTTCGGGGAAGGTGGGGAGCGGGTGCTGCGGTTCACTGCCGGGCAATAGTTCTTCTTCTCCTCCTTCTCCGGAAGTTCCGTTGTTTTGTACCTTATTACGCGCGCACGTGTGTGTGGAAAAAAGGCGGGGTGCATTTACTGTACCTTTTGTACCTGCGGAGCTGTTCATAACTTCGTCTTTGCGGATGGTTACTCCTGCTGTTTCGGCGAGATGGAATACTGTGCCCAGATGCACGTCCCCGTGTTTCGTGGTGAGCGCGTTGGAGAATACCCGTTCGGCGTGTTCGCGTTGATACTTGGCGGACAACCGGCAGATACGGTGAAAATAGTCCCGTCCGGCTTCACCGCAATCTGTCGCGATGGCAAAGGCCAGTTGTACGTATTCGATGTAAGTGGGGGCAATGTCTGCCCCTGCCGTCTCGACAGCTTCGACAAGACGGTGTAAAGATTCGATTTCATCCATTTTTTGAGGATTGATTATAAATTATGTTAGATAGTTCTGAACAGTGCTTCCGGGTCGTGGCTCAGGAAACAGGCCCTTACCAGGTCTTTTCCCGAACCGTCTACGCCTTTGGCGGTTGCCGTGGCGGAGTTGTCCGTTTCCGGACCGTACGCCATTTCGACATATTGCATTGCTTTGTCTGTGCTTTCTGTGATATTCCGTACCTCGTCTGTCGGATGTGGCATTCCGGCGGGTATGAAGGCTTTCACACCCCGTCCGCTCGGGCTGATATAGACAAGCACGGGGCGGAGGAAGGGATCGTCAAACAGGGTACGGCGCATTCCGACGGCTTCTTCATAGGAGTCGAGGTGGTCTACGTCTATCACTATCAGTCGTGAGGGGGATACGAAACACTTGCCGGAGCGACGGGTGAATGTGCCGCAGGGAGTCACGTAGGGCAGGAGTGTGGCTTTTGCCGTCCGTATGTCCGGGGTGTTGCGTACTTGCTCGGTCAGGAGCCTGAGGTTTTCGTTGCAGGTAATCATCTGGAAAACCTGTTCGACGGAGACTTCACAGAAGGGGAGAAGTGTGGCGGGAGTGACTATTCGTCCCTGTTCGTCTCTGAGAGGGGCGATGGGAGGCATGAAATAGGACATTCTGTAATTGTTTGACATATTATATTGTTGTAATGAGTTTTAATATCTACCTTTGCGGAGAAATATAAATGTGCTTTATAATATAGTGTAAAATTAATAAATACAAAATAAACCTCATCCCGACATGTCGGGATGAAAGTGAAAATAATTAACTATATCGGTGTATATTTAACATTAAACAAGAATGAAAAAAGACAAAATCTGTTGTGCGGCTTTAGGAACTTACATTGTAGAGTTGCAGAACCGTGTGAAATTGAGAAATGTGGATGTATGTAAGGCACTATCCATCGGGCACTCCGTCTATAATGATTTAAAAAAGGGGTAGATAGCAAATCGAGTAATTACACGAAAGTGATCATATTCTTGCTTGATCACCTCAGTAAGGAGGAAGCCGAAGCGGACTGGGATAGAGGGAAGTTGCTGTATCTGAAGTACAGGGAGAAAAAAGAGAGGGAGAGAGGAGAACGGTGAAACGATAATGGAGGAAGTAAAGGCAGGCGGGAAAAAGTTTCCTGCCTGCCTGCTTTTTGAACGGATATTTTTTGTAGCTTTGTGAAAAATATGATTGATATGGAAGCTTTGCAAAGATTATATCCTATAGGGATACAGACTTTTTCTGAAATTCGTGAGAAGAATTACCTTTATATCGATAAGACGGAATACGTTTATCGCATGACTCATTTTGCGAAATATGTGTTTCTGAGCCGTCCTCGCCGTTTTGGCAAGTCTTTGCTTGCTTCTACTTTGCATAGTTATTTCTCGGGTCGTAAGGATCTGTTCCAAGGCTTAGCTTTGGAGAGGTTGGAGAAAGAGTGGATAGAGTATCCGGTTCTTCATTTCGATATGAGTACGGCCAAGCATGTGGATAAGGAACAATTGTTGCAAGAGCTGAATCTGAAACTTTCGGAGTATGAGGGTGTTTATGGAAAAGGCCAGGAGGAGATTAATCCTAATCAACGTTTGATGGGGTTGATCAAGCGCGCTTATGAGCGGACGGGCCGACAAGTCGTAGTTCTTATAGACGAATACGATGCTCCTTTGCTTGATGTGGTGCATGAAAAGGAAAATCTAGGCGTATTACGTAATATCATGCGTAACTTCTATAGTCCCTTGAAGGCTTGTGATCCTTATCTGAAGTATGTGTTTTTGACGGGTATTACCAAGTTCTCTCAGTTGAGCATCTTTAGTGAATTGAATAATATCAAGAATATCAGCATGGATGAGCCATACGCTGCAATTTGCG
>ERZ791796.225-NODE-225-length-76184-cov-11.498168_pt1 | contig 76184 bp, 70 predicted proteins | sample MGYA00510311_ERZ791796 | MGnify/ENA primary metagenome ERZ791796 (study PRJEB30046, sample SAMN00792042) | human gut metagenome | study: EMG produced TPA metagenomics assembly of the A metagenome-wide association study of gut microbiota in type 2...
GAGCCGCTGACACAGTAGGGAATCCTCGGCGTTCACGCCGAGGAGGATGTCAAGATATGAAAGGTACGAGCAAAGTGGGACTTGCCACCATCTGGCACAATCCCCATCGGTATGGCTACTCCTGAAGGCATCCCTTCGCCGATGGTCACAATTAAGACGTTATCGGAATTGTCTCAAACCATCGCCGATTACGAAAATGGGAAATTTTCAATATGATCAACTGACTATATGAGAATCAAATGGTCATACTGTTGAAACATTTTCAAGTCAGCTAGGTCATTTTGCCGTCACGTCACCGACCCAGGCGACCATTTAAAACGAAATCAACCGCCTGGGAACTTTCATCAATTAACGAACGATGAATGTCTTGTCGACGTTTAAAGAGTCTTTCCAAAAACTGAGCTTCTACGACTTCGCCCCGTTCTTCCATACCAAGAAGCTCTGCAATTTGAGCATCGAGCTGCGCTTTCTCCAATTTCAGGAAGGCACATTTGATCTCATATTCAGCCACTTCTTCGGGCGTCTGAATCACTTCCTCTTCTGAAACAAGATCAGCAAGCCGATCATAAAGAGGATCGCCTTGCATGAAGGACAACAGATAACCGGTTGTCAGCTGCTGCTCAAATCCCTCTCCCCTGGAGTGATCCTGAACCAAGTGCCATAGACGCACGATGGCCTCTTCCCATTCATCAACCGTATCGAGCATTTCGTACTCAATTTGCTCAGAGTACTTCAACAACCAGGCTGGGTGAGTGATGAAACACTGTAAAAGACGTCTTTTTATATTGGTGAAAACCGGCCCCGTGGTGACCGGTCGCACCGGGCGTTTATAACGCTCACCTTGCTGCGCATCCCGACCATAAGAGGACGTTTGCTTTGAAGGTTTTTGCGTTTTAGGAACATCCAAAAGAGTGACTGAACAAAGCGCGGCCAGCTCACCCGGATCCATGCGAACGGCTGCCGAGAGCTCTTGAACTAAAAGCTGTCTTAACGCATGAGCGGTCATTCTCTGTAGCAGTGGTTTGGCAATAGCCACAGCCTGTGCGCGCTCTTCGGCCGTTCTCAATCCTCGACCTTGACTGACCTCTCGGATAATGTCCATAACGAAAAATTTGGACAATGGGAAAGCAGTCCGAAGCTGCGCTTCAAAAGCTTCCGATCCTTGGCTTTTAATTAAACTGTCGGGATCTTCATCCTGAGGCAAAAGCACAAAATGCGCGGTCTGCGTATCCGAAATAATAGATAGCGTAGATTCCATTGCTCGTCGTGCCGCCTTGAAACCGGCCGCGTCTCCGTCAAACGAAAAATACACGTGGTCGGAGAGCTGAAATAATTTTTTAACGTGCTCCGGTGTAATGGAAGTCCCCAACGCCGCCACTGTTTCCAAAAATCCCCCCTGGGACATTTGGATCACATCCATGTAACCTTCGCAGACAATCGCACGACCTTTTTTATGAATGGCATCTCGCGCTTCATAAAGGCCGTAAAGTTCCTGACTTTTGTGATAAACCGGGGTTTCCGGGGAATTCAAATACTTGGGATCTTCGCCGGGAATCATTGTCCGAGCGCCAAAACCGATGACCTGACCGCGGGGATTGCGAATCGGATACATGATACGACCGCGAAAGCGATCATAGCGATGAGCGTCTTTGACAATCACCAAACCGGATTCTTCAAGCTTTGGGTCGTCATAAGCTTTGTCTTTGAAAATGGCGCCCAATCCCTGCCAGGCATCGGGAGACAAACCCAATTGAAACTTATTGACCGTTTCCTCTGTGATACCGCGTCCTTTGAGATACTCGATGGCATGGCGGTCATGAAAAAGTGTTTGGTGATAAAACTCCGCCGCTTGAGCCAGATAATCGGTGAGCGTTTTGGCACGAGCCTGGCGAACCTTAGCCTGAGGATCCTCCGGGACTTCCATCCCAAGATCATTGGCTAATTCTTTAATGGCTTCAGGAAAAGAAAGCCCTTTGAATTTCATCAAAAAGGTAATAGCCGTCCCATGCTCACCGCACCCGAAACACTTGTAAAACTGCTTGCTGGGATTGACGGCAAATGATGGTGTTTTCTCCTTATGAAAAGGACAACAGGCCATCCAGTTGCTGCCTTTATGCTGCAACTTCACATACCGACCGATCACCTGAACGATATCGGTGCGGGAAAGAACCTCTTCGATAAAACTCTCGGGGATCATTTATCAATACAAATTAGGCGGTCAACTTTTGCTTAATTAATGCGGAAACCTTACCCATGTCCGCGCGCCCTGTAAGTTTAGGCTTAACCGCCCCCATCACCTTGCCCATTGCCGCCATACCGGTAGCGCCAACCGCGGCGATCGCTTCGTCAATAATGGCAAGAATCTCTTCTTCACTTAAGGGTTTGGGCAAATAGGTCGACAACACCTCAATTTCGGCCTGCTCTTTATCGGCCAAATCCTGACGATTCGCCGCAGTGTATTGTTCAATCGAGTCGTGACGCTGTTTAACCAGTTTGGCAATAATCGAAATAATCTCGGCATCACCGCACTGAACACGTTCATCAACTTCCTTTTGCTTGATTGCAGCCATCAACAAACGAATAGCGCCCAGGCGACCGGCGTCATGGGCCTTCATCGCGGCCTTCATATCGGCCATGATTTGTTCTTTAATCGTCATTTCATTTCCTTTGAAAGAAAAAACGCGTGCAACCCCTCTCTTCAGTCAGAGCTTTGCACGCGTGATTTTGGCTTAAAGCACAAAGCTCAAGCCCCGACGATCCCGGCGTTTGACGGATCGTCAACTGTATGCGGTCCGAAAATTAGTAGAGCTTCTTCGGCAACATTTGGCTACGCAAGCGCTTGTAGTGACGCTTGATGGCAGCAGCCTTCTTACGCTTACGTTCGGCCGTGGGCTTTTCATAGAACTCACGAGCACGCAATTCGGTCAAAAGACCGCTCTTTTCAATAGTGCGCTTGAAACGGCGAAGAGCGGTTTCAAACGGTTCGTTTTCTTTAACACGAATAGTGGGCATCAGGCACCTTACCTGTCAATAAAAAATGTTGCGGTATTGTTTTACCGATCTGATCAGTGCGCACAAATCCATCCCGGAAAGTAACGCACGACCTCCGAAAGGTGCATATTTTCGCATAAAATACGCGTAAAAGGAAATACTCCTGTCATTTTTTTGTATTTTTTCTACAAGAATCATTGTAACTCATTGATTTTATTTAATATTTATGCTTATTCTTGGTTTGGAATCCTCCTGTGATGAAACGGGAGTCGCGCTCATTGACAGTGAAAAAGGTCTGATCGCTCACGCCGTTCATACTCAAATTGACATGCATCGGCTCTATGGCGGAGTCGTTCCGGAACTGGCTAGCCGTGACCATATTCGCCGCGTTATTCCCTTGATCGAACAGGTTCTTGAAGAAGCTGGAAAAAATAAGAAAGATCTTGACGCCATCGCCGTCACTCAAGGACCGGGTTTAGCCGGAGCCCTTTTGGTTGGCGTAAGCGTTGCTCATGCGCTGGCTTTTGCGCTGGACATTCCGGTAATCGGCATCCACCATATGGAAGGGCACCTTCTTGCCAATTTATTAGCAGATCCCGCCCCTGAATTTCCCTTCATCGCATTGCTTGTTTCGGGAGGACACACGCAAATTATGAAGGTTAATCGCTTTGGCGACTATGAGCTTTTGGGCGATACTCTGGATGACGCCGTGGGCGAAGCCTTTGATAAAACAGCTCAGCTACTCGGCATGTGCTACCCCGGCGGACCGGCCGTCAGTGCTTTGGCCGATCAGGGGCAATCCGGTGCTATTGAGTTGCCGCGACCGATGATTCACTCTCCCAACCTTGATATGAGTTTCTCGGGTTTGAAAACGGCGGTTCTGACGGCCGTAAAAAATGCCGCTGACCCAACAGACGAAACCTTCCGGCGAAATTTAGCCCGTGCTTTCGTTGATGCCGTAGTGGATGTGTTAGCCGCTAAAGTTGTCAAAGCCATGAAGCAGGAAAAAATGAAGACCTTAGTAGTTGCCGGCGGCGTCAGCGCTAACAAACAACTGCGCAACCGTCTTGTTTATGAAATGCGCAAAAGAGGTATGAAGGTCTTCTTCCCGCCGATTAAACTCTGCACCGACAACGGCGCCATGATTGCCACGGCTGGATTGGAACGGATTAAGCACATGAGCAAGGATGAAATTAACCAGCACTTCAAAAACTTAAAGTTCGGGGTCAAGCCTCGTTGGCGGCTAAAAGAAGCCGCCTCGGACGTTTTCAATTAAGGTCTGTCTACGTGCCGGATAACTGACTGCTACTCATCAGTCAGTGCACAATCAACCGGTTTAGCCCCCAGTTCATTGACAAGCACTTGGGGGCTGATTTTCACAATGAAGCCGCGACGGCCCCCGTTAATATAAATTTGGGGCAAATCCAAAATGCTTTTTTGCACATAAATCGGCATCCGTTTTCGGGTTCCGAATGGAGAAGTACCTCCCACCTGATAGCCGCTGTTGCGCTGAGCCTGTTCCGGCTTGCACGGGGCTATGTGTTTTACGCCAACTTGTCTGGCTAAATTTTTTGTGCTGACTTCGCAGTCCCCGTGCATCAAAATCACAAGCGGTTTGGCATGTTCATCTTCCATAATGAGCGTCTTGACCACAGTATGATGATCAAGTCCAAAAGCCGCTGCAACGGAAGCCGTGCCACCGTGATCCACATATTCATAAGAATAGGGTTCAAAAGAAACTTTGTGCTGTTTTAACCAATCCGTCGCCGGTGTAGCACTCTGGTGTTTTTCTTTTGACATATCAATCCTTTCTTTAGAGTCCAGCGGGCAAGGGAAAAGAAATTCGGTCGGGCGCGCCGGGCATTGTTTCAATTGAGGTTGCACCATGAGCTTTTAAAAACTCAACAACGCCCTGCACCAAATGTTCAGGGGCGGAAGCGCCCGCGGTCAAACCGACTTTTTCGACGCCATCGAACCAAGAAAGCTCAATATCATCAACACTATCGATTAAAAACGCTCTCACTCCTTCACGCTGAGCTTTATCACGCAAACGTCGGGAATTGGAACTGGTGCTTGAACCGATGACCAAAACCAAATCGACCGAAGCAGCCAATTTTTTCACCGCTTCCTGACGGCTCTGAGTCGCATAACAAATGTCTGCGGCAGAAAGCGAACGAATCTTCGGAAATTTGGATTTGAGTCGCGCAATCACCTCTTTAGTTTCATCTGTTGAAAGGGTGGTTTGCGTCACATACCCCACTTTTGCGGGATCCGGCACATTCAGCGCATCCACTTCCTCGTCCGTACAGACTCGGTAAATGTTGTCTGGCACTTGCCCCATCGTACCTTCCACTTCCGCATGTCCCTTATGACCAATCACAATGACCGTAAGACCATCATTGTGCATTTTGACCACTTCGCGATGAACCTTGAGGACCAGCGGGCAAGCTGCGTCAAAAATACGAATATTTCGAGTTTTCGCGTAATCCTTCACCTTTTGCGGCACTCCATGAGCCGACAAGATTGCCGTCGCCCCCTCAGGAACCTGGCTCAAGTGTTCAACAAAGATAGCCCCCTTGTCCTTTAATTCATTAACGACCGTCTTGTTATGCACAATTTCATGGCGCACATAAATCGGCCGACCATAAACTGCCAACGCGCGTTCAACAATAGCAATGGCTCGATTCACGCCGGCACAAAAGCCTCGAGGCTGGGCAAGTAAAACCTGCATAATTTTTCCTTTTTAGATTCCTGGAAAGTCTACCGTTTTTTCTTCTTTTCGTTTAGGCGTTTTCATTTTTTGAGGCCAATCTCTTGTTTTGACAACGAAAACTGTGCCATTTCCACCTTGATATGACACAATTAGCTGCTGTTTTCAAAAATATTTGCTTCCTATAGGGGTGATGAGTATAATGCTCGGTACCGTTGACCCCACCGAGGTGAGATAAATTACTTCGGGCGGGTTGTTTTTGTTTTAATTTTTTGACTGGAGTTAGCGATGGCACGAGTGTGTCAAGTCACCGGCAAAGCGCCGATGGTCGGCCACCGCGTCTCTCACGCAAACAACAAAACCAAGCGTCGCTTCATGCCCAATCTTCAATATCGTCGTTTTTGGGTTGAAAGCGAAAACCGTTGGGTTCGTTTGCGTCTGACGGCGGCAGGTCTTCGTACGGTCGATAAGCTCGGTATTGATGCGGTCTTAGCGGACCTCCGCGCCCGCGGCGAAATCTAATAGGAGTTCACCATGGCAAAGGGTAACCGTGAAAAGATCAAGTTAGAATCGACCGCTGGTACGGGTCACTTCTATACGACGACCAAGAACAAGCGTACGAGTACGGGTAAGATGGAAATTTCCAAGTACGACCCGGTTGCTCGCAAGCATGTGGTCTACAAGGAAACGAAGCTCAAGTAATTGGGTTTTCGTATCGACCAAAAAGCTCGGCTAATTACCGAGCTTTTTTATTACACAACCTACCATTACAACGGCTTAATCGGAACGACATTTAAAAAGTCAGAAGCCGTTTTTTCAATGCTGACACTCACGTTATAAATCCGTTCAAGTCGCTGGGCCTGCAAAACCAATTCCGGCTCATCCAGTATGGATAACGTTCCTCTTTCCAAAAGCAAAATCTGCCGGCTAAACCTGGCCGCCGTCAATAAGTCATGCATGATTACCAAAGTAATGGCTTCATTTTTTTGTGTGTACTCCCGCACGGCGTTCATCACAATCAATTGATGACGAAGATCCAAGGCGCTTGTCGGTTCATCAAGAAGCAGCACTTTGGGTTCAGAAACAAAGACTTGAGCAAGAAAGACCAATTGACGCTGCCCACCAGACAGTCTGTTGACGGGCACATGGGCGAGCTTATCAATTTCCAGCGCATGAAGCGTTGCATCAACCTTATCAAATATTTCCTGAGTCACTCGCCAAGACAGTGTTTTGACAAGCCCCAGCAAAACCATCTCAAATACAGTTAAAGTCGATGATATATTGGATAACTGAGGCACATACCGTATGGCAGAAACGGGAACATCCTGTCCATCCTGTTTCACAAAGACATCACCCTGATGATGAACTAAACCGGCAATCGCTTTTAAAAGCGTCGTTTTGCCACTGCCATTATGACCGATCACACTGATCAGTTGAGCGCCTTTGATATTGGCACTGATATTGGAAAGGACTGGGTTTTGTCCATAACTCACAGCCAAATTGTCCAATGTCAGCTCAATCATTGAGACCTCCCACTGCTATAACGAATCAGTAGCGCCAATAGGAAGGGCACCCCGACCAAAGAGGTAATAATCCCGACGGGAATGATGGCGCCAGCAGAAATCAATTTGGCAAACAATGAACTCAAAACCATCAGTAGAGCGCCGGCTAAAAGAGTACCGGGCAATAAAAATCGCTGATCTTCACCCAAGAGCAACTTAGCGATATGAGGCGCAACGAGTCCAACAAAACTCACTGTGCCGATAAAAGCCACTGCACCGGCAATAAGTAATGCCGAAAGAAAAAAGGTTTCAATCCGAAGGTGTTTGACCGCAATCCCTAAACTCATCGCCCTTTCTTCACCCAACGTCAATGCGGTTATTTCCCAACTGCGTTTAAGTAAGAAAATCGCAATCAAAAGTGTCAACATGGCATTCAGACCTACAGCCAACCATGATGCTCTTTCTAAATTACCGAAAGTCCACCCATTGATAATCTGAGCGACCTCCGGACTGGAGCGGTAAATAAGAACCTGCTGCAAAGCCAGGAAAAAGAAGTTTACGACGATGCCCGCCAATATTACGGTTTCCGGGGTCATCCCACGACGTGCACTTAAAAAATAAATCGCAAATGACACAAACAAAGCAAAAATGAGCGCGCTTGTCGCCGTCGCTATCCAAAATTGTCCCAATACACTCAACCCCAAACTGATTGCCAGCGCCGCTCCGAAACTGGCGGCGGAGGTTATCCCCAGTGTGGAAGGACTTGCCAATGCGTTTTGAGTGATATTTTGGATTTGAAGACCGGCCATGGCCAATGAGGTTCCGACAAAAAGCGCGGTAAGCGTCATCGGAAGACGCAGAGACCAAACAATGGTGGCATTGATATCGGAAGCATCAGGCCCTGAAAAAATCGCACTCATTAAGGCTGACGGCGGCATAGAAGATGAACCGACAGCTAAATCCAATCCCACCGTAACCAGCAGCAGCAACACGGCCGCGCACAAAATAATTGTGCGTTTGTGATTAGTTTGACGGTAGTGTAAATGGCAACTCATGCTGCTTAAAGTCTTAAAGTAAATGTACCCGAGGAATCAACTTCAGGTAAATAACGTTTATAAAACGACTGAATTTCCGCTTCAGGGTCAAAATCATCGAACAAACCGGAATAAATCACTTGGGCCATAAAAAGAGAAAAAGTGTAATCGAGCATCGAGCGCAGACTCCCGTGATCAACGCCGTAAACCCGACGGTTCTGTACCGCTTGAAGTCTATCCCATAAAGGACGTTTGATAAAGCCAGACAATCTCTGCAGGGCTTCTGTTCTCGGCACCATCAATCCCATTCGCATTTGATCGTTTTCTGCTGCATTTTGCCAAATACTACCCGCTAAGAAAATAATCCCCGGATTTTTCGATAAGACAAACTCTCGTGACAATGATGCGTAAGGAGCCGGCATGTCAGCAGCAATGTTGTTGGCCTGGAGGCGCCTGAGAATCCCTCCCCAAAGAACCGTACCGTTATAGGAATTCCCATAGGCGCCAATTCCCAAATTTCCACACTCGACATAAACCGGCACCTGCTTCGCCTTCGGATCAGCTTTGGCAATACGTGCCTGGATTGTGTGAATAATTTCACTGTATCGACTGATTTGCTCCTCGGCAACCTTTTCACGATTAAGCAATTTTCCAAGCAGTTGCGTGCTTTTGACATGATTTTCCAATGTCATTGCATGGTAATCGAGCACCACGACCGCAATACCTGCTTTTTCCAACAGGTTTAACCTCTGCGCATTTTGAGCGTACTGCGTTTGACCCAATATCACGACATCCGGTTTTAGTGAAAGAATTTTTTCAGTATTGAGAATGTCATCATGATAGCCACCAATGCTGGGAATATTCTTTAACTGTGCAAAAGCTTCTGTCAGGCGAATGTATTCTGCGTAACGCGTACTTTCCCAACCATCAGCCGTTATTCCGACAATTTGATGGACCGCTTTTGCACCACCGACAAAGAGAAAATTAGCAATGTAATTGGCTACAACAAAACGATTGGGTTTTCTTGTTAAAACGACGGAACGACCGGCCAGATCCGTAAATTGAAGAAACGGTGATTGAGCAAAAACAGTACACGGCAAATTTAAACTGAGGGTGACCGCCGCTGCTGTTTTTAAATAAAACCGTCTTCTGTCGTTAATCATGCTGAAACTCCCGCCGTTAATTTTCTTAATTTTAGGAAAAATCATTTGAACAATATTGTTTGTTTTTTATTATCTTCTTGCCAAATTTTCTTAATTGTACGATTTTCACGTCTTTATGCCTCTAAAACTTCAATATCGATAAGCGTACAATGCCGATCGCATAACACCAATAAGGAAAATCAACGTGGATGGTCTCATTAAAGTTCTCGGGTTCGTGATATTCATTCTTATCGGCTACTTTCTCAAACGTGCCCATGTCCTCAAAGAAGATACCGTCCATGCGCTCTCCGGTCTTCTGCTTTACGTCACGTTACCGTGCCTTATTCTGGTTTGTCTAAACGGTCTTCATCTCGAGTGGAGTTATCTCTGGTTAATCGGATTGGGTCTTTTGACGAATTTTTTCATGATTGGCATTGCCTGTCTGATCAGCCGTCGGCAACCGCAAAAAAGACTCTTTGATATGCTGAATTTGTCCGGCTTTAACATCGGCACATTTGTCATGCCGTTTCTGCAGTCCTTTGTCACACCCATGGGCTTTTTATCCATTTGTCTTTTCGATATTGGCAACTCCATCATGTGTACCGGCACCACTTACGCGATTGGCTCGGGAACAGGAACAGGACTAACGCTTATAAAAACAATTCTTAAACGGATGTTCAGCTCTGGCCCCATTTGCTCGTATTTTGTCATGCTGGCGCTCTCCGTTTTGGGTCTGTCGTTCCCGAAAACCATTGTGGATTGGGCTCAAATCGGCGCCAATGCCAATGCCTTTTTAGCTATGATTTTGTTGGGGCAAAGCATGCGCTTTGCGATGCCCGCCGAACAACTCAAGGAATTATTTCGTCTGCTAGCAATCCGCCTGGTTGGTTCCCTGGTGATGTCCCTTGCTATGTACTATCTGCTGCCCTTTCCGCATGAAATCTGTAAGATTCTTGCGCTGATTGCGTGGGCGCCGGTGCCAGTCGTAGGATTGATTTTCTGCATTAAAGCCAAGTGCAATCCTTCAATGGCGGCCAACCTTAATTCGCTCTCGGTAGCCTGCAGCGTTGTCATCGTTTCAACATTACTGACGATTCTCTGATTGAAAATCTTTAGGCAAGCAACGGGGTCGAGTTCTTAACACAATCAGCCAAGTCACGCTGACCATGACCCCGCAGAAAAGCAACACCAAATCGTATTTCCAAGCCTCTCCCATCACGATCGGCACCCAAAGTGCCGCGCAAATGGCAAACGCGGAGGTTTGGAAAAACTGCTGAATACTAGCGGCCATCCCCCTGTTTTGAGGAAAATAATCAAGGTTATAAACCGTCAGTATCGGACGAATCACACTCATCGCCGTACTGTAGACAATGACAGCAAAAAGACAGAAGGGATACGGTACATGCCAAAAGTAATTGAGCACCACCCCTAAAACACCGGCCGCATACATCAGCGCAATTTGCATTTTCATTGTGCGTTCTTCACCAAATTTGGCGGTGATTTTGGTGCAAAAAATCGACCCGGTAACTGAAAAGCCGATCAAGGGAATCATCAGATAACCAAAATCGGTTACCCCCATTCCCATAATGTTTTCCACATAGTCAGGCGCGCCGGCTGAAAAAAGAATGGATCCCATGAAAACAAATCCGCTGCAAATCACGCCGGCAGAAAAAGCCACATTTTTCATGGAGTGAACGTATTGCCCGATAAGCGGTACAAAATGAAAAGCGGTGCGAAGTTCTTTGGGGTGTGTTTCCTTCAGAAGAAAGAAGCAAACGAGGGCCATGCTGCAGGCGAAGGCCGACAAGAAATAAAACACGCTTCGCCAACCAAAAAGCGAAACAAGCCATCCGCCGATAATCGGAGCGAATGCCGGCGCCAAAGCAAAAATGACAGCAATCAGACTGGTGAGTTCCTGAGCTTGTCGGCCGCTAAAAAGATCTCGGGTCACCGCCATCGCCAACACGGTCCCCGTACTGGCAAAAAGCCCCATCAATATTCGACCGATTAAAAACACTTCGTAACCGGGACTGAAGGCGCAAATGGCGCAGGCCAACGCATAGCACAACAATCCCCCGATCATCACCGCTCGGCGACCTAAGCTGTCGGAAACCGCTCCCACAAATAGTGAGGAAGTGGCAAAGCAGATCAAATAACTCGAAAGCGTTTGATAGGCCGCCACCTCTCCAACACCGAACTCATCAGCAATCATCCCTAAACCGGGCATATAAGTGTTGGCCGATAACGGTCCCACCATGGAACACGTCGCCAACAAAATCGCCAAAGACTTCGGTACGCTAAAAAGCATTCAATTCCCTGCCAAAGCAACGACGCCCGCATTAAAGCGAGCGTCACCGATTTTCTAATTCTCTTTTAGTCCGTATTGGCGTCCTTCACCAAAACAGCTCCAAAGAAACCGTCCGTCCCGCTTTGGTGCGGTGCCATCACAAAGTACGGCGCATGAGCCTTAGCGCATTCAGGAAGAGCAACCCCCTGCTTAGCGAGCACTTCTGTTGCATCCATAATTCGGTACTCCGGATGTTTGGCTAAAAAAGCCTCCACAACATCCTGGTTTTCTACTTGAAGCAATGAACATGTTGCATAGACCAAACGACCGCCCGACTTCACCAGACGACTGGCCGATTCAAGCACATTGGCTTGAATTACATTAATGCGGGCCAATTCCTCTTCACTCATACGCCAACGCAAATCCGGATTTCGACGAAGCGTACCGGTTCCCGAACACGGGGCATCAACCAAAACACGATCAAACTTTCCGCTCAAACGCTTCACTCGAGAGTCACGTTCAGTCTTGATGGCAATCGGATGCACATTGCTTAAGCCGGCTCTGCGCATGCGAGGCGTCAGCCCCGACAAGCGCTTTTCATTGACGTCAAAGGCATAAAGTCGGCCTGTTGATCGCATGAGAGCCCCCAAAGCAAGCGTTTTACCGCCTGCTCCGGCGCAGAAGTCACAAACCATTTCGCCTCGCTTGGGCTGCACCAGGCGGGCAATTAATTGACTGCCCTCATCCTGGACGTCAATCTTGCCTTCCCGATAAATCGGCCAGCTGGTTAGACCGGGTTTGGTCATCAGCCGCACACCATCGGGAGACATCGGCGTCTCCACTGCCTGCACTCCGTGCTCAGCCAGCTCCTGCATCACCTCTTCACGCTTGGCTTTCAAAAGATTCACGCGCAGGTCAAGCGGAGCCCCTTCCTTCATGGATTCAAAAAGAGCCGGCGCTTCATCACCAAACTGTGTATTGAGTCTTTCGTAGAGCCAATACGGAAGCTCGGACTGCACAAAAGCGGTCGCTTTTTCAGGTTTACTGCGCAGAATATTGTCCAGGGGGCCTGCGTCATTACCAACCGTTTTTTGATCCAAAGCGTCTCTTCCGTAAATACGCGCTAAAGCCACCATCGCAGTGAGCTTCGGGGCGCGCACTGGCACGATGGGTTTCATCTGCCAGGAAATGGTTGAAAGATGACGCAGTGTGTAGAAAATGGTTTCTGCAATGATGCTTCTGTCTCGGGAACCTAACTTGTGGTTGAGCCTAAAAAAACGGCTCATCAAAACATCGGCCGGACCATCAAGTTTAAGTACCGTTGACAAAGCCTTAGCCAACTCTTCAACGATAAGACCTGTCACTCGGGGTCCGGTCGAGCGGCTTTGGCGATGCTCGATGTCATGATGAGCCCCCGCTTTTTGGCGGCGCTCATCCTTAGTCATCGAACGACTTTCTTGAATTTGTCGGCTACGAGCCACGCGTTGCCGTTCCGTTAAATGACGCTGTGTGTCCGTCGTTGGACGGCGGGATGTTTTTCTTTTTTCCTGCATGATTTAAGCCTGTCCAAACAAGGTCAATTCAAGTGCCGTTTCATTGTCCATCACTGCTCGTTCATTTTCGTAGCGCACGCGGCCTGTCACACAGGCCTTCACTGCACGAGCATATATTTGATGTTCATAGCCCAACACACGATCAGCAAGGGTGTGGGCATCATCGGTAGGCAACACCGGCACTGCCGCTTGAGCAATAATGGCGCCACCATCCAACGCAGCTGTCACAAAGTGAACCGTTGTTCCCGCCATGCGGACTCCGGCATCAAGCGCTCTTTGGTGGGTATCCAGCCCCTTAAATGATGGAAGTAATGCCGGATGGATATTGAGAATTTTTCCTTCAAACCGATCAACAAAACCAGCAGTCAGGATACGCATAAATCCAGCCAAAACGATGATATCGGGTTCATAGCGAGAAACCGTTTCGTAGAGCTTCTCTTCAAAAGCCTCACGAGTTTCATAGAGTTTGTGATCAACGCATAACGCATCAATCCCGTAAGTATTGGCAAGCTCCAGCCCCTTTGCGTCCGGTCGATTGGAAACGACGGCTACAATTTTTGTTCCAATTGTATGCTCCCAATCCTCACGCAAAGCGCACTCTTCGATAGCCACAAAATTGCTACCACGGCCTGAAATTAACACAACGATTTTTTTCATTTTTTGAAAAAACACAAAGATATTGTCGAATTCTACCGACTCATTGACCTGAATATTGGTAGCGATAGAAATAATTATTGAATGAGCGACTAATAGCGCTTACAGTTGCCCCTTTGAAAACAATTCAGACTAAACATGAAATCTTCTTTTCCAGCCCATATTCCATTAAGAACTTGTATGCAAAAAAAACGACGCTTGGTTTGGAATTCAGCTTCCACCAAGCGTCTCGTCTGCGCCGCTTGAAACTCTCCGAGCTCCCTGAACCGCCGTCAATTTAGTGCAAAAACTAAGTCCAGAGAGTCTCTTGGTTTAGCTATCTAGGTTATTTAATTGTGCATTGAATTTCAGCACTAGCACCGTCCGGTGTTAACGAGCCTGTTTTGACTCCTCTGAAATCATTTTCGGCTTTCACACCTTTTTGCACCGCAGAAATAACCTGTTGCTTCAAAGTGTTGAGTTCGGACTTGTCATTAGCCTTAAGCAACACCTTGAATTGAGCGTCGCCTGCAATTGCATTAACGGACACTCCACCGTTAAACCCATAAATTTCGTACTTATTGGGATCAACTATCGTTTTTTGAATTTCAGCGACAGCGCGAGCACCCGCGTGAATTGCATTGGTATAACCGTAGTCACGAAAGCTGTGTCCGCCCGGACCAACCAAGTTGACCGTCAAAACATCCGTCATGGAAGCGTTCGCCAGGCCACTGAAAGCAATACCAAAACCAGCAATCAATACTTTAGCTCTCATCTTGTTTACTCCTCAAACACGTCTTCCGTTGTACGACTTCCGATCGGATCGGCAACCGGAGCGACCACCTCACCTGTGCTGGTATTAAAGCCTGCCGCTGTCAGCCCCATAACGATCCAACGGAAAATACGTTTGGCCTCATCTTTAGCGTTGCCAGGAATGCCCCATTCGTAGAACGTATGACCTCCACCCGTGGCTGCCATCGTATGAACATTGAAATTCACTGTCGGCACACCAATTGTGGCGGGAATGTTGTCGTTTAAACTTGAGGCTCCGTTATTTAAACCTTTGACTTTATCGATGCCAATATCTTCACCCGACTGCCAATAGATTTGAGTGACGATGTCTTGGTAGTTCGGACGTTTGTAAGCCGGTCTGTCGCCAAACCAAACCAGCTTCATTTCCAAAGCGCCCTTTTCTCCACTCTTTAAACCATACTTGGAATTTTCTTCATCCAAGGCTGCTTTAAATGCCGGTTCAATCTTGGCGCGGATGTCATTGAGCATGGACTGGATAGGCGAGCGCATATCCACATTGATCGTGCAGACCTTGGAGTGATGCGTCACATCATCGCTGTCACAGCGTATCGTCCCAACGGTATATGTTGTGGGCGGTTTCGTTTTGTCAAAATCGGTCGGTGTACGCAAGTCAGCAATTTTAGACACAGCACCAGAGGCAGCCATTAGTGCGCTTGGATGCGGCTTACTCGCATCTGTTACTTGCGGTTCTGAGTACTGCATTTCAAAGCGATAGCTTCCGACATAATTTAGACGTGCCCTCACAGGAATCTGGTCAGCTGAGAAGTTGGCAACTATATTCAACGCATTATTGCCTTTGCCGATTGCTTCGTTATAACCATAAAGTTGCTTCATGCCTGCGAGATTGCCTTTACCTTCTTCACCGGCCGTGCCGCAAATCCAAATATCATAAACAGGCTTAATGTTATATTTCTTTAAAAGTCTCGCGGCCATTAGCAAGGATGTGGTATTACCCATGGCATCTCTGAAACCGGGAACATAAATACGGTAACCTCCGTTTTTTTGCGCATCTTTCAAGTTAGCAAAGCGTCTGTAGGCTTTTTTGTAATTTTCGTCTTCAATAACCTTCCCGCTCTTATCGAAATGCATCTCATCTTTTAAAGCGGCAAGCCCATCACGAGTTGACGTCACCTTTTCGGTCGCCTTCTGAAGCTTAACCGCTGAATAGGGATGATCTGCAGGCGGCAGCACTGAAGGATTCACCGTATCAATATGCCCTTCAAGCAGTACTTTCGGGTATTGTCCTTTGTAGCTTTGAGCGTCTTTTTGTTGAGAATAAGTTCCCGGAATTCTTACGCAGGCGTTATAAACTGGCAAGCCGCCCACTTTTTGAATGCCAGCTCCTTCAATAGTGCCCTGTGCGTTGGTCATTACATTTTTCGGATCAAATCCCCATTCTTCGACCAATCGCCTCATAATCTCATTGGCGCGGCGCATTTCATAGCGAGACGGTGATGCGATACGCGCAAGCTCCACATGAGTATTAAAACGCTCCTGAGCATTCTCATCGGTCAAAAGTTCAGCATAAATTTTTTGCATGCTGGCATCGTTGATAATCGTCGTCATGGACTTTTGAATTTGCGGAGTGACTTTCGGCACCACCAAGTCAGCCGCATTTGCCGACAAAGTAGCTACCGCTAAAGAGACCGCTACAGCGCAATAGTTTTTCAACACAGCCTTCTCCTCAAAAAAGATAAAAAAAATCCTTCTTCATCATGGCATGAGGAACTACTTAAGTAGTTAGGCACAAATCAAAATAAATTGGATTTTGACTGAAATGCTATCCGAGCTTGGGTTGACCGTCTTTCAGCAAGGAGTCAATATTTTGAAAAAACGATGACAATTCAGAAACCGAATCAATCTGAAGTTTCCATTTTCCACTTGCTCGCTGAGTTTCAACGGTTCTGACCGACACATTGAGTCGTTGAGCAATTTCTCTATTCAAAAAACCTTGCGAAACAAATCGCAACACCTCATTTTCACGTTTGGTCAGTCGCTGATATTTCGCAATAGATTCTGTGACATCGAAACGCATTCCATGTTGTAGAGTGCTTTTTTTGATCGCTCTAGAAATTGAAGTGATTAAACGAGGCGGATCAATAGGCTTTTGTTGAAAATCAAAGGCACCATCATGCAAGGACTGCACCGCCATATCGATGTCTCCATGAGCCGTCAAAAAAATAATGGGAAGCGTATTAGCTCTGCGATTGAGTTCTTTTTGAAGAGCAATGCCGGAAACTTCAGGCATTTTAACATCCAAAATGATGCAACCAGGTTGGCTTGGCGAATCTTTGACAAGGAAGTCTCTTGCGCTCTCATAACCAACAGTTTCATACCCCTCACAGGACAGCAAAAAGGCTAAACTTTTTCTCAACGTGGGATCATCGTCAACAATCCTAACCAACGGTGCATTTTGGTTACTCATATTTAATACCCGGCAATGTAACAGTAAAAGTCAATCCAGTCTCAGTGTTTTGCGAAACCTGAAGTGTCCCGGAATGATTTTCTATGATCGAATTAACAATCATCAGTCCCAAACCCAATCCTGTTAATTTGCTTGATTTCAGAGGCTCCATGATCTTTTTAAACGAAATTTCATCCAGTCTCGGACCATTATCCGTAACCTTCAAGCAAATTACATCCCCTTGCATTTTCGCACTAATCTGAACAATAGGCTTGGGTTGCATAAGAGCGGCCTGTATCGCATTCTTCAATAAATTAATAATCACTAAACGCATTTCCACAGCGTTGGCATTGATTGGCAATAGCGTTTCTATATCCCGAGCAACCTTTATTTCATTGCGAGAATATTTTTCCAATTCCTCAATATTTTTATTTATAAGATCAGATAAATTAAATGCCGTACGACTTTCTTTTTGCTGTTTAGCGTAATCTCTAACACGCTCAACGATATCGTTGATTTTGACAACCTCGTCCTTAATTTGCATTAAGGCCTCCTCCAGCACAGAAGGATTAATTCGCCCTTGATCAAGTAATCTTTGAACGCCGTGAATATAACTAACAACAACCGACAATGGCTGACGAAGCTCATGAGCGATAACGGTGGAAATCTGACCCACGATGCCGACCTTTTGTAAATGTGTCAAGGTATCACTAATCCGCATCACTTCTTGCTGAGTACTCATTAATTCGTTCGTGCGTCTTTGCAATAGAACCTCTGTTCGCCAAGAGTGCAAGGCAAACGTGGCAAACAAACCCAAAACTACAAGAATCCAAATTTTGTAATTTTCCCAGAACTGCCCCAAAGACCAATGCTCTATGTATTCAAATTGTCCGTCTTGAAGGTGGTACATTAAATCATCAACTAAAGTGAAATCTGTCGCCACAGACCAACGGAGATTATTTCGCAATGGCGGCATAGAAAAAAGTGTCGCAGATGCCTTCCGAGCAATCTCCGCTGAAGCCCGAGAGGTGGCAAAAAAAGTCCAATTCGGATAAAGATCGGTACTGACAACGCAAGGGAAAGAATTATTCTTCGTTTTTTTATTGAGCACTTTAAAAAATGAGACGTCTACCCCCTTTGTCTTCAATATTTCCAACGTACAGCTTCTGGCAATCACAACATCAACCTTGTTGTCTCTAAGAAGGGTCAGGCTTTCAATCAAATTTCCAGTCCAAATTTGTTTTCCGAAAGCATGCTTAGGAGAAATATGCTGCAATTGCATTTCTCGAAGAGCCACTTGATAGTTAACAAAAGAAAATGGACTAGTGGTTGAAAGAGTCGCCGAAGACAAATCTCGAAGGGTCTGCAGATCCTGCCTGTCGCTTTTGACAATGATCGCACTGCCCTCAGCTTTATTGGGATCGGGGAAGGAGTCTGAAACTAAAGTCGCGAGTCCATTCGTTCCTAAATAATGATGACGTCTGTATGCGCCGGCGGAAGTTATTAACAAATGGGCGTCACTGACATCAAACAAGGCTCCTCTAAAAACCTCAACTTGCAATTTTCCTTTACCAAAAGTTTTTTCTAGAGCCTCAATGGTTGGTTTTAATATGTCAAATTGAGAACTCGGTGCATGAAACTTGGCAATATGCAAAACAATAGGGTCGGGTTCCGTTGCCTTTAACAACACTTGACCGGTATACAAGGGCTGAGTAATGTCTTCAAGCTGAGCGGCGGGCACCGGAAGAGAAATCAAAAGGCAAACAAACAAATGTATTAAAGTCACTATTTTTAGCATACCGCAACGCCTTTTAAACGTTTGAGCAAAATTCAACTCATACCTTTGTTTTTCAAAATAATCCTTGCGCAGGCGCAAAGCAAAAGTCCGACTCTTCTAGTTTAGGCAATTTCTGGAATTTTGATTAATAACACTTCAATCAATAACCTGCTGTTGGAATCTTTGATCCATAAGATTTTCATCAATTTATCATTTTGGAAAGAGTTTTCGAATAAAAAACCACTCAGCTCAGTTCACCTAAGCCAGAGATTAGGAATTAATGCGAATCCGAAGCATCCTGGGATTGGGCTATCAACAAAATAGAATTGAGAATCCGCAAAGAATAAATAAAGTGAAAGCCAAAATAAGTTATCTCTAATAATTGACGAATTTCCTCTCTGAGCCATGTTGCCACCTTTGCAATGACTTTGTAGACTTGGCGAGTCTAGAAAATGACGCACTGAAAGGACTATTGTGACCACCTTCTTGCTTTATAGTTCCATTTTCATCATTCTTGCTTTTTTTGAATCAAGACATCTTCACAATCACGAGGATTATTTCGTCGCCAGCCGCAAAGCCGGCTCGATTCAGACGGGCTTTTCCGTCATTGCCTCTTGTGTTGGCGCCTCCGCAACCATCGGCATGTGCGGGTTGGCTTTTTCAATAGGTCTGCCCGCCATATGGTGGCTTTTGTCCGGTGTTCTCGGCTTGATCATTCTTCGAGTATTTTTGTTAAAACGACTGCGTAATCAACGTTGTTTAACCATGCTTGAAATCGTGAAGCAACGATTAGGCAATCAGGCCACGAAAATCTGCGCTCTGATTATCGTTGCCGCATGGACTTCTATTTTGGCTGCGCAATTTTCCTCCATGGGAAGCATTGTGTCTCAGATGTCGGCGATCAGTGCCATTGATGCTTTGCTCTTAGGCTCATGTGTCATTGTATGTTATACGATTCTTGGCGGACAGAGCGCGGTGATGAAAAGTGACGTCATTTAACTTACCGTCATGGTACTTGGACTGTTAATACTCTTATCGGTGACAGTCTGGAAAAACCCTTCGGGTTTGCAATCAATGAAGTTTGAGCTTTTCAATAACCGTTTTCAATTTGAAGATTGGACTCGATTTGCCTTATTAATCGGCGGCAGCTACATCGTCTGCCCGATGCTGTTCTCTCGTTTTTTAAGCAGCCGCTCAGATGCAGCGGCAAAAAAAGGCGCCATCATCGCCATAGTGGGGCTGACAATCCTTGCCTTTATTATTGTGTTGATCGGCATTGAGGCCAGGTACTTTGTTGACAGCTCTGTCATTCCCGATCAAGTTTTGTCTACAGTAGTCGATCAGCTACTCTATGGTATGGGACTTGTGCTTACACTCGTATTGATCAGCGCCATTTTATCATCAGCAGATTCTTGTCTGATCACCGCTGCCACTGTTGTATCAAATGATATTTTTCAACGTCCGAGCATTCGGTTTTCACGTTTCATCATGCTCATATTGTCTGCGGCGGCGTTTTACCTAGCAAGTTCCGGCAAAGCAATTTTGGATCTGATGCTGATGGCCAACAACATGTACGTTTGCTCAGTGGTTGCTCCTGTATTCACCGCACTTTGTAGTCAAAAAATGCTACATCGGCCAATAGTAATCACCACGATCATTTCCTGTGCAATTTTGGCTTTGATGGGTGAATGGCACAATGACTTTAATCTGAGTCTGCTGGCTTTTGCGCTTTCTATACTTGGCAGTACCACCTCCTGGTTCTTTGGCGAAAAAAAAAATTCCGACTTTTCTTTTGGATCGTCAAAACTTTTAAGGTGGCATTGTTTTTTTAACTTCTCTAATAAGAAACGCTCAATTCGACTGCAGTGATATTTGTTAAAATTTGGCGTTTATTCTTATTTATTAGGATATGAAAGTTTTTCGAGGGGTTCCTCAGTACCTTCGGCGTGTGGACTGCGCGGTGGCAATCGGCAATTTTGATGGCGTACACCGCGGTCATCAAGCCCTTTTGGAAGAAGTCGTTCAGGCCGCAGACCTGCGCGGCCTAATGCCCTGCGCCGTTACATTTGAACCGCACCCTAAAGAAGTCTATCCGCACGGCAAAGAAGTTCTTGCTCGCGTCAATAATATTCGTGATAAGGTACTCGATATCGCCGCCTGCGGCATTCAGCGAGTGATTTTTCTCAATTTCAACGATCGGCTGGCTCGCATGACGCCAAGGCAGTTTGCAGAAGAAATTCTCGTAGAAGGTTTGCATGCCCGTTGGGTCACTGTGGGCGAGGATTTCCATTTCGGCTACAAGGGGCTTGGTACCGTTGAGGACCTTAAAACACTGGGAAAAGAGCTCGGTTTTGAAGTATGGGTCTCACCAACACTTTTTCATGGTAAAACCCGTATTTCAAGCACTCGCCTCAGAAAAGCCCTGCAGGATAATGATCTGTTTGAAGTGACACAACTTCTCGGTCATCACTATCACATCACGGGACGCGTCGTGCACGGTCAGGAACTGGGGCGTACGTTAGGGTTTCCAACCATCAACATGGACTGCATCCCTGTTGACCGAAATGGCGAACCCGCTGTCAAAGGGGTTTACGCAGTTTTTGTGCATGGTCTAGCCCACTATCCGCTGGGAGGCGTTGCCACCATTACGTGTCGTCCAACTGTCACGCAAGGACAACCTAAAAAGTACCTGCTTGAGACTCATATATTTGATTACCACTCCGATTGCTATGGAAAAATCGTTCGGGTGGAATTTTTGGACAAATTGCGGGATGACAAAAAATTCGCCAATTTGGAAGAATTAAAATCCGCCATCAACGCTGATGCAGAAAAAGCTCGCGGACTGGTTGGCATGGCCAGCTCTGACGTCAAGCTGACCGACATACTCGGTTAGTGCGAAGCCGAAAAAATTCGCACGATTTTTGTGTTTAACAAACCTTGAAGAGTCCGAGGGGACCAAGGAGACATCATGGCAAAAACAACTGAAGATCAAGCCCAAAAATATCCGCTTAACCTGCCCGATACGCCGTTTCCGATGCGCGGCAATTTGCCGGCACGCGAACCCAATTGGATTAAAGAATGGCTCGAAAAGGATATTTACGGCGCGATTCGCAACGCGAAGAAAGGCCGCAAGCACTTCATTTTGCACGACGGTCCTCCGTATGCCAACGGTGATTTGCACTTAGGTCATGGTGTTAACAAGGTTTTAAAAGACATCATTTTGAAATCCCGCACTTTGATGGGTTACGACACGCCTTACGTGCCTGGCTGGGACTGCCACGGCATGCCGATTGAAATTCAAATCGAAAAGCTCTACGGCAAGAACCTTCCGATCGTGGAGCTACAAGCCAAGGCTCGTCAATACGCTCACGAACAAGTCGCACGTCAAATGACCGGTTTCCAACGTCTGGGCGTTTTGGGCGACTGGAACGATCCCTATCTCACGCTTCGCTTTGACACCGAAGCCGCTCAAATTCGCGTATTGGCCAAACTCATGGAAAAAGGCTATGTGTACCGTGGTCTGAAACCCGTGAACTGGTGCTTTGATTGCCAATCCGCCTTGGCTGAAGCTGAAGTGGAATATAAGGACATTAAGGGTCCGATCATCGACGTGGCGTTCCCCTTAGCGGACGAAGACAAAGCCCGCGTCGAAAAGATTTACAACCATACGCTGGATAAGCCCGTTTACACAGTCATTTGGACGACCACCCCCTGGACGATTCCTGCCAACCAAGCCTTGAACATGCACCCCGAACTCGACTATGCGTTAGTCGATTGCGGCGACCGCTATCTCGTTTTGTGTGAAAAGCTGGTTGAGGATTGCCTCAAGCGCTATGAAATGCAAGGTAAGGTGGTTGACACGGCTAAAGGTCAAGATTTCGAGTTGGTTCGCTTTATGCATCCGCTTTCCCAAATGGATGCCGGTTACAAGCGATTCAGCCCGGTTGAGTTGGCTGAATACGTGGACTCCACGGCCGGTACCGGTATTGTTCACTCAGCTCCCGCCTACGGCGTGGATGACTTCTACACCTGTAAGAAGTACGGCATGCACAACGATGACATCCTCAACCCGGTGCAAGGCAACGGTGTTTATGCCGATGACCTTCCCCTTTTCGGTGGCTTGCATATCTGGAAAGCACAACCGGTTATCGTTGAAAAACTGAAAGAATCCGGCAACCTTTTGCACTACGGCACACAAGTGCATAGCTACATGCACTGCTGGCGTCACAAGACTCCCTTGATCTACCGTGCAACGAGCCAGTGGTTTATCCGTATGGATAAGAGTAACGATGACACGCGTCCTGCAATCGGTACCGAACAGCCCAAGAGCCTGCGCGAGGCTGCGCTTGAAGCGGTGGATGCCACGAAGTTCTACCCAAGTTGGGGTTACAACCGTCTGCATGCCATGATCGCCAACCGTCCTGACTGGTGTATCTCGCGTCAACGCAATTGGGGTGTGCCGCTTCCTTTCTTCACCCACAAGGTAACGGGCAAGCTGCATCCGCGCACGCTTGAAATCATGGAAGAAGTCGCCAAACGCGTTGAAAAAGGCGGCATTGAAACCTGGACTCAGGCTAAAGCAGAAGATTTCATGAGCGCCGAAGAAGCTCAACAGTATGACAAAACCACAGACATTTTGGACGTGTGGTTTGACTCGGGTTCCACGCACGCCACGGTGGTGCGCGGTTCTCACAAAGATAAACTTGATTTCCCGATTGATCTTTATTTGGAAGGCAGCGACCAACACCGCGGTTGGTTCCATTCTTCGCTTCTGATCGGCGTGATGCTTGATGGCCGCGCTCCGTACAACGCCCTCTTAACGCATGGCTTTACGGTGGACGAACAAGGCCGCAAGATGAGTAAGAGCTTGGGCAACACGGTGCAACTCATGGATGCCACGAAGACCTATGGCGCTGAAATTCTGCGCCTCTGGGTGGCCTCCACCGATTACTCCGGTGAATTGAGTTTCGGTAAGACGATTGTCAAGCACGTGACGGACTCTTACCGCCGCATCCGCAATACGTTACGCTTCCTCTTAGCCAACACCAGTGACTTCGACATCACCAAGGATGCTGTGAAGTTTGAGGACATGATTGAGCTTGACCGCTGGGCCATCGCCCGTATCGCTCAACTGCAAAAAGAAGTCATTGAACTTTATAACGACAACGACTTCCACCCGATTGTGGCGAAACTGCAATCGTTCGCAAGCGATGACTTGGGCAGCTTCTATCTGGATATTCTCAAAGATCGTCTCTACACAACCGCCACAACAGGGTTGGCTCGCCGCTCGGCACAAACTGCCCTTTGGTACATCACCGCGGCTTACCTGCGCTTGATGGCTCCGATTCTCTGCTTTACAGCCGAAGAAGCCTTTGCCATCTTTGAACCGGGTAAGTCGGTTTCGATCTTTACTGAAGAATTCTTCCAATTGCCTGAAATCGAAGGTGCTGAAGTATTGCTCTGCAAGTGGGAACGTATCCGCAAGGTTCGAACCGATGTGCAAAAAGAAATTGAAAACTTGCGCACCGAAGGTAAAGTGGGCTCGAGTCTGCAAGCCGAAGTCGACATCACGGTGGATGGTGAAGACTATGAAGCGCTCGCCAGCCTGGGCGATGAATTGCGCTTTGTCATGATCACGAGCCGCGCCGACTTGCATCAAGGTCCGGCCGCCGTGAATGTGCATCAGTCTGCGGCCACCAAGTGCGCTCGTTGCTGGCACTACGTGCCCTCCGTTGGCACGGTTTCTGACCACCCGACGCTTTGTGCCCGCTGTGCAGAAAACCTTTTCGGTGCCGGTGAAACCCGCCGCTTTGCATAAGGGTTTTGCATGAGCACAAACTCTCGTCCCGCCCGAGCATTGTTGCCCTGGGCGGGCGTTTCGGCTCTGGTGTTTGTCATTGATTTTGCCACTAAATGGTACTTTGAAAATCATTTTTATCTTGGTGAATCCAGAGCGGTAACGTCGTTTTTCAACCTCGTGTTGGCTCACAACACCGGGGCTGCTTTTTCCTTTTTGGCCGGTCATGACGGCTGGCAGATGTATCTTTTCGCAGCGATTGCTTTAGTCGCGGTTTTTGTCTGCGCCAAACTCATTGTCAAACACTCACAAGAAGGACTTTTTTGTCTTGCACTTTCTTTGATTATTGGTGGCGCATTAGGGAATCTCTTTGACCGTATAATTTACGGATATGTGATTGATTTCCTGGATTTTTATTACGGCTATTGGCACTGGCCCGCCTTTAATGTTGCAGACATGGCCATTGTGGGCGGTGCAGGGCTTTTGATCATTGATAGCCTAACCCATCACTCCTCGGATTAAAGGACAGTACGATGCTCTCTGGGCAAAAAATTGTATTGGCGGTAACCGGTTCCATTGCTGCTTACAAAAGCTGTGAATTATTGAGATTGCTCATTAAGCGCGGTGCTGAAGTGTCAGTCATTATGACTGAGGCCGCTCAGCGTTTTGTTACCCCACTTAGTTTCCAAGCACTGGGAGCCAAAAAGGTCTATACGGGCGATTGGGGCGACTCCACTACTGCCATTCCGCATATTGAAGCCACAAAAGAGGCTTCGCTTCTTCTTGTGGCGCCTGCGACAGCCAATATTTTGGCAAAAGCGGCTCAGGGGCTTGCCGATGATCTTTTAAGCTCGGCGATCCTGGCTGCGCGTTGTCCGGTTGCCTACGCACCGGCTATGAATACCTTTATGTGGCACAATCAGGCCACGCAGCGCAATGTCACGCAGCTTACTCAAGACGGAGCCATTTTCCTGGGCCCGGACTCGGGTGAACAAGCTTGCGGCGATATCGGAAGCGGCCGCATGCTTGAACCTGAAGACATCATTGAACTGCTACAAGGAGCATTCTCACCGCGCCTGCTAGATCGCTGTCGAGTGCTCATTACAGCGGGTCCGACTTATGAGCCGATTGATCCGGTCAGAGGCATCACCAATTTATCCTCAGGCAAACAGGGCTTTGCCATTGCCAAAGCCGCCGCCTTAGCCGGTGCAGAAGTCACACTCATTGCGGGAAAAACCAGTCTGAAAACACCGACCGGTGTCAGACGCATTGATGTGACCACCGCTCAGGAAATGTACGATGCGGTCATGCTGGAAGTGGCACAACACGAAATTTTCATCAGTGTGGCCGCGGTCGCTGACTGGCGTGTGGCTAACGTGAGCGAGCATAAAATCAAAAAGGAATTCGCCGGGTATCCGGAATTGGTTTTTGAAGAAAATCCAGACATTCTTGCCAGTGTGGCCGCACTGGAAAATGCTCCATACTGTGTAGGATTTGCTGCGGAAACTGATAACCTTATTGATAACGCCCGTGCGAAGCTTTTCCGTAAAAATGTTCCCTTGATTGTGGCAAATTTAGTTAGTGACGCCATCAATCAAGACAGCAATGCGGTGGTGTTTGTTGAACGCGAAACAGCCACCCCTCTGGCAAAGGCAACCAAGGAGCATATCGCTCAAGCATTAATTGCCAAGATTGCTCAGGAGGTTAACTGATGCGCAAACATTTTGATCCTTCACATCTTGAGCCGAAAAACGGCGACTTTGCCGCATTTGTGGAACAACTCAATCAAAAAAGCGCAGAAGAATTAAAGGCATTGCAAGTCAACGACGAGCTCATGCGTGAACAGATCAACGATGAGCTCCATGGAGCGGCCACCGGCGTCTGGAATCCAACCCAAGCGCAGACAGGCCCTGTCCACCGCGATACGGTTATCAACCAACCCGAAGACGCTTTCAAAGTGGATATTCCGGAACCTAAATCCGCCAAACGCGGTCGTAGCCGTGCGGCTCAGGCAAGCACTGCTTTTTTAATCTTTTTAGGTTTCGGACTTTTTTCTTATGGCGGCATGATCGGTGATGAACGGCTCATCATGGCTGCTGTTTTTGTTATTTTCATCAGCATCGTTTCTAACATCATTCGCCAGAAACGCTAATACAGGAGATCACCGAATCATGAAAGTTGATGTCAAAATTCTTGACCCCAGAGTGAAAGAAAAAATGCCCGCCTATGCCACCGTCGGTTCAGCTGGTTTGGATTTGCGCGCCATGCTTGACGAACCGCTGACGTTACGACCCGGTGAAACAAAACTCATCAAAACAGGATTAGCCATTCATTTGGCCAATCCCGGCTATGCCGCATTGATTTTGCCGCGCTCGGGTCTTGGGCATAAACATGGCATTGTTCTCGGTAACCTGGTCGGTCTCATTGACTCGGATTACCAAGGCGAGTTGATGGTTTCCACTTGGAATCGCGGTCAAGAAGCGTTCACCATTGAACCAATGGAACGCATTGCTCAACTTGTCATCGTTCCCGTTGTTCAAATGCAGATGAATATCGTGGATGACTTTGAAGCTTCTGACCGAGGCGCGGGAGGCTTCGGCTCGACAGGAAAGGCTTAGGAAGGCGATGGCCCGGTTTTTCCGGGCCGTTTCTTTGTTATTGATTGAAGATGTCTGTGCTGACATCTTTAATTTCGAGGAAGACATCTTCTCGAGTCATCAACTGACCGACCACCTCATATTTGTAGGCAACATAACGGGCATGCTCCTCGACAGTTTTGCCGCCTTTTTGATGAGCCGCCACCTCCTGGCGCCAGCGATCATCAAAAATTTCCGGATTCATGACGTAACTTACGGCTTTGTCACCCACAGCCACAACGAAATACATGCGGCCGCCGATTGCTGAAGTAGGTGCCGTGTCGGGTCCGGCTTGCTTATCCAGGAAATACCGATTATCGGTCACAGCTCGCGTTACCAATTCAACGTGATCTCGAACGCCTAAACCCGGAAAAGCCGATAGGACTCGAATATCCTTGCGAAGCGGGGGCACGCCCGGCGAGAGTCGGGCAAAGGCATCTGTGAACAGACGCATGATCAATGCGCTCGCGATTAAATGACCCTGACCGGAATAACGAATCAGATCTTCCCGATTAAAAGAGATAACACCCTCTTCATCTCGAACACAAATGGTTTGAGGAGTTTCAAAAAACATTGCGGCTCCTTTAGCGTTTCGCGATAGGCAAAACTAATTTTTCAACATCGACAGGTTTTTGCATCAGTTTGTTCTCAATGAGAAACTCTTGGTCTTCTCTCAATCCCTGAATATCCTCTGCGCTGACCACATCGTAATAATTGGACCAATCGGCCAATTGTTGCGCATCCTTGAGGCTGATTCCATGTTCTTCGGCCCCCAGAGCAATCGCTTCGCTGCGATGCTCATTTATCCATTTGAGCGTTTCGCGCTGAACTTTCACGACCTCTTCAACCGCTTGAGGGTACTTCGTCGCAAACGCTTCTCGCACTGTCATTACAAGATTCACATTCACCAGACCTTTTGCCGTGGAAATAACCTTACAGCCGGCTTCCTGTGCTTTGATCACGCCGCTAGCCGCCTGCAAAGACGCATCGACATTGCCACTGAGCATTGCAGAAAGTGCCGCGGGCTGATCCATAGAAAGAAACTCCACATCATCGATAGTCATCCCTTCCTTAACCAAAGCCGCAATTAAAAGCTGATGCAAAACGGTTCCGCGCGGTCCTGCGACTTTCTTGCCTTTAAGATCTTTCACGGAGAACTTCGCCCCGGGTTTACCAACGATGGCGAAGGTGTCAGCGGGGTGAGCGACGCCATTGGCAATTAAAACAGGATTACCCGCTCCATTGGTGGAAAGCAGAGAGGCCGTGTTCATTACGGCGGAAAAATCCAAAGATCCGGCAGCCATTGCCTGCGCCTGTTTCGCGCCGGAGGTGATCGTGTGCCATTTCACTGTTGTGCCGTGTTTTTCGAAAGCCTTTTCCAACAGTTTTTGATCCTTCATCACCATGTTCTGAAGGTTAAAAGGCGCTTTCACATAAGCGATATTGATTTCTTTGGGCATGCTTTGCGCGCAAGCCAAACCGACCACACAAGTCAGCGCCGCTGCCAAACATAGTTTCAGTTTCATAAACATTTCCCCTTCGGTTTTGTTAAAAAATCGTTGAGAATATCCTCGATCAGTTCTCCCACACCGTCCATGGCCAATGATCTCGGATAAGGTAAATCCACGTCGTAGTGCTTGATCAATTTCCCGCCGCCCAGTCGAAATACATTGCGTGATAAAAGAACCGCTTCTGTGACGTCATGAGTAACCAGCACAGTGGTTACCGGTTCACATTCGTGGATTCGAATAAATTCAGGGTAGATTTTTGAACGCGTCAATGCATCCAGCGCACTGAAGGCCTCATCTAAAAGCAAAATGTCAGGCTTCGGACATAAAGCTCGAGCCAAACCGACACGCTGCGCCATGCCACCGGACAGTTGAGAGGGAAAAAGCGCTCGGCACGAAGACAATCCCACTAATTCAAGCACGTGTCGAACCTTTTCTTGTTGTTCTTCACGACTGAGGTGTCTGACTGCGAGTGCCACATTTTTTTCGACCGTAAACCACGGAAAAAGCCGAGGCTCTTGAAAAACCATGGAAATCGTCGGCGTCTTATCTTTTGGAAGAAAACCGATCGTCCCCGCCTCAGCTCTCTCGAGCCCAGCAATCAAACGAAGCAAGGTGGTTTTCCCACAGCCGCTCTCGCCTATCACCGCGTGAATTTCTCCGGCATTGAGTCTCAACGACAAACCATTCACCGGTCTGACGGTAGCGGTCACACTTTTAAACTCTTTAACGAGGTTTTGGCATTCAATCGAAAACATTCTGAAACTCACACAGAAAAGAATTTCGCGTAGCGGTTAATCGCCCAAGAAAGCAATCGATCCATACAAACGCCAATCACAATGATGGAAAAAATGCCAACAAAAACGACACTGGTTTTAGAGAACTCGCTGGCTTCGCTGATCATAAAACCAAGACCGCTTGAGGCCGCGATTAACTCCGCGCCAACCAATGCCCGCCAACTGTATCCGAACCCCACCCGCAGTCCGGTCAATATGCCGGGCAAAGCCGCCGGAATCGTCAACAGCCGAAATGTCTCCCAAGAGGAGAAATGCAAAGTCTTCGCCACCTCTTTGAGCCTCAGCTCCACGGACTCAATGGCAGTCAGTGAATTAAGGTAGATTGGGAAAAAACTCGATAAAAAAACAATGGCGATTTTGGGAGCTTCTTCAATACCCAACCACAAAATCAATAATGGGATCAATGCGAGGGGCGGCGTCACACGCGCGGCTTCAACAACGAAATAACCCAAATTTTTCGCAACTGGACTTTGAGAGAAAATCAATGCCAGCGAGATGCCAGTTAAACTCGAGAGAGCGAAACCCGATAGAGTCCGCTTGCCGCTTGAGATAATGTGTTCGGCCAACTCCCCGGAATAAAAAAGCTCCTTGCAAGTCATCACGACAGACTCGGGACTTGGCAACAAAATGGGAGAAATCGCTCCGTACTTCACGCTCAGAGTCCACAAGAAAAAAATCAATAATGGGACTGCGGATAACTGAAGCATTCGAGTCTTTAGCATATTAGATGAGAATGATTCTTATAATCGTTATCGTGATTATATCGATTCTCGTAGAAAAGGCGAAAAAATCGATGACTCGCTTTAAAAAAAGCTATTCAACCCCTTGAAATAAGCCTATGATGAAAAGGAAAGCAGACAAAATAGAACTCTCTCTAGTTTGCCTATGCTTTCTTTACAAGGACTTTTTATGAATTCTGGTACTGTGAAATGGTTCTCGGATGCCAAAGGTTACGGGTTCATTATCCCCGACGGTCAAGATCGAGAAGTGTTTGTTCATTTCCGTTCCATTGAAATGCCCGGTCGCAAGACTCTGCAGACTAATCAACGGGTTGAGTTTGAATTCGAACAATCCGAACGAGGGTTGCACGCCACACGCGTAATCCCTTCGCCAATGAAGACCGATGACGCTGCAAGCTAGAGGGTTGTCTGTGTTCACGAGCACTATTTTTTTAATGCTCAAAACTGCGCGAAATGTAATTCAACGTTACTCGCGCAGTTTTTGTTTGTCAGCTTTAATCGCTGTCACTCCGAGCGTTGTTTTTTCTCAAACAATTTATATCGATGAGCACGCTGTCTCCGTTCAGCTCGCACTGACAGAAGCTCAACAACAGCGAGGTCTGCAGGGAGTGAGCTCTTTAGCGTCCAATGAGGGAATGCTCTTTGTTTTTAAACCGGCTCGCCCCATCTGCATGTGGATGAAGGACGTTCCTATCGATCTAGATGTCGGTTTTTTTGATGAAAAAGGGCTTTTGATGAGCGTTCATCAAATGAAGGCGCAAACGGAAAACACCCATTGTTCTCAGCGGCCGGCTGCCTGGGCCCTTGAAATGAAAGGCGGATGGTTCAAGGAAAATAAGATTCGCAAAGAGGCGAAGCTTAATTTGGGAAATGGGCCTCAGCATCCTGAAGCCCAACCATAAAACGAAATTACTTGGCGTTATAGTAATTCTTCGCCACGAATTCCCAATCGATCAAATGATCAAATAAAGCGTTGAGATAGTTCGGACGCGAATTGCGGTAATCAATGTAATAAGCGTGTTCCCAAACATCCACCACCAAAAGCGGAGAGTTGTCACTGGCCAATTGAGTGCCCGCATTTGAAGTATTGGCAATTTCAAGCGTCTTTTGAGGGGTGAGTACCAACCAAGTCCAACCGGAACCGAAATTGCCGGCTGCGCTTGCACAGAACTGTTCACGGAACGCTTCAAAAGAGCCCCAGCGTTGCTCAATTTTCGTCATCAATTCGCCCTGAGGTTTCTGACCGCCTTTGGGCGACAGGCACATCCAGAAAAAGGCGTGATTCCACGCCTGAGCCGCATTATTGAACACTCCTTGATTGATACCGTCGCTCGCCAAAATAATTTCTTCAAGCGACATCATTTCAAAAGGCGTTCCTTTGATCGCCGCATTCAAATTGGTGATATAGGTTTGATGATGCTTACCATAGTGGTATTGCATGGTTTCTTCAGACATAGCCGGAGCCAATGCGTTGAGCGGGAAAGCCAGCGTGGGCAGTTGAATAGTCATTTTTTCTCTCCTAAAAAACGATTCGATTGTACGGAAAAACGACGCAATTAGACCGAACAGATACCAAATATTTCAACTTCAACACGTTCAATCTACCACTCGGACATCTGCCCGACCGTCATGCCAATGAATAGTGAGTTCTTTTTCCTGCTTAAGTGTTGCGGCGCTTTTGATATAGCGGCCGTCTTTAGCAGTAATGAAGCTGTAGCCCTTTTTCATAATCGCCTGCGGACTGGTTTCGGTCAACAAATCCGTCATGGCGATGCATTGGCGCTGGGCTGTGGCAATCTTTTCTGACACATAACGGGTTAAATCATGAGACAGTCGTTCGTGTCTTTCCTTTTCAAAGGCTAAACGGTGTGAAGGATGAACAAGCGATTCCCTAAGATAGTTCAAATTCTCAGACTGTCTCTTCCATTGCGCAGACATCAATAAGGTCAATAGGCGCTCATTTTGAGTCAGGCACTCACGCGCATATTGAAGACTTTTCACCGGATCAGGAATTTCGCGCAGCAATAAATCCATTCTTTGAGATGATTCGGTCCAGTAATGTTCCCAGGCGCTTTGCAAATTCCCGTACATTTGTGAAATTTCGCGCAAAAGAACTTCCGAACTTTCTGTGACATGTTCAGCCGCAGCCGTGGGTGTGGCCGCGCGCAAATCGGCCGCCCAATCAGCAATCGTGACATCGCTTTCATGCCCGACACCAACAATCACGGGTTTACTCAAATTCGCAATAGTTCGTGCGACCCTCTCATCATTAAATGACCATAAATCCTGAATTGATCCGCCGCCTCTCACAAGCAAAATCACTTCAACGGCTTCGGACGTATCCGCTTTTCGCAAAGCGCGGATTATTTCTTCAGGCGCTTCCGCTCCCTGTACTGCAGTTTCAAAAACCTTCACTTTTGCGTAAGGCGCCCGACGCCGCAATGTCGTCAACACATCTCTGAGAGCCGCGGCCTGAAGGCTTGTTACCACTGCGATTTTTGTATAGACACGTCTTAACGATTTTTTGCGCGCAGGACTAAAGAGTCCCTCAGCCTGAAGTTTTTGTTTTAGCCTCAAGAAACGCTCATAAAGTTCCCCCAATCCTGCCTGTCGAACACTATCGACAACCATTTGGTAAGAACCCCGGGCTCGATAGACACTCACCTGTCCATGAACTTCCAGGTGATCTCCGGTTTTCGGAATAAAACCAACACGACGGTTGCTGCCCGCAAACATAGCGCAGGACAGCTCTCCGGTGACATCCTTGAGCGTAAAGTACCAGTGCCCCGAGGCTGCGCGCGTGAAGTCTCGCACCTCACCGCCAACCCAAAGCGGAGGGAAATTGACCTGAAGACAACGAGAAACTTCATCGTTGAGCTGAGAAACAGTCCAAACGAATGGCGATGACAAGGGAGCGCTTTGTTCTAAAAACATTTCTGGAAAACGGATAGGTGACTTCGAAGATTCTAACCAAATAATTTTGCAAATAAAGCTCGACTGTCTTAATGTTAAGCGGTTGTATCAGAAAGTTTTTGCCATGTCATTTAAAGCGTTAAAAGAAAGTGATCTAGATCTCTTAAGAAAATATCTGCCTCAATACGGCAACGGTGATTGTGATTTAAGTTTAGTTTCTCTTTTTAGCCGCGGCATCCACAAGCATTTTCGGTTCTTCGAGTATGTGGAGACACATCTCGTATTCGAACGCCTGTTGGATAAAGACTCTTTACCAGTGTTTGTCATGCCGATCGGGGAAGCCGAAATCCCTCAGTCACTTTTCAATCATTTGGAACAAATTGCTAAAAATAACGCTCACCCTCTTCGGTTTTACGGTCGAACAGACATGATGGCTCCAGTTCTTTCCCAAGCGTTTCCAGGGCGGAAATTGGTGATTGAAGAAAACCCCAATCGATGGGACTATGTGTACTCTTGCTCAGACTTTGTGGAGTTGCCGGGCTCTCACTTTCACAGCAAGCGAAATTTCGTCAAACGTTTTTACAAGGCTTGCCCTGAGGCTCAGTTTGATGTGTACACAAAAGATCTTTTTAACGACTGCATGAGCTTTTTGACGGAGTGGTACAGCGGCCGCGAAATGAACGATGGCCTTATTGAAGAAAAAGCCGCTATTGAAAAGGTTCTTCAGCACTGGGACGAGTTACCGGTGTACGGCGGAATTTTGCATGAGCGCGGACGCATCTTAGGTTTAACTTATGGTGCCCGAAGCGCGTCCGATATCTTGTCGGTGCATATTGAAAAAGCCACACGTGAAATCCCCGGCGCCTACCCGGCTTTATCGCAGGCCTTTGCCCAAAGCCTTCCGCTTTGTATCGAATATCTTAATCGGGAAGAAGATTTAGGCATTCCCGGTTTGCGAAAAGCCAAACAGGATTGGCATCCCATCACTCAGTTGAAAAAAGGCACCATTGAAATCCGCTGAGAGACAAACAACTGATTTTTTCTGCGTACAATGGTCCTAAATGACAAGAGGTGTCCTATGAAAACAATGACTCGACGCTCTGCACTTTTAGCAGGATTGGTCTCTTTAATGGCTTCAAATTTGAGCCCCGCCAATGCGGCCCCGGCCTCTGTTCCTGTCATTTGGGATGGGAAAAAGATGTTCGAGTCATTTGAAAAAGAAGCAACCGGTGTTTCTTCAAAAGGGCCCGCAGGACGCCCCAAAGCCTATGTGGCCTTTGATACTCAGTGTCGGGATTGTTGGCAATTACACAGAAAGCTTGAACCTTTTTTAGACAAAATTGAATTCGTATTCTGTCCGATTTCGTTTATGAACATTCATTCGGAACCTCAGGCAACAACAATTCTGATTGATAAAGATCCCTTGGCGAAACTGGAAGAACATTTCAAGCATTTCACTGATGTTGAATTCCGTGGGATCCGTTATGGCTCTGTGGAAAAGTTGCCCGTAGAGATTCGAGACAAAGTTTGGACGAACACCAAGCTGCACCGCCGCGCCGGTTGTCGAGCTGTTCCCTATGGGGTATTTAAAAATTCTAAAGGTGAATATCTGCCCTTTGACGAACGATTAACCATTGAAGAATTAAAGCAACTTTTTGAGCTTTAATTTGATCTGGCGGGATCAATTTTATATGTCAAAAATCCTGCACTTTTCTGCATATTTGCTAACATTACAAAATTAGCTTTTTCAGAGCAGGTAGAGAAAAAATATATGTTTTCTGACAGTTCCGGTTCAGAGGACCGAGAGTCATTTTTTCATTTAATCGGAGAATCCCATGCGAGCCACCTTTGAGTCGTGGCTTCATCGTCAGTGGACCAAACGCGGTTTACTGGCTTGGGCCTTATCTCCCCTTTCTTTAGTCTTTCTGTGCGCCGCCCGCAATCGACGCAATAAAACAAAACCCCACCGCTTGCCGGTTCCGGTTGTAGTGGTTGGGAACATCTATGTCGGCGGTACGGGTAAAACCCCGGTTACGATTGCGTTAGTCAAAGAATTGCTCAAACGTGGCTACCATCCTGGTGTTGTCTCTCGCGGTTTCGGTCGCAAAGAAGATGCGCCTCTAATGGTGCTGCCCGACAGTCCCGCTGCCAATGTCGGCGATGAACCGTTATTGATTGCCCGTCAAACTGAGGTTCCTGTCGCGGTTGCTCGTGATCGAGTCGCCGCTGCCTTGTTGCTGCTTGACAAGCATCCGGAATGTGACCTCATCATATCCGACGATGGACTTCAGCACTATTCGCTCGCTCGCGATGTTGAATTGGCGGTGGTGGGAGCACGAGGTCTTGGAAACGGCTGGGTGTTGCCCGCCGGTCCGTTGCGCGAACCGCCATCCAGACTCGATGAAGTCGACGCCATTGTATTAAACGCAACCGAAGATACTTTTGACAGCCGAACCCCGCGCTTTGCCGCCACGGCAACACTTGGCCGAGCCAAATCATTGGACGGCACACGCTTTTTAACACTCGATGAAATCGCCCAATCCGGCAAGAGCGTTCTTGCCGCCGCCGGAATCGCAGCGCCCGGACGCTTTTTTGCCATGCTTCGCGCCCACGATATTGAAGGTCCGGAAATGGAATTGGGCGACCACTATGCTTTTGATGAAAATCCGTTTAAAGACAGCAAAGAAGATCTCATTCTGATCACAGGCAAAGATGCTGTGAAATGCCGTCAACAACCCGATATTGCCAACGATCCCCGAATTTATACGGTTGAGTACCTGGTTGATATTGATCCGTTCTTGGTGGATTTGATTGAACATAAACTTCAAAGGAAGGCTCAGAAACAAAATGGCTCTTGATCCTCGATTAACCGCCACATTGGTTTGCCCCGTCTGCAAAGGAGCCATTGTCTGGGATGCTGATCAGTCCCTCTTGGTATGCCCTCGGTGCAAACTTGCGTTTGAAGTCAAGGATAATATCCCGAACATGATTCCCGAAGAGGCGAAAAAACTCAGCGATGAGCAGGCTCAGGAATACGCCAAACGCCTCTCCATTGTCAGAGGTGCCTGAAAATGACCGCTTTTTACGCCATCATCCCCTCTCGGATGAAGTCCACCCGCTTACCTGAAAAACCGTTAAAAGATATCGCCGGGCGTCCCATGGTTGTTCGCGTGGCAGAACGTGCGATGGCTTCCGGCGCAACCGATGTTGTCGTCGCGACCGACCACGAAGATATCGTCAAAGCTTGCGAGGTCTACGGCGTCAAGGTAGTGCTCACTTCCGCTGAGCATCCCACGGGGACAGACCGCTTAGCGGAAACCGTCAACAAACTCGGCTTGTCTGATGAGGCCATTGTCGTCAATGTTCAGGGCGATGAGCCTCTCATCCCCACCGAAGTTGTTCGAGAAGTCGCAGAACTGCTCGCCGCCCACCCGGAATGCGAAATGGCTACCGCGGGCCATCCGATTGACAATATTGAGGAATTCATGAATCCCAACGTGGTAAAAGTGGTTCGTGACGCCCAAGGCAACGCCATCACTTTCAGCCGCGCCCCCATCCCCTGGCCTCGCGATGCCTTCCGTGAAGACAAAACAATATTGCCTGAAGGTTTGGTGCCTTTGCGCCATATCGGCTTGTACGCTTATCGGGTTAAGTTTTTAAAACGCTACCCAAGCTGGGAGCAAGCTCCGATTGAAAAATGGGAGAGCCTTGAACAGTTGCGCGCCCTCTACTACGGCGTCAAAATCGCTGTAGCGGTTTTGCCGGGAGCGCTGCCGGCCGGCGTAGATACGCAAGAAGATCTTGACCGCGTCCGCGAAGTGTTTGCTAAAGGCGAAGCTTGAAATTTATCCTTTCGGGCGAACAAATCGCCCCGGAAGGTGTCTACAATGAAATAGTTAGGGTGGCTCGAATCCCTTGAGTCATCGGAAGTAAACGAGGAGTTATTATGCGTTTGATTTTGATTGGACCTCCGGGTGCCGGCAAGGGCACGCAAGCCGCTTTCATTAAGGAAAAATTCGGCATTCCCCAAATTTCTACGGGTGATATGTTGCGTGCCGCCGTTAAGGCCGGTACCCCTCTCGGTTTGGCCGCCAAAGAAGTCATGGACAAGGGCCAATTGGTTTCCGATGACATCATTATCGGTTTGGTGAAAGAACGCCTGACGCAACCGGATTGCGCCAACGGTTTCCTCTTTGACGGTTTTCCGCGCACGATTCCTCAGGCCGAAGCACTTCAAGCTGCCGGCATTCCGATTGACTTCGTGCTCGAAATCGCCGTACCCGATGAAGAAATTGTCATGCGCATGAGCGGTCGCCGCGTGGACCCGGTCTCCGGCCGTACGTACCACATTAAGTACAATCCGCCCAAGGTGGAAGGCAAGGATGACATTACGGGCGATCCGTTGATCCAACGTGACGATGATAAGGAAGAAGTCGTTCTGAAACGTTTGAGTGTCTATCACGCCCAAACCGAAGCTTTGGTGAAATTCTACGGTGACCTGGCCGCCTCTGGTGACGCCTCTGCTCCGCAGTACCGCAGCATCAGCGGCTTAGGTACCATCGAAGAAATTAAGAACCGTGTTTTTGAAGCACTGAAGTAATCCTTCGATAGGCACTTATCAAAAAAAGGATGTTGAGTTTTTCACCAACATCCTTTTTTCGTACCTAAATTGAGCTTTAATTTATCGGATGAATAAAACGAAGGGTCTCTACCATCGGACGCTTCTTCCATTCCGCATCAGTCACAAGACAGTACCAGTCATAGAGCGGAGAATTTTCTCGTGCAATCAAACTGTTACTGGGATCAACCACCAAAGCATCGAAGGCGGCACTTAAAGTCGTCGTTTGCGGAGAAACCAATAAACTCCAGTGTTCATCGTACTTTCGGTCATCCTTGAGTTTTCCGACATATCCCACTTCAGCCAACTTTTCCAAAATCGCACCTGCCGCCTCCGGATAAGAGTCAACCGCCTTACAAAGCTTATGAATGGAAACAGAGGATTTTCCTTTTTCCTGCGCAAGCATCAGCTCATGCAAAAGAGCCACGCCGGTAATAAAATCATTTCCCGTTTTATTCATATCGCTGTAACGACCGCTCGTGAGCATTGGAACGGTTGCCGCAATAGCCGCCCCCGAGAGCACCAGTAACCACGAAAGGTAGATCCAAAGCAGCACAACGGGGACCAACACGAAAGAACCATAGATTGTGGTCAGAGGTCCGGTGCTTAAGTAGTAACTGAAACACCACTTAATCGCCACACCGACAACAGTCACCAAAAGACCACCGAGAAATGCGTCAAACCAACGGACTTTGCAATTGGGCACATACACATACAGAGCCGCGTACCCAAAGGACTGAACCAACAGCTGAAGCACCATCAGCGACCAACCGGGCAACATGCCTTCAACACCGAATTCGATCTGCGTGAGCACATTGGTCAGCAAGAGACTAAAACCGATCGCCATGGGTCCCAAGGTTAGCAAAGCCCAATAAATAAGCACTCGCTGCATCACCGGGCGCATTTGTCTGACGTGGAAAATGCGATTGAGCGCGCCGTCAACGGTATTAATCAACATGAGGGCGGTAATCGTCAAACCGGCCAAACCGAAAATCGTCAATCCTTGAGCATGCTCGGCAAAAGCCCGAACATAATTCAGAATTTGCTGACTGTACGCTTCCGGCAACAGGCTTGAGAAAAGAAGCGCTTCCATTTCGGCACGGCGAGCTTCAAATGCGGGAAATACCGCAAAGCTCACCAAAATCACCGCCACAAGCGGCACAAGCGACAACACCGTCGTCAGTGTCAGAGACGAGGCCACCTGATTGAGCTGCGTCTCTTGTATACGCACCCAAACAAATTCAGCCAACTCCTTAATCACTTCTTTTAAGGGACGCTGTTTGTAGTGACTGAGGTGTAGATCCCAATCCATAACAAAAAGTTTTTGAATAATACGGTTTTGATGATATCAAAAAGACGGCAGGCAAGACTTCATTTGAGTCTTGCCTGGATTTTTAGAGCGGTTGCTCTTCCTCAACCTTCACCACTTCAGCTGTTGATTGTTCGACTTGCGGAGCCTTTTCAGGCTTCGGTCCCGGCTCAAGCACCGCCATACTCTCCACGTGAGCCGTGTGAGGGAACATGTTCATGACACCGGCGGCTCGGATATGCCAGCCGCCCTCGTGATGCAGGACCGCACAGTCGCGTGCTAAGGTCGCCGGATTGCAGGACACATAAACAACTCGGGGCGGACGCTTGTCGGTTGCCGCCAGCGTTCTGGCCAATTCCAATGCGCCTTCACGCGGGGGATCAATCAATACCCGGTCAATTCCTCCCAGTTGACTCCAAAGCGCATCCCAATCGTCCGTCGACCATGTGAAAAGATTTCTGGCAACAAATTGCGTCTTTTCTGCCAAACCATTATCGGCCGCGCCCGCTCGGGCTCTTTCAACCAGTTGCTCGCTGCCTTCAATACCCACTACTGTTTTAGCGCGCACGGCTAAAGGCAACGTGAAATTTCCAAGACCACAGAAAAAGTCCGCTACACGGTGTTCCGGTTGGACATCCAAAAGGTTAATCGCACGCGAAACCATTGTTTCATTTAAACGATGGTTAACCTGAGTGAAATCCGTCGGTTTAAAAGAAATATGCACACCAAATTCAGGCAATTCCAGTTTGAGCGCCGTCAAGTCAGTCGGATGCATCGGATAGCAGGAATCCGGTCCCTTGGGTTGAAGCCAAACACTGACTCCATACTCCAGTGAAAATGCTTCAAACGCCGACATATCCGCTGCGCTCGGTTCTTCCAACACACGGAAAACCAAAGCAATAGCCCCATTGCCTCCCATGGCCACTTCAATTTGAGGCAGACGCTGACGAATAGACAAACCTTCAACCAGGCGACGAAGAGGAATTAAAAGATCGCTGACTGCGGGAGGCAAAATTTTGCACTCGGTCATATCGGCCACATAGCTCGAAGAACGTTCGTGGAAACCGACCAACACGCCGCCCTTTTTCTCAACATCCCGCACAGTCAAACGCGCGCGGTGACGGTAACCCCAAAAAGGACCATAGATCGGAGGCAGAATCGTTTCCGGTTTAACCTTGCCAATATGCCACAACGCATCTAAAAGCACGCGTTGCTTGATGGCCACCTGCGCGTTGGGTTCCAGATGCTGCATGGCGCAACCGCCGCAGCACCCCGGTTGCAGTCCAAAATGTTTGCACGCGGGTTTGACACGCAAAGCGGACTCTTTTTCAATAGAAACCGCGCGTCCGCATTCGTAGCTGTTTTTATTGCGGAATCGCTCATAAGTCACCGTCTCTCCGGGAAGCGCCCCCTCCACGAAGACGACCTTGCCTTCACGATGCGCAACACCTCGCCCGTCCTGATCAAGCGACTCAATATCAACCGTAAATTTTTCAAGTACCTTAGGGGCTCTTGCCATTGGAAATATCCCTCAAAAATTGAGCGCCCGGCTGTACTCTTTTCGGAAATCTCACCATGGGTGCAGCGGGCGCCGATGTAAAACCGAAAAAGCAGAGCTTAATCGGACTCAATCCAGTTATTGGGGCAAGTACTCGATCGGATTGACCGGACGATCGTTATGACGCACTTCAAACAACAGATTCACACTGTCGCTGTCACTGTTGCCCATCTTAGCGATCACTTGTCCATTGGTTACGTTATCACCGCGCTTGACCAGCAGTTCGCTGTTGTGTCCATACACCGTCACCGCTCCGGGACCGTGCGTGATGATGATCAGTTTGCCGTAGCCGCTGACGTTTTCACCGATGTAGAGTACACGGCCTGCCGCGGCAGCACGCACGTCATCGCCCATTTGACCGGCGATTTCAATACCCTTGCTGTTTTCGTCTGTAAATTGACGAAGAATCTGGTTACGAGCGACCGGCCACGATAATCGGGTGTTGCCTAAAAGCTTTTGCGCGCTTGAAGCCGCAGCCGTGCCGCCTGTCAACGTTACCGTATCGGTTCCTGCTTGAGTTGCCGAGCTCGCGGAGTCTCCGCTTAACGTCACTTCAGAGACCGGTGCGGGCATTTCCGTAGCCAGCGAAGTAACCGGCTGCGTGCGGGCACTTGTCAAACGAAGCACTGTTCCCGGAGAAAGCAACGTGGGGTCCGTGATGCCATTGGCTTGAGCCAATTCCGTCGGATTGCAGCCGTTGCGCGTGGCGATGCTGTAGAGAGTGTCTCCGGGCTGAACAGTATAGGTGTCTCCCGTTGTCGAGACCACACCGGAAGTGGCCACGCCCGTCGTACCCGTGCGGCTGTATATGGGCGCTCCGACATCCTGGAGTGCGCATCCAGCCAAAACACCGCCAGCCATCATGGCAGCAACCAAAGCACGAAATTTCATATCTAACATTCCTCAGTCAAAGACGCATCTCTGCGTCAAACAAATTAATTCTTACTGTCAACCGTGAGCCACTCACCGACTGCGCGAACCGCCGCATAATTGGTTAAATCCACTTGCAGCGGCGTTACGGAAACCGCGTTATGCTCAACAGCCCAAAAATCCGTCCCCTCGGCGCGATCTTTAGGCTTGCCGGCAGCGCCGACCCAATAAATGGGAAATCCCCGCGGGCTAACCTCTTTAATCACACTTTCGGCGTGATGGCGCCGTCCCAAACGCGTAGCAACCACACCCTGCAATTGAGCTAAAGGTAAGTTGGGAATATTGACATTTAAAAGCTGCGGCTCCCCACTTTTCTTTCGTTCGAGGAATCGCTCCACAATACCCTGAGCGATCATGGCCGCATCATCCAAATAGTTCCAGCCGCGCTCAATTTGGGAGAAAGCGATGGAGTCAATACCAAAAAGATAACCTTCAATAGCCGCGGCCACTGTGCCGGAATACATGGTGTCTTCTCCCATGTTCTGACCGCAGTTTATGCCAGATAAAACTAAATCCGGCAATTCATCCAGAAGCCCGGTCAAGGCCAAATGTACGCTGTCGCTTGGCGTTCCGTTAACCGCAAAAATACCCGGCTCAACTTCCTGCACCTGCAAAGGACGCGTCAACGTCAGCGCATTGCTGGTTCCGCTCTGATTAAATTCAGGCGCCACCACCGTCACATATCCGAAACGTCGCATCGCTTTGGCTAACGCACGAATACCAGGGGCCGAATAACCGTCGTCATTGGAAATTAAAATTCTCATGAAAATTCCTATCGGTCGTAGCCTTTTTCACCACTATCTAAGGTTACGATAACTCTCTGAATCATATCGCATAAGAGGCTTGAATGCGATTGTATTTTGTTAGAAAAGTTGAGCAAATCCAAAGACTAATGCCGCATAACGACCGGCTTTGCCGATCATTATGAAAATCAAACTTTTAAACCAATGAATCCGTAACCATCCGGCAGCCAACGGCAGCGCATCGCCAACCAAGGGCAACCATGACAACAACAGTGCATAAACACCCCACCGCTGCAACCAATCGAGTGCCCTGTTAGAAACCTTTTTAGGGAAAAAGCGACCAATTGCGTAGCTTGTCATTGAGCCCAACGTATTGCCAACCGTCGCCACCGTGAGCGCTGTAAAAAGAGCGTCGGGCCAAGACGAAACGAGCGCAAGCAAAACCGCTTCGCTTGCGCCGGGAAATAAAGTAGCAGAGACAAAGGCTGACGTAAAAAGCCCGGCCAATGCCTCAGACAGCGTCAACTCCAACCTTAAACCTCGTCCGGCATGATGCCCTTGATTTCCAGCGGCTCGCCGATCTTATAAAAATGACCGCCAGCGACATAGTGCAACGTGCGAAGCGCATCAGGTGCTTCTTCAAAATGCCAATGACCACCCGAAAATACACGTGAATCAGACCAGGCGGCAACACATTCGCCGATAAAAAGATCGTACAGATCCTGATTGTGTGGCTCAGACAAAATCTTAAAAATCATCCAAGCGGCACAGCCCTTGACCAGGGGAATGTCGTAGCCCGGCATCGTAAACAGCTTGGCTCCACTCTTTTCCACTTTATCGGCCATTTCATATTTGCTTACGCATCCCAAGCGCAACGTTTCCTCAGCGATACCGACAGTGGGCAATTGAAGGGCAAAATAACCGCTTTTTTCCATCAAAGGGCGCGTAAAGTGGGAACTGTCAATGACAACCGTTGCCTTCGTCGGAGCTAAATCCAAAGCGCAGGCCCAAGTCGCAGGCATGATATCGGAGACGCCGTCGTAACTTGCGGAAACTAAAGTGGTCCCGCCGACATTTAAGAGACGATAAGCTTTATTGATGTCCACTTCTTCGATGAATTCATTCATTTTTTTCTCCTAAACCAAACGACATACGGACAGTTTAGCGATAACATCTTCAAAGTATCATCCTGAAAACGCCGAGTTTTTGCCTAAACCTAGAATTCAAAGGAATAGAGTACATCGAGCGCCTGATCGACCCCGGAGGCCGCTTCCACATACAATCGCGGAATCACGCGGTAGCGAAGCGTCAAAGTCGCCAGCGAGTCAAACAGCCCTACCGCGTACTTCACTTTAAGTCCGGGCAGAATGTAGCCGCTCACCGCAACCTTGGAGCTGTCACCCACGCCCTCGGTATCCACGCCGAGACCGCTGATGCCAACCGCGTCACCTAAACTTTCAATCGCCCGACTGCCTTGGCTTAACCCTAAATTGATTAACGCCGAAGTAATCATCGTATTGTCATCTTCACCGGCTGGATCCAACCCTTCACCGCGCATGAGGTAACTCAAAGACTCCGTTTGACTTTTTTCCGGTTCAGTGAAAATGGTCACCTCGGGCATATCGGCCTGCCCCGTCACACGGATACCCGCAATCACGTTATCGGCCGTTTTATCAGGATTGCGGATTGCCTCCAGATTAATGAGCGGATTGTCTGCGGCACCGGCAAACATAAATTCGCCGCGTCGAACAATCAAATCCTGACCGTAGGCCTTGAAATTTCCCCGAGGAACGTTGATTTGACCGGTTAAGCCCATTTTCCCGTTGTTTTGCACCACATGCAGTTTTCCGGTCACTCGAGCCTTTAGCCCCATCGCATCAATTCGAACATCATCGCCGACATTGATAAACAGATTGCTTTCAATGGGAATAGCTTCGTCGTTTTCAGTTTTTTGAATACGCGGTCTATCCAAACGCACAGTGTCATCGCTGACATCGACGGCCGAAGCCGGCAATTCATAAACCTGAACGCGGGCCCAGGGTAAGTCAATCATGCCGTTTAAAGCAATCTTTTCTGAACTGGCCTCACATTGGACATCTGTAGTCAGGTCAAACTCAACCGAGGGCGGCATGGTCACGCGCATCTTGACGCCCTTGGCTGCGATGCGGGTGTGTCCCTGCGCAATCGATTTCCAGTCCGCGTCACCTTGCAGCGTCAACCCGCCTTTCGGTGTTTTCAATTCACCCGAGAGCGTGCTCTTATTGCCGTTAAAGGTCAAATTAAAGGAACTCGGAAGCATTTCAAAAGGCAACTTCGTACTGTCGACCCGCATTTCCCGAATACCGGTCTGGCCATACAATTGCGGCTCCATCAAAGTTCCGCCCAATTTCAAATCCCCGTAAATTGTTCCTTGCGCGGTTTCTCCCGGTGAGAGCAGCGAATTAAATAATGACGCGGAAAGCCGTTCGATTTTAAGATCACCCGCCAAGCGGCGCTCTTTCATCGGATCAATGATGTCAACATCGCCCGTGAGCAGGCCGTTCTTAGTCAGCTGCACAGACCAAGCAGAATTGATCTTCTGACCATCATGGGCAAAGGCCAAGTGAACAGTGTCGAACCCCACCACAAAGTCACTTTGCTCGAGCATGTAGCGAGTCGTCAACGCCTTGGCATCAACAGCCACAGCACCGGTCGGCAAACCAACAAAGCCCTCCGGCACAGTTAATTCTGCCGCAGCCTTCACGATTCCTGTTCCTTCAAATTGGCCGGGAACATAGCGTTTGAAAAAGCCTAAATCAAACTTTTCCAATGCCACTTTGACATTCAGCGCCTTCTTTTGAAGAAGATCCACGGCCAAGTCATTTGTCAGACACACTTTCGCATGAGGATGCGTGACACAAAAATGTCCGACATCCAGCAACAGATTATTGGTGTCAAAGGCCAGTGGCATCGGCTCTGTCAAGGCGACAGGACCGTACTGCGTTTGCACATCGAAAGACTTTAAAAAGCCCTTCCAGGCATCCAAAGAATCATTCAATGCTCCGCTAAAGGCAGCCTTCGCTTTAAAAAGATCGGATCGAGCACTTAAACGAAGTTCATGCGCCTTTTGCGAGCCTTCAAGATTCGCGTTAAAACTATCGACAAAAAGTCCCGGCAGGCTAATCCCGTTAACCGTCAAGCGAGCGCCCCCCGAAGCGTTTTCTTCCGCGCTCATCGCACCAACCAGTTTGACCGTTTGAATCGCCAAACCTTCAAGGGTTAAATCATTAACAGTTAAATCCGCGTTAATCAAAGGCATCAGAACCGGTCCTCGGATCTGAAGCCACCCTTTGGCGCGTCCCTGAATATTTTTGATAATTTCAGAGAAGTTGGTGGCGTTAATTTGCATGCCTAAATCAAGGTTCGGAACAGCGGAGTGAAAGCGAACATCCCCTTTCACTTTCACTTTATTGTCACCTAAATGCAGTGCGAGATCAGCCAAATGCAGCAATTTACCGCCCTGACGTGTATTAACAGCCCCCTTCAAAGCCAAAGGAAATTTTTGCCAAGATCCCGTCAAATCCATGGAAGGAATATCGATCCCGTCCCCTGTCCAATGAAAAGCGGTCAGAAACTGGTTAAGAAGAAGCGGCTCTCCATCAATGTCGGCAGCCAGATCACTGATGGCGATTTTTTGAATATGAACGGGCAACGGTGCCTGAAGATCCGTTTGCGCGGCATCTGTTGAATTTGAATCTGTTGATTGTTCTTGAACCGACTGCTCTGATGTCAATTTTGTCGTTTCGACTTTGACCCGACTTTGCTTGAGATAAAAATCATCAAACACAACCTCGCCGGACAAAAGCTTATTGAAATCCAAATGCCAACCGAAATTCCCCTTGAAACTCAGCCCCGGCTGCTCCCAAGTGACATCGCTGGCATCCAATCTCAACACACTGCCGTTAAAACTTCCGGCCACCAGTTGCGGCACATGGCTTTTGGCTTGACCCACCAAAAAATTCAGTCCCGAAGTACTCGTCAAAAGATAAGCGGCGAGCGCTACGAATACGGCGATCACGCAAAACAGGACCAGAGAAATAATTTTGACGATTCTCATAATTCAGGCCCCAAACCGATATAAAACTGAACGCCCTTTTCATCAGGATCTCCGATCGGCGTGGCGATATCAAACTTAATCGGTCCTAAAGGAGACTGCCAACGTACACCGACACCGGCGCCTTTTTTCCAATCCTGATTATTGAAATTATTGACGGCTTGACCGATATCGAAGAAAATCGCTCCCCACCAATTACCCGTAACTCGGAATTGATACTCAATGCTTCCGGTCACCAGTTTTTCTGCACCGGTCAAATCCCCGTTGTCATCTTCGGGTGAAATGGATTCATAGTCATAACCACGCACACTTCTGTCGCCACCGGCAAAGAATCTCAAATCCGGCGGCACTCTTTCAAATTCGTCGGTCTGAATCCAGCCTAAGTGAGAGCGCAAAATGAAACGGTGGCGGTCTGCAAAAGTCTTAATTAAAGCGTGCTGCGCTTCAACCACAAAGAAGTCAACATCAGAGCCCCAGGCGGTATTTGACCAGTCAAATGTATAGCGTTGCGACAGCCCCCATGTCGGCATTAAACCACCCACGGTTGTTGTTTTAGAGAAGGTGACGCCGGGGTAAATTAACATGGTCTTATCACTGATTTGCCCTTGATCGAAATCATCGTACGACCAACGAAGATGAACGTCACGCTGCCAGCCCTCGTAAGGCGCCCAATGCCGAGAAAGCATCACGGACGCAGAATCGGACTTCGTATCATTGAGATCTTCTTTCTTGATACCGCCCTGGACTAACCAATAGTGCTCCAAGGCACTTTCTGCCAACGGTATCTTGTAACTGATATCGGCCAGCTGCTCCAATGCGGAAAGTTCAGTCGTAGCTTCCAAACTATGCCCGGAGTCATTAAGCCACGGTTTTCTCCAAGTCAAAGACCCTCGAGGTCCCACATCCGTGGAATAACCCAAACCAGTTTCAACCGCATTTTCTTTTTTCGGTGTCACGTGAGCGTGAACCGGCAGGGATTTGTCCGAGCTGGTTCGCCCACCGATAATATCTGGAGAAACAACCACAGAGTTAAACCACCCGGTTGAGGAAAGGCGACGGTTGAGCTCAGAGATATCGTCGGATGTGTATGGATCCCCCTTTTCGAAAGGCAATAGATTGACAAGAATTTCCTCACGGATTTGACTGCCTGAAAAATTAATATCTCCGAAGCGATAACGCGTCTTCGCGTCATAATCAAACGTCCAATGCGCCTCGTTTTTAACCGCGTCAACGCCTAACTCACTCGTAACGAACTCTCCATCAAAATACCCCCTGCGAATTGCCGCGCGTTCAACAGATGATTTAAAACGCTGATATTCCCCGTGATTGAGTTGTCGGCCTTTTTCCGGAAGCTCTTTTTTAAGATCCTCAAAAGCCTCGTCGTGTTGTGCCTCACCTCGCACAGTCAAAGACGTTGATGCTATGCGAGCCGGCTCCCCCAAATGGATCTTAGCGATCAAAATCGCAGGTTTATCCCCCTTGGGTTCAACCCAGGAGTAATGGATTATGCTCTGGTAATACCCAAGAGCCTGAACGGCACGCTTGACCGCCCTATCGACCTGAGCTCTGTAGGTTTGGCGTACTTCGGTAAAACTGTTTTCCCTTACCGGCTCTAACAGAGCCTCAACATTATCGAGTACTTCCCCCGACACGCCCTCCACTTTCACTTCAAAAGCCTGAACACCGGAAGAAAAAACTCCCAAAAGAGCGGCAACCAACGTTAATTGTTTGAATCGCATTGAGAAAAATATCGGTTACAAATTCGATCCTCTGATTTTAATTTATTGAACCGGAATTGAGAATATATCCGAATCACTATAAACACCTGTCATTCTCGTACTCCCATTTTCTATGTTTGGCGAAACAAAGAGCCTACAATCATCTCAACTAACGACTGTTCAACTGATTTCGTACTCACTATGGAAGTCAAAACATTAAAAGGACTGGCTCTTGCCTCTACCGCGGGAATATGCTGGGGCTCAATGGGAGTGGCGGCTCAGTACCTGATGGCAGAGTGCCGCTTCACCGTTTTAGACCTAACTTCCATCCGCCTATTGGGTGCCGGCATACTCTTGGTATTGTTGGATATCTTTTGGAATCACTTCAAGCATGTCAAAAGCGTTTTTCAAAAAGATAATTTGAAAGATATCCTTATTTACGGTCTGGCTCTCCTTTGCTCTCAATCCACTTTCTTTTTGTCCATTTCGACTTCCAACGCTGCCACTGCCACCATCATGGTGCTCACCTCTCCGCTTTTCATCATCGCCTATTTGGCGATTGTCCATCACCGACGCATTAAGGTGCTGGAAATGATCTGCTTACTGTTAGCAATGATCGGAGTCATCCTCATCATCACCAAAGGTAATTGGGATACGATGGAGTTTTCTATCGCAGGCGTAGCATGGGGGCTTTTGTCAGCTATGTTGGGAGCTGTCGGCACAATTCAGCCCGGCAAAGTAGTGCGGAAATTAACGGTATTTCCGGTTATCGGCTGGGCAATGACATTTAGCGGAGCGGCCGCATGCCTGTATAACAATCCACTGCAAACCGATGTTCTCTGGACGAGTACAGGAATTATTTGTTACTTGCATATCGTGTTGTGCGGCACCATTGTGTCGTTTTGTTGTTTTCTAAAAAGTATGGAATTTATCGCACCGCCCATAGCATCCATGCTCACGTGTTTCGAACCGCTGTCCGCGGTTGTATTGTCAGTGATTCTGCTGGGAGCAACATTCGGCGTTATAGAGGCAATCGGGGCGGTTTGTATTTTAATGACGGTATTTCTTCTCGCCCGATCAAGATCCGGCAAATAGCCACCCAGGCGGAAAAGTTTGGCGGGCACCGGGCCCGCCAATTCAGCTATTTATGCTCTTTGATTACTTGGGCGATTCTTTCAAGCGCCGTCTTAATTGTCGCGCGGTTCGGACCGTAAGAGAAGCGTACCCAGTGACGATAGGGTTCATTGGTCGGACGAACTCTAAACGGACGCACATCAAAGAAATGCCCCGGCACCGTGATGACTTTCTTTTGCAAGCAAGCAAAGAAGAAGTCATCCGCATCAGACAATTTTCCAGGCAGATTTTCAATACTGGCCCAGATGTAGAAGGTGCCCAAAGGTTGATTGGCGGGCGTGTGAATGCCCAATTCAGCCAAACCATCAATCATCATTTTGCGCTTGATGGCAAATTCACGACGAGTTGCGAGAAGTTCTGCCTCAGCGTGGCCTTCGGCCAATTCCTCAATGACTGCGCGCTGAACCATGGTCGAAGGACCGCCGTCTACGGCGCTAGCAGAGCGATTAATCATTTCAATCAGATACTTCGGGCCGATCGCCCAACCGGCGCGCCATCCCGGATAGCGAAATCCCTTGGTTAACCCATCAAAAACGATGACGGGATCACGGTTGATGTCTTTCACATAAGGTAATGCGGAGACCGCGGAATCAGCCGGCGTTCCGTCCTCGTTATAGGCAAATGTTGCATAAAACTCATCGGCGCCCACCAAACAATTTTCCTTTCGCGCCGCGGCCAGATACCGATCCATGGCTTCGCCCTGAATCACCTGACCGGTGGGGTTGCACGGATTTGAAAAGACAAACGCATTGGGACGCACATCGTGCATAAAATCTTCAAAGCGTTCAACCGGCACCGTAAATCCGTCTTTTTCTTCTGCACGCAACTCAATGAGTTCACAGTTATGGCGCAAAGGATAAAGATAGTCTTCGTAAGCGGTGTAGTCCGGATTCTTATATGCGATGCGAGTTCCGTCTTTGAAAATGTTGTACAAACGCGTTAACGCCAGGCGACCGCCGCAGGCAAAGCTGACATTTTCAGCCGTGTATTGACTCATTCCCTTGCGGTACGTGCGGTTGACCCAATCCGCGATGGCTTCTCTGACTTCAATCGTTCCGCCCACGGGACCATAGGCCGCATCACTGGGCTGAAGTTTGACGTTTTCGATTCGATCCGGGGCCCCATCTATCATCCCCACTTCGGGCTGTCCCTGACCGACATTGCACCAGTCCGGATGACCGTTATAAAAACCCAATTTGGAAGCTTCATTAACCGTCCAAATCACTCCCATATACGGCACATAGCGCACCATCGGGAAATCTGAGCTGCCATATTCTTCCATTTTCTGTCTCCTATCCATTAACAATTGAGAAGATTGTAAAAAAGACTTCGCCAAATGGGAATAGCAAGTAAATTATTTGGTGTGGGAAATTCAGACAACAAAAAAGCAACCGTGACAGGCTGCTCAGAAAAGTTGGCGTCCCCACGGGGATTCGAACCCCGGTACCGACCGTGAAAGGGTCGTGTCCTAGGCCTCTAGACGATGGAGACGCAATCTAATTTTGGTGGAGGTAAGCGGATTCGAACCGCTGACCCCTTGCATGCCATGCAAGTGCTCTACCAACTGAGCTATACCCCCAAAAGAGACTTGCATTGTATAGAGCCCGTGCTAAAAATGCAAGGGCCTTTTTAAAAATTTTAGAGTGTTCCCATATAGGTAATGATCACGGCATTGATAAGGTCAATGAGGAAGGCGCCAACCAAACTCACGATCAACCAGGCGCGGGCATTGGATCCGTACTTTTCGGACAAAGCCTGCATGACTGCCAAACCATTGGCGGTTGAGCCCATGGAGAATCCCACCCCACCGACACTAAGCATCACCGTATCGTAGTTTTTGCCAAAAAGCAGGAAGATGAAAAACCAGGAGAAGACCAAAACCAACACCGCCTGAGCGAGCAAAATCACGAGCATGGGAATGGCAAGATTAACTAATTCGGCCAGTTTCAAACTATTGACCGCCATCGTCACAAACAAAACCAAACTGATGTCGGCTACCGCGTTTAGTCCCACTCCATCGATGCGCACTGTTTTCGTGCAATCGATCACATTGCGAACCACGGCTGCCACAATCATGGAACCGATGTAAGCCGGCAATGTGATAATCTGTCCCAAAAAGTCAGAAACAATCCCACCCAAAGCCATGCATATCGCCACGACACCGCCGGCCTTCATCAATTCATCCGTAAAGGACGGTTTTTGCCCGGCTTCTTTGGCCACAATATCAGCTTCCAAGTCACTGGGAATATGTAATTCAGGTTCGGGTTGAGGCACGGTTAAGGGAGTTTTGACCTTATAGCGGCGAATCAGCCATTCACCGAAGGGGCCGCCCAAAATCAAAGCCGCGGCCATTCCGAAAGTAGCCGATGTAATGGCAACAGCCGTAGCCCCGGTAATACCATAGGTTTGTTCAAAATACGGGCCAAACGCCGCCGAAGTACCTAAACCGCCCATCATAGAAACGGCTCCGGTCAAAATCCCGTAGTGCTTATCCAAACCCATCAGACTCGCCAAAGACATACCGAGCACATTTTGCAGCACCGCCAAAACGGAGACAGCGACCAAAAAACCAACAAGCAGTTTCCCGCCTTGCTTAACCACTTTGATGCTAGCCATCATGCCAATTGTCGTAAAGAAAGCCAACATCAATAATGTCTGTAATGTGGAATCAAAATGAACAAGTAAAATTCCGGCCCCCTGAAGCAGAGAAAGAATAATGGCAAGAATCATCCCGCCCACCACCGGACTTGGCATTGACAGACGATCCAGGATCGCCACTTTCGACTTAACCCAAACGCCCAAATAGTAAGTCACCACAGCTAAAGCCAAGCTTTGCACCATGTTGATATTGAGCACCCAAATACCATTTTCCAGAGCAATATCCATCTTGAAACCTTTTTGTAAAGATGAAATTTATCTTTTGATCTCACACAATACCCCTTAAGTCATACTCTGAGAAGCGCCTATGTGCGACATATTGCTTAGTCAGGATAATTTTTTTGAATTTATTTCCCCGAAATATGAGCCTTTTTGCTTAAGTATATTTCTCTGGACTCAAACAAAGGGGTGTTCTAAAACCTATACGCCTCCCCCTTCAAGCAACGTTTTTTGATTAAAGAAAAAGGGAGTTCAAAAGGACTCCCCGAAACACTTTGTCACTCACCAGACCGAGACGCTCTCAGTAATTATCAAAAATCCTCTGAATTTCATCCGGATCATGGCTTCTCGTTAATGCCAGCATTAGCAAAATACGGGCCTTTTGAGGATTGTGCATCATCGCACTGACAAATCCTTCTTTAGAGAATTTGCCCATCGGTGTTACCAAGCCGCTGCCGACACGGGAGGCAACGACAACAACCACACCGGCCTTTTTGGCTTTAACCAAACTGTCCATAACCGCATCGGGCACATTGGCATGTCCCAAACCGGCATTGACGATGCCTTTTGCTCCCAGTCTGACCATCGCATCGACTAACCGGCCATCTTGTCCTAATGTCGTGAAATTAACTTCAACCCGAGGCAAAGTTTTAAGACCTTGAACATCAAATTCGCTCCCAACCGTATGACACTTAATCGGTTGACTGACAAAATAAGGACGATTATTTTGCATATATCCCATGTAGCCGGTATCCGGACACTTAAAGGTCGCCACGTTGGTTGTGTTTGTCTTTGTCACACCGAAAGCCGAAGAGATTTGATCATTCATCAAAACCATCACACCTTTGCCTTTGGCATCCTTATCCGCCGCCAACGCTACCGCGTTAACCAAATTAATCGGACCGTCTGCACTCATGGCGGTGGCCGGTCGCATGGAACCCACCAAAACCACCGGCTTATCGCTTTTGACGACTAAATTGAGAAAATAAGCGGTTTCTTCAAGCGTATCCGTTCCGTGTGTGATCACAACACCGTCAACATCTTTGTTGCTTAATAACTCGTTAACGCGATTGGCCAAAGTGAGCCAATTCGCAATACTGAGTTTTGAACTGCCGACATTAAAAAGCTGTTCTCCCCTGATCTGAGCAAAATCATTGATTTCAGGCACGGCATCCAACAGCTCTTCAATGCCGGCCGCTTTTCGACCGCAAGCCACTCCATAATCCGTCAAGGACAAGGGATTTGAACCGCGGCTCGCAATCGTGCCTCCGGTGGCTAAAATCAACACATTAGGTCGTTGAGTCACGCTTTTCGTTTCTGACATTCTCTATTTCCATCATCTAAAAACAATGCCCGGCATTGAACCAGGCACTGCACGGCTGGAATTTTTAAATTCCAGACCTTATGGTTAGACCACAAAACGATCAGCGACAGGCTTGCCCGGATCCACCACCAACGTATTGATGCCCAAATCCTTCACGAATTGTTCACCGTACTGTGTGCAGATCACCGTGCCGTTCGTACCATAGACGCGACCGTCCTTAAACACAGTCTTGCCCTCCACAAACGTAGCCACCGGTTTTTGCATAGCGTAATCGTAAATTGTGATATCCGCATCGGCGCCCACACTCAAATGGCCCTTCTTATCCAAACGAAGCATACGAGCGGGATTCAAAGAGGTCTTGGCGGCAAATTCCGAAAGCGTCAAAATGCCCAATTTCACGAGCGACAATCCCTGTTCCAAAATGACGTTGCGCGGGATGCAGCCGCCGTCCGTTGAAATGCCGTCAACAACAAAGCTGCCATCCGGGCGTTTTGCTTCAGCCAACCACACGCGCGGCAATGGGGGATTAACATTAAAGGAACCGCCCACATCAGTATTGTTGTCCTTCCAAAGTTTCAACCCCTCTTCACCGGTCTTCAAATCAGAATAGCCGCCCGCATCATAGACAGCCCAAACCTTATTGGCCTTGAAGGCGGCTTCAATTCCATCGCGATCATCGGTGAAGCCAAAACGCTTTAAGCAGTTGCCCGTCACCTTGGACTGCACCTTGCCATTTTCAAAGCAGGTCAAGCGGGTACCGTTTCTGGGAGAAATGTAGCTTTCGCAATGGATATGATCGTTGGCCAACAACAAATCGATCGCTTCTTTCGTTTCTTCCAATTCAGGTCGAATGGCTCCGCGACAGTAAGCATTGATATGAGCCAAATGCAGGAAGTTGCCCTGACTTAATTCAACCGCCTCGCGCATGCCTTCGATATTGGAGCCATGCTCACTCGTGCCGGCGTGCCAGGCAATATAAGCCCCGTGTTCTAAAGCGGTCTTAATTAACAAAGAAGAAACCGCGGGCTTGAGAGGATAGTGGCCGCCCAGAAGCTTCACCCCCAATGCGCCCTCCTTCATGGACTGATCAATCAAAGCATCCATCTCGGCCTTGGACGGTTCATTGGTCTTAAAAGTAAACGGTGGGGAAGCAAACTGCAAAATGGCGCAATTGATCCCCGCGCCATAAGTCGGGATATTCTTCAATACATTGTCCAAGGGACCGGCCATGTCAAGACAAGTCGTGACCCCGGCCATGGCGAGCATCTTGAAGCCAAACGGAGAGCCCCACATTTCACCCAAATGCACGTGGCTATCCACAATACCGGGCTGAAGCACTTTACCAGTATAGTCTTCAACCACTCGAGCGCAGCCGCCGGGCAAATCAACACCCACTTCAGCAATCTGCCCGTTTTCGATGGCAACGTCTCTGACACCCTCGATACGATTCAAAGGATCAACGACCGTGGCCCCCTTCAGTAACAGATCCCACATAAGAACTCTCCTTATTGATAATTTTTCGGCGAAACCGTCCGCCGTGATTTCGCTAGTTTAACGCCTTTGAGAACGTTTCTTTCTGGTCAAAGTCAATCAAAATTGAAAAAGAAAAGAACCGTGTTGAAAAATATCTGTTTTAATCTACGCCGTTACGGATTTTTCAGGCATACTGTCTGCATCAATACACATCACTGCGCTGACATCAGAAACTTTTCGGCGCGGCTGAGATCAATCGACCGAACGACTGAGTTCAGGTCGAACGGAAGGGTTTGTTTTTTTGTTTTTTCTTTTTGGAGTTTTCTCATGAAGTCTGATATCGAAATCGCCCAAGAGGCGAAATTGATTCGCATTGACGATTTGGCCCACGGCGCCGGATTAAGCGATGATGAATTTGAACCCTATGGCCGAGATAAGGCAAAAGTCGCCCTGCACAAAGACCGTCAGCCTCACGGTAAGCTCATTTTAGTCACAGCCACATCCGGCATGCCCGCAGGCTCCGGCAAAACAACTACTTCAATTGCATTGACTCAAGGTCTGAAACGCTTGGGAGAAAAAGCGGTTGTCGCCTTGCGCGAACCGTCACTGGGACCTTGCTTTGGCATGAAAGGCGGCGCCGCCGGCGGCGGTTATTCTCAAGTGCTGCCGATGGAATCCATTAATTTGCACTTCACCGGTGACTTCCATGCCATCACAGCGGCCAACAACCTTTTGGCGGCCATGATCGACAACGCCCGCCACCAACGCCAAGTGGATTTAAAAACCGTCATCTGGCGTCGTGTCGTGGACGTCAATGACCGAATGCTTCGCAATATTGTGATGGGCCTGGGCGGACCGGCTAACGGCATTCCTACTGAAACCGGTTTTGACATTACTGTGGCGAGCGAACTGATGGCCGTGCTTTGCCTCGCTAACGATCTGGATGACCTGCGCGCCCGCATTGACCGCCTGGTGGTCGGCATCAAACACGACGGTTCGGCCTACACCTGCAAAGAATTGGGAGCCACAGGCGCTTTGATGGCTTTGTTGCTCGAAGCCATGAAGCCCAATTTGGTGCAAACCATTGAAGGCAATCTCGCCTTTGTTCACGGCGGACCGTTCGCCAATATTGCACATGGTTGCAACTCTGTCGTTGCGACCAAGGCAGCCATGACGTTGGGTGACTGGGCGGTAACGGAAGCAGGCTTCGGCAGTGATCTGGGCGCAGAAAAATTTATGAACATCAAGTGCCGCGCCGCCGGTCTGACTCCGTCGGCCATTGTTTTGGTTACCTCCACGAAGGCGTTGAAGTGGCACGGACTCGTTCCTTTGCCCGATATCGGCAAACCCAACGTTGAAGCATTAAAGAAAGGCTTATGCAACCTGGATGCCCATATCGACAACCTGAAACATTTCGGTCCGGCAATCGTTGTCAGTTTGAATCACTTCGCCACGGATACGGATGAAGAAATTGAAATCATCCGTAATCGTTGCGCCGAAAAGGGGGTTCGCTTTGCGGTCTGCGACGGCTTCATCAAAGGCGGAGAAGGCGCCATCGAATTGGCGAAGGCTGTTATGGATGCCGCGTCAGGTGACCCCCAACCCCTGCACTACACCTATGAAGCCGACGATGATGTTGTCACTAAGCTTGAAAAGTTGGCTGTCAACGTTTACGGCGCCAAAGACATTGAATTGTCCGCCGCCGCTAAAAAAGATCTCAAGCAAATTCAAGAGTTGGGCTTTGACCGCTTGCCTGTATGCGTGGCCAAGACCCCTTATTCCTTATCTCATGAACCGGCTTGGCTCGGTGCCCCCAAGGGATTCACTTTGCCCGTTCAACGTTTGATCTTAAACGCCGGCGCAGGATTCGTTGTGGCTACAACGGGCGCCATCATGCGTATGCCGGGTTTGCCGAAGCAACCCGCCGCCTTACACATTGATGTTGTAGACGGGAAAATCGTCGGTCTCTCCTAATTAACGCTCATTGCTTAGGGCTTTAAGCGGATTCCGAAGGTTCTCGGAATCCGCTTTTTTTTCGTATTGCCATTTCAGGACCGATAGCCATTTGCTAGACTCTCAGTCAGCAAGATTTTTAACACAAACTATGTTTACAAAACTCGAGTGCTCCGTCCCGGCAGTTGTGCAAGGAGCGCTCACGTATCCGTATCATTATTGCGCCCATCCTCTGATTAAAGACGCTGCACGGAAAATCCGTCAGCATCTCGATGAGCACGCCCGCAACCAAGCCGGACGCCTGGTTGCGGTTTTGGTGTGTCGACTTCGGGACGGCAGCCTCGGATTTATCTCGGCTTGTGATCAGTTTGATTGCACGGATCCCTTTTTCGAAAAAACATTTTGGCAACAGTTGCCCGCAGAAGAACTCAAACCTTTAGATACCGAGCGAATCGAAAAAGCATTCGAAGACAAATTAAACGCTCAGGAAAAATACCTTTCTTTTAAAGAGGCCGCGCAGACCCGACGGGAGCATCGTCAGCAGCAACGGATGAGCGGCGTGTTCAACCGCGAGGCGTTAATCGCATCCAGCCAATTTGATTCCGGCGAACTGGAGCGACTTAAACTCAAATACATCTTGGCCCTGCAAGCCGAAGAAGCTGCTCGATCAGACTTTCAGCACCGCACACATGTTGCTGTAGAAAACGAATGGAAACGGCGTTTAAGCAGTATCAAAGTACAAAATAAAACAAACGTTGTCACTCTTCTTGACTTGCTTTCCGGCTACCTCAATCAAGAGGATCTCCTTCGAGCGATCTTGCGCACCGCTCTGCCCGCGCTTTTTAATTCGGCCTACAGTGTTGGTGCGCAGCCGATTGCCATGGGGCAATTTTGGTGGGGACCGGTCGCCAGTTTTGATGCTCGAAGCGAGGGAACCTTTTATGCTTTTGCCAAAGAACGGCACGAAAAACTGCTTAACTTTTTCTTAGAGGGACAAACTCTCGAGAAAAATCGCCTGGCGGAGAATCGATTCAAAAACTGGAAACCCGAAATCGTCTACGAAGACGATGACATCGTTGCCTTCAACAAACCGGCCGGCATGCTCTCGGTTCCCGGCAAACTGCCAATCACCGATCTGTATTCCATCGCACTTTCTCTTTATCCGCAAGCCACGGGCCCCATGCTGCTGCACCGACTCGATATGGCCACTTCAGGGGTTGTGCTCTTTGCCAAAAATAAGCAAACGCATAAGATCCTGCAGTCTGCGTTCTCTCATGGCTCCGTGCGCAAGCGCTATATCGCGCTTTTAGAAAAAGCCCCTGAAAACTCTGACGGTGAGATTGATCTTCCGCTGTGCCTAAATCCATATGAGCGTCCGCGACAGATGGTGGAATACACCTACGGGAAACCGGCCTCAACAATCTATAAACTGCTTAATGTTGACTCTCAGGGCCGAGCACGTGTTGCCTTTTACCCCAAAACCGGCCGCACGCATCAGCTGCGCATGCATGCGGCCCACGCGGAAGGATTAAATGCGCCGATCGTGGGCGACGAGCTCTATGGACATCCGGCAGATCGGCTCTATTTACATGCCGAAGCCATTCGTTTTATTCATCCGTCAACCGGACAATTATTGACGATCGAAGCGCCATGTCCTTTCTGAGCTCATCATGCTGAACCTGTTCTTCTATCACCTGCAGCTTTGTCTTCCGCTCTTTCTTTTAGTGATTTTGGGCTGGGGATTGATTGTCGGTAAGTACTTTGATCAAAGCATCATTCGAACGCTATCCGGTTTCACATTCCGATTTTTAATGCCGGCGCTGCTTTTTTCGTTGATGAGTAAACTCTCGGAACTCCCGCCTGTTGACTGGCGCGTGCTCATCGCGTTTTTCGGCTCCTGCATTGTCATTCACTGCCTCGGTCGATTCGTCGGCGGCCTGTTCGGCTTAGACAATACCGGCAAAACCATTTTCGGCATGGCCGCCATTTTCGGCAACAACGTGCAGTTAGGGGTGCCGATTCTCAAGGTCAGTCTTGGCGATGAAGCCATGCCGACCATCAGTCTTTTGATCATTTTCAGTGTTCTTTTACTGTGGACCAGTGCGATTGCCAGCGTTGAATTAGGCAAAGCTGAAAGATCGTTGGATTGGAAGAAAATCGGACGTCCGATGCTCAAAGTTTTTAAAAATCCCGTGGTGATTGCCATTATTGTCGGCAGTGCGTGGGGATTGAGCGGATGGCACTTGCCGAATTTCCTTGAGCGCACATTGGGTTATGTGTCCTCGGCAACAACACCGATCGCTCTTATTGTAGTCGGCATGAGTCTGGCGCAGCATCGCTTTACAGCAGCCTTGCCCCGCGGCCTGGCGATTTCCTCGTTAAAAATCGTTATTCATCCGATTCTTGTTTATTGTTTAGCGCGCCTAATCGGCCTGGATGAAATCACCACCAATGCCTGTGTGCTGACCGCCTCGCTGCCGGTTGCCGTTAACGTCTTTCTGATGGCCAGTGAGTTTAAGAGTCAGGAAGGCGCGGCCAGCAATGCCATTTTTGTCTCTACACTGCTTTCCGCTTTGCTGATTCCGCTGACACTGACGCTTCTCGGCGTTAACCTGCACTAAAAAATTAAGGCCGCCGTTTCTGCCGTGCTAAACGGCTGTCGGCGACCTCAACAGTCCAAAAGCTCAGTGCTGATCAAGCGGCGACGTTCATGTGCGTCGGGCGATCCGCAAATTGAATCTTATAAAGGTTGGCGTAAACACCGTTCTTTTCCAGCAGCTCCTTGTGCGTACCGATTTCAACGATGCGCCCATGCTTCATCACAACGATGCGATCGGCGCCTTCAATGGTTGAGAGGCGATGGGCTACAACAAAACTTGTACGCCCCACCATCAACTCATCGAGCGAAGCCTGAATATATTTCTCACTTTCGGTATCAAGTGCACTTGTGGCTTCATCCAAAAGCAAAATCGGCGCGTTCTTCAGCAATGCGCGGGCGATGGAAATACGCTGACGCTGCCCCCCGGAGAGCTTAGCGCCGCCTTCACCCACTCGGGTATTGAACCCTTCGGGCAAAGACTCAATGAAGGGCAACAAATAAGCAGCTTCAGCGGCTTTGCGGATATCTTCATCCGTCACCTTGTCTCGCACGCCGTAAGCGATATTGGCCGCGATCGTGTCATCAAACAGCACGACGTCCTGACTCACCAAAGAAATCTGGGCTCGCAGGCTCTTTAAAGTCAAATCCTTTTGGCTGATTCCGTCAAAAAGAATATCGCCTGAAGTCATGGTCCAGAAGCGCGGAATCAAATTAATGAGTGTTGTCTTACCGGAACCGGAAGAACCCACCAGGGCGATCATCTCGCCGGGTTTCACATCCAATGTAAAGTTTTCCACCGCTGCCTGCGCCGCCCCTTCATAGGTATGGCAAACATTGCGGAAACTGACGGCACCGGTGGCGCGTTCAATCGTTTTCGAGCCGTTATCTTCTTCTGACGGCTCATCGACCATTTTGAAAACACTTTCAGCCGCAGCCGACATGCGGGCAACCGAACCGTTCAATCCGGACAAATGACGAATCGCCGGCATCATCAAAAGCATGGCGGATAGATACGTCGTAAATTCGCCCATGGAGAGATCGCCGCGCTGAGCTTGCGACAAAGCAAAGACCACCACAACGGAAACACCGATCATGGTCACCAATTGCGTAAGCGGCGTACCTAATGATTTCACAGCCTGCATGCGCACCGCATACGATCTTAATTTTTCGTTGATCGCGGCAAAACGCTTCTTCTCGTACGTATAACCGTTATAAATCTTGACCACGCGCTGCCCTTCATAGGCTTCCTGAATGGCTACGCTCATTTCACCCAACGTGTTCTGAGAACCCAACGTCAAACGCTTCACCGTGCGGCTTACCCATTTGAGCACCATGGCCAAAAGCGGCGCGACCACCAAAGTCACCACCGTCAAAAGCCAGTTGTGATAAATCAGAATGCAGGCAAGCGAAATGATCTGCAAAGAGTCACGCACAAGCGTCGTGAGAATTTCTGCGGCCATGCCCAAAGCGCTGGAGGCTTCGTTAACAAACTTCGAAACCACTTTGCCGGACATGTATTGTTGGTAAGTCTGTGATGACCACTGAATAAGACGGCTGAACATCAGTCGGCGAATACGCACCAGGACATGCTGACTGACGCGCTGCAAAAGATAGTTCGATAAGAACTGGGTGCCGCCATGCAAAATGGAAATCCCAATCAGGCCCACCGGCGTCCACCAAACAATGGCGGGGTTATGTTCATAGAACCCCAAATCGGTGAGTTTGCCTAACAAGAGCGCAATTAAAGAAGAACTCGCCGCGCCTAAAATCATGCACACGACGGCCAATGCGATTTCTTTTTTATACGCCGGCAAATATCCCAGCAACCGTCTGACGTACGGATCACTGAAAATCGGCAAGTGGTCAACTAACTTTTTACTCATGGGTTTACTTTTTAATTACTTCGCCGACATTTTAGCGGCTCGGACGTTTCACTGTCTTGGCGGCTTTGTTAACGTTTATGACACGTTTCGCGGTGCGTTTTTTCGATTCTGCCACACCTTCGTAACCTTTGTCGTAAACATCTTTGCGGGCGGCAAATTTTCGACCGCCTTTGTTAGCGCCCATTCCGGCTTGAGTTTTGGAACGCCCTCGGGCAACCTCTGTTTTCTTTTTGTCGCTGCCCGGCACGATTCCAGCTCGACTGCTGCCGGCCTTAAGATCGTCAATCCAACTTTTAACCCACTCATCGCTTAAACGCATTTTCGCGCCGCGCGGCAAATCCTTGGGCAAAAGCACCGCGCCGAATCGCACACGAATTAAACGAGAGACCGTCAAGCCAACAGCGTCAAAAATTCTGCGCACTTCCCGGTTTCTACCTTCAGCCAACGTCACTCGGTACCAATGGTTGGAAGAGACTCCACCGATATCCTCAATGCGGGAGAAAGCGGCCGGTCCGTCTTCCAATTGAATTCCCTTTAAGAGCTTTTCTTTATTTTCTTCACTCAACTCGCCCTGCACACGCACGGCGTATTCCCTCTCGATACGATAACGCGGATGCATGAGCATGTTGGCAAGCGCTCCACTCGTGGTAAATAAAAGCACCCCTTCCGTATTGAAGTCCAAACGCCCCACCGCAATCCAACGCTCGGCATTGAGCTTTGGAAGTCGATCAAAAACACTGGGACGTCCCTGCGGATCATCCATCGAAACAATTTCACCGGCGGGCTTATGGTACAAAAGCACCTTCGGGACTTCATTGACCACAGTCGCGCGTTTGATTAAACGGCCTTTGACACGAATGCTGTCGTTGAGGCGCACGCGGTCTCCGACTTTGGCCACATCACCGTTAATCGTCACAACACCGGTCGCAATGAGCGCTTCCATTTCTCGGCGAGAGCCCAAACCGGCATCAGCCAAAACCTTTTGGAGTTTTTCACTGGTTGCGCTCACGTTTTGCAACGCACTTTTTTGTTCGTTTTCTTGCGCAACCGCTTCGGGCACTCTCACGGGACGCTTTTTAGACAAAGGCGCCCTGAAAGGCGTTCGTTTAGCGCCGGACTTCTGAGCCGTCCCTTTATTCGGACTGTTTCTTTTGATCATCAGCTTCTCCAAAATCCAAGGGTTGGATCAGACTTTCCAAACGGGCATGTTCATCATCAATGGCTTGAAGTTGAGAACGGTCGGTAATGCGATTAACGCTCACTGCTTCCGTTTGTGATTGTCCCTCAAACAATTCAAACGCTTCAATCGGCGGTTCATCTTCCGGAACAATGCTCGGCAGATCCTGCAGGGAATTTAATCCCAAATCCACAAGGAACTGACGAGTCGTAGCAAAGAGTTCCGGGTGTCCCACCGTTTCTCGGCGTCCGATCACTTCTATCCAATTTCGGTCGAGCAACGTTTTAATTGCATTCGGATTAACGGTGACACCGCGAATCTTTTCAATATCACCACGGGTGACCGGCTGACGGTAAGCAATCACCGCCAACGTTTCCATGACGGTTCTGCTGTATTTCGGCGCCTCTTCCGGATGCAGTTTTCTGAGAATGTCGCGCATAGCCGGCACCGACTGAAAGCGCCACAATCCTTCTGCGACCTCCCGTAACTCAAGGGCTCGTCCACCCCAATCACTTTGCAGTTCAGCCAGAAGCTGTTGCACCTGCGCTTTGGTAAAGCGTTTGTCGAGACAGTCTCGCAGAGTCGCCACCGACAAAGGGACATCGCTTGTCAGCAAAGCGCCTTCCAAAATCCATTTCGGGTTTTCAGTGAGCGTGCTCATCGGCAACTTCTCCATCCACGTAATACCATTGGTCGTTTTCTTTTATAAAACGGCTCTTTTCGATTTGTTTAAATGCTCTACCGCTGATTTTGCCTCTGGCCACAAAAGCAACGTGCGCCTCATGGTCCGATTCTTCCGACGAAAGAATCTCCAACCCCAACCATTTAATCGGATCGCTTAAATCCAACTCGCATGGGCGTGTACTTTCATGCCACGTTTTGAGTAAATAATCCGCCCGTTTTTGAACAAATGCGCTGTAGCGGCTTTTCATGAGACTGAGCGCATCGGGAGCAGTCATTCCCTCATGAAAACGCCCGCAACAGTCCTTGTAGTCAAGCTGACTACCGCAAGGACACAATGCGGGCACTTTCTTTTTTTTCATTCGAGCGCTTAAGAGGCGTTTTGTTCACGCTCGGCGCGAGCGTGACGACGACGGTCAATTTCAGTGAGATAACGTTTTCTCAAACGAATCGTATGCGGCGTGATTTCCACCAATTCATCATCGTTGATGAATTCAACGGCGCTCTCGAGCGTGAGCTGAACCGGCGGCACCAGGCGAATCGCTTCATCGGTACCGGAGGCGCGAATGTTGGTGAGCTGTTTACCGCGAATCGGGTTGACCACAATATCGTTATCACGCGAGTGAATCCCGATAATCATCCCTTCGTAGAGCTTATCACCGGGCTTAACAAACATGCGGCCGCGATCCTGCAGTTTCCACAAAGCGTAAGCCACCGCTTCGCCGTTATCCTGGCTGATCAGCACACCGTTTCTGCGTTCTCCGACATCGCCTTCTTTAATCGGACCGTAGTCATCGAAAACGTGACTCATAATGCCGGTGCCTCGGCACATCGTCATGAATTCACTTTGGAAACCGATCAATCCGCGAGCGGGAATTCGGTATTCCAAACGCACACGGCCTTTACCGTCAGGCTGCATGTCCTGAAGATCACCCTTGCGGCGACCCAATTCTTCCATCACCGCGCCCTGATGCTCCTCTTCCACATCCACCGTGAGCACTTCATACGGTTCCATCTTTTGACCGTTGATTTCTTTCAAAAGTACACGCGGACGAGACACGGCCAATTCATAGCCTTCACGACGCATGTTTTCGATCAAAATCGTCAAATGCAATTCGCCGCGGCCGCACACTTCAAACACCGTTTCATCATCGGTGAGCTTCATGCGCATTGCCACATTCGACTTCAGTTCACGCTCCAAGCGTTCACGAATCTGACGGCTCGTCACGTACTTGCCTTCGCGGCCGGCCAACGGACTCGTATTGACCTGGAAGTTCATCGATAGCGTCGGTTCATCAACCTTCAGAAGCGGCAAGGCCTCAGGTTTTTCCAAATCGGTAATCGTGGTGCCGATGGACAAATCTTCAATCCCGTTGACAAGCACGATATCGCCGGCTTCAGCAGAATCGACCAACTTACGATCCAAACCTTCGAACATCAGGATCTGATTGACCTTTACCTTCTTCGGCGTATCTTCAGGACCATTCATGATGCAGACATCTTCACCGGCATGAATTCGACCGCGATGCACACGACCGATACCGATCTTGCCCACGTAGCTCGAGTAATCCAGCGAGCAGATCTGCAACTGCAGCGGACCATCGGGATCATCATCACGAACCGGCACTTTTTCGATGACCGTGTCAAAAATCGCGCGCATATTGCCGATCTTCTTCAATTCTTCAATGTCATCGCTATAGCCCGCGACTCCTTCCAAAGCGGAGCAATAGATCACCGGGAAATCAAGCTGTTCTTCAGTGGCGCCTAACTTATCAAACAAGTCAAATGTTTGGTTGAGCACCCAATCGGGACGAGAGCCCGGACGGTCAATCTTATTGATCACAACGATCGGCTTTAATCCGAGGGCCAGGGCTTTGCGCGTCACAAAACGAGTCTGCGGCATCGGGCCTTCGACCGCATCAACCAAGAGCAACACACCGTCAACCATGGACAGCACACGTTCCACTTCACCGCCGAAGTCTGCGTGCCCCGGGGTGTCGATGATGTTGATATGAGTGCCTTCGTATTCGACAGCGCAGTTTTTAGCCAAAATCGTAATGCCGCGTTCACGTTCCAAATCACCGCTGTCCATCACACGTTCTTGGACTTCTTGATTGGCACGGAAAGTGCCGGCAGCGCGCAACAGCTTATCAACCAGGGTCGTTTTGCCGTGGTCAACGTGCGCGATAATCGCGATATTGCGAATAGCACGAGTACTAGTCATTTGTTGCCTCAATATCTTTCTTGTTGGCAATTAATCGTTCAGGTTCGAGCACACCGCGCTCATTGACGCGGGCCGTTCCCACCATATTTCCTTCAGGTCCGTAGACCCTCACTCGCGGGCAAGTCTGCAAACCCAGCGCCAAACGCTGGCCATGGCAAAACCGCACGCGGTCGTTTTCGCTTAAATGCACCGCGGGAAGCGTTTGCATCAACGCATCCAACGGTTTTAAAACATTCAGACGCTCCTGCGGCGACAGGGATTCGAGCGTTTGCATCGTCACACTGTCATCAATGCGAAGCGAGCCAACCGCCGTTCGTCTTAAACTCGCCAAGTGAGCCCCACAACCAAGCGCCTCTCCAATATCTTCGGCCAGCACCCGAATATAGGTCCCTTTAGAACAAGTGACTTCAACGGTCAGAAGCTCCTCTTCAAACGAGAGCATCTCTAATTTTTCAATGTGCACCGCTCGGGCTTCACGCTCAATGCTGATTCCCTCGCGAGCTAAATCGTACAGCGTTTTTCCGTCACGCTTGAGCGCTGAGAACATGGGAGGAACCTGCAAGATGTCCCCTCGAAAATGTTCCAGCACCGTTTCAATGGCCTGACGGTCAACGCGCACCGGTCGTGTTTCGGTAAATTCCCCTTCAAGATCGCCGGTTGTTGTTTTTTGGCCGAGCTTGATGCCGGCCACGTAAGTCTTGTCAGCATGCAGCAAATCGGCGGAAAACTTTGTCGCTTCCCCGAATGTCAGCGCCAACATCCCGCTGGCAAGCGGATCGAGCGTCCCGGTATGCCCTGCCTTTTGCGCCCCGAGCAAACGCCGGCACGTCTGCAACGCCGCGTTTGAGGTCATCGCATAAGGTTTATCGAGGAGCAACACCCCGTCAACCGGCTGGCCTTTTCTTTTCATTCTTCGCCCTTGGTTTGTTTCATCGCCTCAGCGATCAAACGATCCATTTCAAAACCTTGAGCAACACTTGTGTCGTGTTCAAAGTGCAAAGTCGGCACGGTGTGAATCGACAAAAGTTTAAAGAGGTGGTTGCGAAGCATACCCGCCGCGGCGTTTAATCCCTGACGGGCCTGTTCGGGTTCTGCCCCGATCACCGTAAAGTACACTTTCGCGTGCGCGTAATCGGGAGTGATCTCACAACCAGTCAACGTCACCAATCCGACACGCGGATCGCGGACTTCTTGCGGAATCAAACGAGCAAGATCCTTCTGGATCTGATCGGCCACACGAAGCGCGCGCCCCGGTTTAGCAGCTCTCATGTCAGTTATCCTTTTTTTCAGTCATAGGCTTCCCAAGCAACTCACTTCACCTGGGAAGCCTTTGGCAGTTCTTACAGCGTGCGGGCCACTTCCGTGACTTCAAAGATTTCGAGCTGATCGCCTTCCTTGATGTCATCGTAACCCTTAAGCGACAAGCCGCATTCCAAACCGGCCTTCACTTCGCGCACATCGTCCTTGAAGTGACGCAACGAGTTCAATTCACCCGTCCAAATCACCACGTTATCGCGCAGCAAACGAGCAGAAGCCGTGCGGCGCACCACACCTTCGAGCACCTTACAGCCGGCGATCATGCCCACCTTCGGCACACGGATGCATTGGCGGATTTCCACCATGCCCAGCATGGTTTCGCGTTTTTCAGGCGCGAGCATCCCACTCATAGCGGCCTTCACATCATCGACAGCGTCATAAATGATGTTGTAGTAGCGGATATCCACGCCGTTGCTTTCAGCAAGCTTGCGAGCCGGCGCATCGGCACGCACATTAAAGCCGATGATTACCGCTTTACTGGCCAATGCCAAGTTGACATCGGTTTCAGAAACGCCGCCCACCGCGGAGTGAACCACTTGAACACGGACTTCGTCCGTAGAAAGCTTCGTGAGCGCGTGAACGATCGCTTCGGTTGACCCCTGGACGTCTGCCTTCACAATCAAAGCCAAAGTCTTCGTTTCACCGTTTGCCGCATCCGAGAAGATGTTTTCAAGCTTGGCAGCCTGTTGTTTGGCCAACTTCACGTCGCGGTACTTCCCTTGACGGAAGAGAGCAATTTCACGAGCCTTGCGTTCATCGGGCAGAACCATGATTTCATCGCCCGCCTGAGGCACACCGGACAAGCCTTGGATTTCCACCGGAATAGAAGGACCGGCTTCAGTAACCGCCTTACCGGTTTCATTAATCATTGCGCGAACACGGCCGAACTCCGCACCGGCGAGCACGATGTCGCCCCGATGCAGCGTGCCGGATTGAACCAAAATGGAAGCCACAGGACCGCGGCCCTTGTCCAAACGAGATTCAATCACAAGCCCCTTGGCCATTCCTTCGCGCGGCGCCTTCAATTCAAGCATTTCAGCCTGAAGCAAGACATTTTCGAGCAATTCGTCGACGCCTTGACCAGTCTTGGCTGACACCGGGATAAAGGGCACGTCGCCACCCCAGTCTTCAGGCATCACGTCATTTTGAACCAATTCCTGCTTGACTCGTTCGGGGTTGGCTTCAGGTTTATCGATCTTATTGATCGCCACGACCATCGGAACACCGGCGGCCTTAGAGTGGGCAATAGCTTCTTTGGTTTGCGGCATCACACCGTCGTCGGCGGCCACCACCAAAATCACGATATCGGTAGCCTGAGCACCACGTGCACGCATTGCAGTAAATGCTTCGTGCCCCGGCGTATCCAAGAATGTCACGATGCCGCGCGGAGTCTTGACGTGGTACGCACCAATGTGCTGGGTAATACCACCGGCTTCACCGGCTGCCACTTTGGCGCGGCGGATGTAGTCAAGCAAACTCGTCTTACCGTGGTCAACGTGACCCATGATGGTCACTACCGGCGGACGCGGCAAAGCCTCAGCCGAATTTTCTTCCATCATGTCGCCCAAAATCGCTTCAGGATCATCGGGCTTGGCGGCGATCGCATGGTGTCCCATTTCTTCAACCACAAGCATAGCCGTATCTTGATCAAGCATCTGGTTGATCGTAACCATTTGACCCATCTTCATCAGGGTCTTAATCACTTCAGTGGCTTTAACCGCCATCTTGTGAGCCAAGTCCGCAACACTGATGGTTTCCGGAACACTCACTTCGCGAACGACGGGTTCGGTATTTTGCACTTGCTGAACCTTGGGTTGTTCATGACGACGATTGTTGCGGTTTTTGCGAGAACCGCGCCATTGTTCATTGCCGTCATCGTCTTCATCAAGCACTCGAGCGTTACCCTTGTTGCCGCCGCGATGCTTCATGGCATCGTCCCACTTGCTGCCTGCGCCATGGCTGGCGCCGGCGTGCTTGCCACCCTTTTTCTTACCGCCCTGATCGTCATCGCGATCACGGTCGTTATTCTTATTGCCCTTCTTCTTGTCTTGGTTTTTCTTGCCATCAGCAGGCTTTTCATTTTTCGCCTTCATCACCGAGGGCTTGGGTTTATTCATCATTTCGCGAATAGCGCGGGCTTCTTCCTCGGCTTTGCGCTTGGCTTCCTGACGACGCTTTAATTCACCTTCTGACAGCGTCTCCGTCTTTGCCTTGGTTTCAGCAGGACGAGCGGCTTTTTTCGCATGATCGCCCTGAGCCTTCGGCTTATCATTGCGGCGAACCTCATTCTTAACCGCGGGCTTTGTGTCACTCTTCACCTGAGCCTTTTGTTCCGCATGAACTTCAGGTTTAACTTCTTTTTTCTCTTCAGCTTGCGTTTTGTGAGCTTCCGCAGGCTTTCTCTGAGCGGCACGGGCAGCAGCGGCTTCCGCTTCCGCCTGAGCCTTAGCGCGGGCAGCTTCCTGAGCGGCCTTTTCTTGAGCAAGCTTTTCCTGAGCCTGTGCTTCTTGCTGACGCTTTTCTTCCTCAGCTTTTTGCTGCATCTTGGCTTTCGCTTCTTCGAGCGCACGAGCGCGTTCAGCGGCCATCGCCTGTTCACGGCTTGCGGCACCCGCGGAAGTGTTTTTAACGAGCACGCGTTTTCTGCGCACTTCCACCTTCACCGTGTGTTGCCCATCGGCTTGCTTCACAGTGGTCGTTTCCTTGCGCGTTAACGTAATCTTGCGAGCTTTAGCCTGACGATCTTGGCGTAAAAACTCCACGAGCTTGCGTTGATCGGCGGCGGTCACCGCATCGGATTCGCTCTGCTTTTCAATCCCGGCACTCTTGAGTTGACGCAGCAACTCGGCTGCAGTCACCTTCATTTCTTTGGCCAACTCTAAAACGGTCGAACTTGCCATATTCTCTCCTTTCGCACTTTGCGGTTAAAGCACGCTTTAGTTGTTGAACCAGTGGGCGCGAGCCGCCAAAATCAGTTTGGAGGCGCGTTCGGAATCAATTCCGCTCATTTCCACAAGTTCATCTACGGCTAATTCGGCCAATTCGTCACGGGTCTTGACACCGTGGGAAACCAGCACGTTAACCAAATCATTATCCATACCGTCAAGGGCCACCATTTCCGGTTCAGCCTGACGCAGGTTTTCTTCACGTTCCAAGTCCTGCATCAAGCACTTATTGCGGGCGCGTTCACGCAAAACCTTGACCGTATCTTCATCGAACGCTTCAATTTCAAGCAATTCGGACTCAGGCACATAAGCCACTTCTTCGATAGAAGAGAAACCATTTTCAATCAAGATATCGGCCACTTCTTCATCCACATCAAGCTTTTCGACAAATTCGGCACGAATCTTGCTCGTTTCTTCGTCGCGCTTGGCGTTGGCTTCTTCATCGGTCATGATGTCGATCTTCCAACCGGTCAATTCAGAAGCAAGGCGCACATTCTGACCGGCACGGCCGATAGCGATGGCCAGGTTTTCTTCATCCACCACCACTTCCATCGTGTGGGTGTCTTCGAGCATCACAACACCAGACACTTTCGCCGGCTCCAAGGCGCTCACAACGAATTGAGCCGGTTCATCATCCCAAACTACGATATCAACGCGCTCGCCGCCCAATTCATTAGAGACGGCATTAACACGCGTACCACGCACACCAATGCAGGTGCCGACCGGATCTAAACGGGCATCCTTGGCCTGAACAGCAATCTTGGCGCGGCTGCCCGGATCACGAGCGGCGCTCTTGATTTCAAGAAGACCTTCTTCGATTTCCGGCACTTGCAAAGCAAACAATTCTTTGATGAATTCAGGACTCGTGCGAGACAGGAAAATTTGTTGACCTTTGCAGGTGCGATCGATCCGAGCCACGTAAGCGCGCACACGGTCGCCCGGACGGAAAGACTCCTTCGGCAACATTTCAGAGCGAGGCAAACGAGATTCAATCTTGCCGATTTCAACAATGGCATCCCCTTTGTCCATACGCTTGACCAAACCGGAAACAACCTTCTCATCACGAGCCAGAAATTCCACGAGCATTTGCTCACGTTCGGCATCACGCAAACGCTGAAGAATCACTTGCTTGGCATCCTGAGCAAAACGTCGACCGGAACTGTTGATGTTCTGAACTTCCTGACGAATGTAGTCACCCACGTTCAAATCCGGATATTCGTCATGAATATCGGAGAACATTTCCTGACGATCAGGTTCTTGCAATCCTTGATCATCGGCCACAATGAGCCAGCGACGCCAGGCCTTATAGTCGCCCGTATCACGGTCAACCTGAACTTCAATATCGGCGTCTTCGCCGGCGAAGTTCGCCTTCTTCACTGCGGAAGCAAGAGCCGTTTCGAGCACACCGAAGACGACCTCACGAGGCACATTCTTCTCTTGTGCCAAAACTTCTACCATTTCAAGCATTTCGCGGTTCATTTTTTACTTTCCTTTGAAATTTAATTCTGCAATCAAATGGGCACGATCAACTTGGTCGATCGTAAAGCTCACGGCAACGGGCTCAACAATGGCAGTCTTTTTTCCGCGCTTTTGAGCAATCCGTTCACGAGCGGCCTGCGCCGGCGTCTTGGCCGGCTTTTCATCCGTAAACAAAAAATCAATCGTCGTTTGGGAATCCTGAACTCTCACCCCTTGAATACGACCGTCAAGCTTACGACGTCCGGCTTCCGGAAATCCTTCGGCCATCAGAGGGGCAAACAACTCCACGTGTACGAGTTTACCGACAAAACGCTCCCAATCTTTAACTCGTTTTAATGGGCGTTCGACCCCCGGGGAAGACACTTCCAAACGTTCGTAATCAATGTTTTCCACCGTGAATAAATACGTCAGATGATTGCTGACACGTTCGCAATCATCCACGCCCACCCCTTCGGGGCTATCCATCGTGACACGCAGCAAACCGCGCGGCAGATGCTCGAGATCCACGAACTCAAAGCCCATGCCTTCCACCGTTTGTTCGACTAGTGTCAGCAAATCTGTCGATGTTTCCGTCATTGTTGTTTTTGTTCCTTGCGGAGAATTTCCCAAAAAAAGATGGGCTCAAAGGCCCATCCATCCCCTCAGTCACAGATTGTCCCGATGCTGAGGTTTTGCGTGAATTCTAAAAATGATTTATCAAATTCATCGCACGACGACCGATAAATAATAAAGGCACTTTAAAAAGTGCCTTTATTGTTTTTATCTTCGCCCATGATTATACAGATCGACTATAAAAAATCAATCACTTAGCCTCGATTTTTGAATCGTTCAAAATATTTTTCAAGAAAAATAAGTAAGTGTTCACTCAGACAAAAAATGCGGGGAAAACAACGAATTTGGGAATTGACCAGACAAACAGATTGAAATGGCGGAGAGAGAGGGATTCGAACCCTCGATACGAACGAGCCGTATACCGGATTTCGAGTCCGGCGCATTCGACCACTCTGCCATCTCTCCGCACAGTGAGCGTGTGATTTTAACAGAACAGGATCCTTTTTGCTTTTTTGCTCTATAACATTAAACGGATAACTTAAAAATAACCTTGATTGTTCAGTGAAATTGTCTGTTGCGACCACGCAACATTTCGTGTAAATATCCAGAAATTTCCAAGGGTAAATACTAAAAGTTGGAAAATTCTTTTGAGGTTACTCAAATTTTCTTTTACTTTTGCAATAACATTGTTGGTAAGGGTCTATCCTGAACCTATCTGTAACACTATTCTCTGTAGGAGTTATATCAAAATGGATCTTAAAGAAATTCTCGAACGCAACAAAAAAGCTCATCATCGCCTCGGCATGATCACCAAGGAACTTCATGACACCTTGGCTGACGGCCATCACAACAGCTTGCGTGCCTCCCAAGTCATTGAAATGATGAATGCCTCTTTCGAGATGTTGAAAGAGTCTGACGTGTTGCACTCCTATATGGACGAAGAAGCAGAAGCCTCGGCCAAGAAGACGGTTGCCAAGAAGCCCGCTACTAAGAAAGCTCCGGCTAAGAAAGCCGCTGCCAAGCCCGCTGCCAAAAAGGCTGCCGTGAAGACCGAAGCTAAGAAGGCTCCGGCTAAGAAAGCTGCCGCTAAGCCCACTGCCAAAAAGGCTGCTGTGAAGACTGAAGCCAAGAAAGCTCCGGCTAAGAAGGCTGCCGCCAAACCCGCCGCCAAGAAGGCTCCGGCTAAGAAGGCTGCTGCCAAGCCCGCTGCTAAGAAGGCCCCGGCTAAGAAAGCTGAAGCCAAACCCGTTGCCAAAAAGGCTGCTGTGAAGACTGAAGCCAAGAAGGCTCCGGCTAAGAAGGCTGCTGCCAAACCCGCCGCCAAGAAGGCCCCGGCTAAAAAGGCTGCTAAAAAGTAATCTCTGAATTGAGATCAATCGGGAGGTTTTGTAACCTCCCAAGCAAAAAAGCGGAACCCAATCGGATTCCGCTTTTTATTACTACATCCTCTTTATTTAAGCTTTGAAATCCCCGAGCGGTTGGTTTTCAGGACGCAACACTTCAACGCCGCCCATGTACGGACGCAACACTTCAGGCACCGTCACACTGCCGTCGGCGTTTTGATAGTTTTCCAAAACAGCCACCAGCGTACGACCAACAGCCAAACCGGAACCATTTAAAGTGTGAACGTATTGGATCTTGCCATCCTTGCCCTTAACACGCGCACCCATGCGACGTGCTTGGAAAGCTTCACAGTTAGAGCAAGACGAGATTTCACGATAGGTATTTTGAGCCGGCAACCAAACTTCCAAGTCAAAAGTCTTGGCTGCGCCAAAACCCATGTCACCCGTGCAAAGCGTAATCACACGGTAAGGCAAGCCCAAACGTTGCAAAATGGTTTCTGCGTTGTTAACCATTTCATCCAAATGTTTGTAGCTATCCTCGGGGCTGACGATTCGCACCATTTCAACCTTATCAAACTGGTGTTGACGAATCATGCCGCGAGTATCGCGACCGTAAGAACCGGCCTCGGAGCGGAAGCAGGGAGTATGGGCCGTGATCTTAATCGGCAATTCATCGGCGCGAAGCAACTTGCCGCTCACCATATTGGTCAAAGAAACTTCAGCCGTCGGAATCAGGTACATGCGTTCACCTTCGCCTTCCTGACCACCTTTCTTGGCTGCAAACAAATCTTCTTCAAACTTCGGCAATTGACCGGTTCCGCGCATCGTTTCAGCGCTAACGACATACGGTGTGTAGCATTCGACATAACCGTGATCACGGGTATGCGTATCCAACATGAACTGAGCCAGGGCACGATGCAGACGAGCGACTTGACCACGCATAAAGCAGAAACGAGCCCCTGATTCTTTAGCTGCCGTTTCAAAATCCATACCGAGCGGAGTGCCGATATCCACGTGATCCTTAATCGGGAAATCGAACGTACGCGGTGTGCCCCAACGGCGAACTTCGGGGTTGTCCCGTTCATCACGGCCAACCGGCACTGTTTCATTGGGCAAGTTCGGAACGCTCATCAACAATTCATTCAAATCAGTGCGGATTTGAGATAAACGTTCTTCGAGTTGCGAAAGTTTTTCCGGAATAGCGGCCGCTTCAGCCATCAAATCAGCGGCGTCACCGCCGGCCTTGCGGGCTGCACCGATTTGCTTAGATAAGCTATTACGCAAAGCTTGAAGTTCTTCAGTTTGTTTTTGGATCGCCTTGCGGTCATTTTCCAAGGCGTTGAATTCTTTGACCGGGAATTCAAACGGACGCGTTGCCAAACGGGCGACCACATCATCGAGTTGCTTACGCAATAAATTAATATCTAGCATTATATTTTCCTAGGAATTTCATAAACAGAGCGAGGCTCTGAAAAAACACATTCGGTAATTTTCACCCGTTTAGGGCGCGAATGCAAGCGTTTTCAGACGTTGAGCTTTTATTTTTTCGGTTTTCGTGCAATGCGTCCCTGACCGTTAGACCAAGCCTGACGGTTTAAAGCCTTTAGCCTTTCCAACTTTTCTTCAATTTTGATTTCCAACCCTCTCGGTCTCGGATAGTACCAACGCATCTTCTCAATCCCCTCGGGCATGTAAATCTCTCCGGCAGCGAAGGCATCCGGTTCATCATGCGCGTATCGATACCCCTGAGAGTATCCTAATTCACTCATCAGTTTCGTCGGTGCATTGCGCAAATAAAGCGGTACCGGACGCGTTTGATCTTTTTTCACAAAACTTTTTACCGCGTTATACGCCACCTCAATCGAATTACTCTTGGGTGCCACCGCGCAGTAAACAACCGCATTGGCAATGGCGAGCTCTCCTTCTGGCGATCCCAAACGCTCGTAAGCTTGAGCCGCATTTAGGGCAATTTCCAGCGCTCTCGGATCTGCCAACCCGATATCTTCCGTGGCCATTCGGATTACACGCCGACAAATGTAGAGAGGATCGCATCCGCCGACAATCATTCGTGTCATCCAGTACAAGGCGGCATCGGGATCGCTGCCGCGGACGGACTTATGAAGCGCGGAAATCAAATCGTAGAAATTGTCACCGCCCTTATCAAAGCGTCTTAAAGTCGACGGCAGCGATTGTCTTAACAACTCGGCATCAATTTCTTGGATTCCTCGATCCACGGCGAGATGACAGGCAAGTTCGACCGCGTTAAGGAAACGACGGGCATCACCATCGGCTAAATTAAAAAGAATTTCTTTAGCTTCTTGACTAAAAGTCACCTGAGGGGCCTCGGCTTCGATCGCCCTGGGCAGAAGCGTTTCGAAATCTTCCGGCTTCAAACTTTCGAGAACATAGGTTGCCGAACGTGAGAGCAAAGCGCTATTAACCTCAAAACTGGGATTTTCCGTAGTGGCTCCGATAAAAACAAAGAGACCGCTTTCGACATGAGGTAAAAAGGCATCCTGTTGCGATTTAGAAAAACGATGAACTTCATCAACAAAGACCAAGGTCGACTCGCCGGTCTCGTCCATGTGATGTTGTGCAGCCTCAACAGCCTCGCGAATTTCCTTAACACCGCTTAACACCGCAGAAATCGCAATAAACGGCAAATGAAATGCCTTGGCCATCAAACGAGCCAAAGTCGTTTTACCGACTCCCGGCGGTCCCCATAAAATCATGGAGTGAGGGCGACCCTCATCAAAGGCGACTCGTAACGGTTTACCCGGACCCAAAAGGTGCTGTTGACCGACGACTTCATCGAGCGACTGTGGACGCAAACGCTCCGCTAATGGCTGCATCTGCGCTTTCGTCGGATGATGAGTTTTACCGCTCGAAGGATTTCGAGGCTCATCGGGGATTAAATTTCCAAAGAGATCTTCATTCATAGCGCTGACAGTATAGCGACCAGAAAGTAAAAAAGCCTCGAAGCGATTAAACTTCGAGGCTATTTTCAATGGGGAGCC
>ERZ791796.235-NODE-235-length-73768-cov-9.751943_pt1 | contig 73768 bp, 61 predicted proteins | sample MGYA00510311_ERZ791796 | MGnify/ENA primary metagenome ERZ791796 (study PRJEB30046, sample SAMN00792042) | human gut metagenome | study: EMG produced TPA metagenomics assembly of the A metagenome-wide association study of gut microbiota in type 2...
AGAAGAGGCTTTCCCAACTAGCCTATGCACATTTTTAATTTGGACAGCAGTGAAAGAAATCGTAAAGTTTCGTGTACTTTTCGACTTTCTCAATGCGTGAATTTCCCGTAATTGCTAGAATTAGCTCATTTTTGCGGTCCTTTATCCGCAGAATTTATTTTTTGTATTTTTAGGGATTAATAAATGCTTCAGGCTTTTCGTACACACAAGCGTTGGATGATGTTCATCGCCATGATTTTCATCATTCCTTCGTTCGTTGTCACGGGTATCTACAGTTACAACCGGATGTCTGATTCGGAAAACGATTTGGCTACGGTGGGCGATACCTCCATTACGCTCATGGATTTTGATAATTCCAAGCGCCAGTATTTGGAAAATTTCCGTCGTCAGATGGGTTCAAGCTTTAAAGCCAATATGCTTGATACGGCAGAAGCCCGCGCCTCCATTCTGGCCGCTTTGATCAGCGACCGCGCCATCGCACTGGAAGTGGCCGGTGAATATATCAATGTCGGTGAGGCTGATGCTATTAATCTTGTGAAACAGGCTCCGGCATTTCAACGCAACGGTAAGTTCTCCATTGAAGCCTATCAGCAGTTTTTAAACAGCATGGGTAAATCCGACGAGCAGTTTGTGCTTGAGCTGCGTCGCGATCTTTCCCGTCAAATGCTTTTGGCCGCCGTGTCTCAAACAACATTGGCAAGCAATACCGTTGCTCAACGCATTCATGATCTTTTGACCGAAGAGCGCACGATTCGTACGTTTACCATTAAACCGGATGCTTTCATGAAGACCGTTTCGGTTACTGAAGATGAAGCTAAGGCCTACTATGAGCAGAATAAGAATTTATTCGCCGTGCCTGAAAGCGTTGATATTGAATATGTGGTTTTGTCACCGGCCAGCTATAAAAATATTCAAGCAAGCGAAGAAGACATTAAGACTTTCTACGAACAAAACCTTCAACGTTTTTCTACGCCTGAAGAACGTCGTGCCAGTCACATCCTGATTGCTGTCAATGACGAGAAGTCGGATGCCGATGCTAAGAAGGAAGCCGACGAACTCTACAAGCAACTTCAAGCCGATCCGAGCAAGTTTGCCCAATTAGCTAAGAGCAAGTCAACCGATCCGGGTAGTGCTCGTCAGGGCGGCGACTTGGGCTTTTTCCAAAAAGGGATGATGGTTCCGGAATTCGACGGTGCGGTTTTCAACGGTAAGAAGGGTGACTTGATTGCTCCGGTCAAGACGCAGTTTGGCTATCACATTATTCGTATTGATGATGTGAAGGCGGCTAAGCCCAAGGCACTGGCAGAAGTGCGCGGGGAAATTGAAGCTCTTTATCAACAACAGGCTGCAATGCAGGCTTTCGCTGAAGATGCTGAGAATTTCTCCAATATGGTTTACGAACAAAGCGAATCGCTGCAACCGGTGGCTGAACGTTTTGGTTTGAAGATTGAAACGGCCAAGGGTATCACTCGTGATCACCAGGACAGCCTTTTGAATCCGAACGTGGTTGAAGCGCTTTACAGCTTTGATGTATTGGAAGATAAGCGCAACTCCAATGCTTTGGAAGTTGCTGCAAATACACTTCTGTCGGCCCGTGTGACGACTCACCATCGTCAAACGGTGAAAACTTTCGAAGAAGTGCAAAAAGAAATCGTAGCGTCTTTGAAGAAGCAAAAAGCTGATCAGGCTGCCCGTGCTCAGGGTGAAAAGGCGATTGCCAACTTAAAGGCTGATAAACCGGCGGGCCAGAAGTTTGGACAAAAGACGGTCATATCTCGTGAACGTCCGGGTTCTTACGCCTATGAGGTGGTTACGGCTGCCCTTCGTCCCCAAACCGATAAGCTGCCTGCCTATACCGGTGTTCAAACGCCTGACGGCAGCTACGTTGTCATTGAGGTTCAAAGCTCCAAGAAGATTGAAGCTACACCCGAACAATTGGCGATGCGCAAGGCCGAGTTGGCTCAGCTCTATAGCAATCCTGAACAAGCCGCATTTATCAGCGGTTTGGAAGCGAAATTCGGCACCCAAATTCTCAAGGATGAATATAAGCCGGGTTATAAACCCAGTGAGGATGAACTTAACTAAATAGCCACGGCTGATTCGTCAGCCGTCAGACTGACAAACAAAAACCCGAGGCTTTAAACCTCGGGTTTTTGTATCATCTGTAAGATCGCCCGTTAGGCTTCTTCAGACCCCATAGTGCGGGCAATCGCTTCACCCGGACCATCTTCATCCAAGATGAATTCACTTTCATCATAAGGATCCACTAAGTCATCAGGATTGCCACCCCAACGCAGGATTTCGAGCGCGCGGGCAGCGCGTTCGCAAATATCCATCGCGACAATGCCCGTGTTGCGCGCACGAACCGCTTCACCGTGAAGCCAGACGGCACCGAGTGTTGCGCTGACGATATCAAATTTTTGAGCAAAAAACGCTCCGATCATACCGGCTAAAACATCGCCGGAACCAGCGGTTGCCAAACAGGCATTGCCTGTCGGATTGATCCATGAGCGTGAGCTTCGGAGGGTGACAACCGTACCGGTGCCTTTCAAAACGGTAATGGCTCCGGTTTGCAGAGATAATTCACGGGCGCTCGTGACACGGTCTTCCTGAATACTCTTGACATCACGGTGGAGCATGCGGGCGGCTTCACTCGGGTGTGGTGTAATCACCGTATGAGCTTTGCGAGCCAGTACTTCATCTTCCAAAGACTGGTCTTGTGAGATCATGGTCAGCGCATCAGCGTCAATGATCAGAGGAACGTTGGAACGTACGGCGGCAACCAAACGATCCTTTGCTTTTTGACTAAAGCCCAGTCCACAGCCGATCACAATGACATCGGCGACGGAAAAGTCCACCGGTTCATCAGTGATCATCAATTCCGGCTGCATCGGATCGTACAGAGGGGCGTTTTCTGCCATGAGCTCAACCGTTACACTGCCGGCACCTAATTTCAAGGCAGAGCGGGCCGCCAGGAGTGCGGCTCCGACCTTACCCTTGTCACCACCGATCACCAGACAGTGGCCGTAAGTGCCTTTGTGGGAGTGGTACTTGCGAAGTTCAAGAATATGTTTGAAATCATCCGTGTCGATCAAACTCAATGAGGAAAGGGGAACGGAGACATCAAGCTCGGAGAGTGTGACCATACCGCTCGCGTCTTTGCCGTCATTCATAAAACAACCGGCTTTAGCGCTGATGAGATTGAGCGTCATATCGGCCACACAGCCTTTGATACCGCCCACCCAATTGCCTTTTTCGGCGTCGATACCGGTCGGAATGTCGATAGCCATATGAAGCGCTTGGCGTTCATTAAACCAGAGTGCCGCATCAATATAATCGCCGGAAATCGCCTTGGTGATTCCCACACCCAGCATGGCGTCAACGACCACATCGGCTTTAGGGGCCATATAGGGATCGTCAATGACTTCGCCGCCTTTTTCGATCCAGTGGTTATAAGCGCGGAGCGCATCTTCAGTTTTCGGTTTTTTACCGCCGATAGCCACGCAAATCACGTTATGCCCGCGGCTCTTTAAATGCACGGCCGCGGTGTAACCGTCGCCACCGTTATTGCCTTGACCGCAAAGAATGACAATGGTGCTCGCCGCATCACACTGATCATCAATCCAGTTGGCGGCAACGAACCCGGCACGATCCATCAAAGTGCCTTGCGGTAATACGTGGCTGACGCGGGTTTCCAATTCCCCCAATTCTTCCAAACTTAAAAGCGTGGTCGACATCCTAAAACGCTCCTGAAATACCAATAATGAACGCCGTCATTTTAGTCTAAGGTGGATCTTTTTTAAACGGCTTTTCGAAATTTTGGGTGTATGACACGATTGAATCTCCTTTCAAACGAAATATTCCTCCGATGCTAACCTCTGCAAACTCTAAGAAATAGCTTTACCTAAAGTTAAAAAAGAAGCCCCGCACCAGTAGAAGCAATCATTTTTAAAGGTCTGGTACTTATAATGTTTCGATTAAGTATTTTTGTTTTTCTTCTTCGTTTTCGAAGACTTTTCTGGGGATATAAACCGCCATGTCTAACACCGCTTCGATGTTTACTTTAATGGCCACCAGTGCATTATCGGACTTCCGCGCAGCGCGTCTTTTAAAAGCGATTCGCGAAGTCGCGCCTGACGCACAGGGAGTTTCTGCCCGTTTTGTGCACTTTGTCCATGCACAAAGAGCGTTGACTGAAGATGAAAGCGCCCGTTTACAGGCGCTTTTGCATTATGGAACAGATCTCGCTGATGTCAAAGGCGATGCCACTTTTATGGTGATTCCGCGTTTAGGCACGATCAGTCCTTGGGCGAGTAAGGCAACAGATATAGCGCACAACTGCGGTTTAGATGTGATTGTCCGTATTGAGCGAGGCACGCTCTATAACGTTGACTTTAACGGTAAGGTTCCGGAAAGCGTTGTTTTAACTCAAGTGGTCGGAGTTTTGCATGACCGTATGACAGAAAGTGTTGTCGATGCCGGCATTGATGCTTCAAAACTCTTTACCGAGCTGCCCGGTAAGCCTATGGTGACGGTCGATCTGCTCGGTCAAGGTCGTCAAGCCTTGGCCGATGCCAATCTGACGATGGGCTTGGCGATGAGTGAAGACGAAATTGATTACCTCACCGATGCTTTTACTAAAGCCAATCGCAACCCCACAGATGTCGAACTGATGATGTTCGCACAGGCTAATTCAGAACACTGCCGCCATAAGATTTTTAACGCAAAGTGGACAATCGACGGCAAAGATGAAGAAAAGACGTTGTTCGGCATGATTCGTGAAACGCATAAAGCGCATCCTCAGGGAACGATTGTTGCATATTCTGATAATGCCGCTATTTTTGAAGGCGCCAAGGTGCCTCGTCTTTACCCGAGAACGCCGCAAGGAGAGGCTTTCGGCCGTGTCTTTACGGAAGAGGAAGAACTCACTCATACCGTCTTTAAGGTGGAAACTCACAATCACCCGACGGCGATTTCTCCCTTCCCGGGCGCTTCCACCGGTTCGGGCGGTGAAATTCGTGATGAAGGCGCAACCGGTCGCGGAGCCCGTCCGAAGGCGGGGCTTTGCGGTTTTACCGTTTCTTCTCTACAGCTTCCCGAAGCGCCGCAAGGTTGGGAAAATGATAAGGATGTGACCGATGGTGCTGCGAAATCCGATGTGGCCTACGGTAAGCCGAGCCGTATTGCGAGTGCATTATCCATTATGACTGACGGTCCTTTGGGGGCAGCGGCTTTCAATAACGAATTCGGTCGCCCCAATGTGTTGGGTTATTTCCGTGTGTTTGAGTCCAATGTCGGCGGCACGCGCTACGGTTACCATAAACCTATCATGCTCGCAGGCGGTATCGGCAATATTCGTTGTGACCAAACTCATAAGACCTCTTTGCCTCCGGGAACGCTTTTGATCAGCTTAGGCGGTCCAGGCATGCGAATCGGTTTGGGCGGGGGCGCGGCAAGCTCCATGACAACCGGCAGTAATTCAGAAGCGCTTGACTTTGACAGTGTTCAACGCGGTAATCCTGAAATGGAACGTCGCGCTCAGGAAGTCATCGATCGTTGCTGGGCAAGCGGGGATAAGAATCCGATTTTAGCGATTCATGACGTTGGCGCCGGCGGTCTTTCGAACGCCATGCCGGAATTGGCCGATCTCTCCGGTCACGGTGCTCGTTTGGATTTAACCAAGGTGCCGGTGGAAGAAAGCGGTATGAGCCCGCTTGAAATCTGGTGTAACGAAAGTCAGGAACGTTATTCGATTGCTATTGCTCCTGAATCGCTCGAAGTCTTTGACGCCATTTGCAAACGCGAGCGTTGCCCCTATGCGGTTTTGGGCGCAATCAGTGAGGACAATACGTTGATTGTCGCTCGCGATGAGAAGGAAGCGCCGGCCGTTGATATGCCAATGGAAGTGCTTTTGGGTAAAGCGCCTCGAATGCACCGCACGGTTGAGCATGTTGATCGGACGTTGCCGGAATTTAAAGCACAAGGCATCGACCTTGCTCAAGCCGTTAAGAATGTGCTTCGTCATCCGACCGTGGGCAGTAAGAGTTTCTTGATAACCATCGGCGACCGTACGGTGGGCGGTCTTGTGCACCGCGATCAAATGGTTGGTCCCTGGCAAGTTCCCGTGGCCGATGCGGCGGTGACCAATATCAGCTTTGTCGGTCATCGCGGTGAAGCCATGAGTATGGGTGAAAGAACACCGCTCGCCATTTCCGATGCTGCCGCAGCGAGCCGTATGGCAATCGGTGAAGCCGTCACCAATATTGCGAGCGCTGATATCGAGCTCTGTTTAGTGAAGCTTTCCGCCAACTGGATGGCGGCTTGCGGCACCGATGGCGAAGATGCCAAGCTCTATGATGCGGTTCGAGCCGCAAGCGTTGTATGCCAGGAAATGGGACTGCCCATCCCTGTCGGTAAAGACAGTCTTTCGATGAAGACCACTTGGGAAGACGAAGGCCAAAAGAAGACGGTGACCTCTCCGGTTTCGCTGATCGTTTCCGCGGCGGCACCTGTTCGTGACGTTCGTTTGTCTTTGACCCCGCAACTTCGCACCGATATCGAATCCGTCCTAGTCGCTATCGATTTAGGATGCGGCAAGAACCGCATGGCCGGTTCTATCCTTTCTCAGGTAACGCAGCAATTCGGCAGTGCGACGCCGGATTTGGACGATGCCCGTAAGCTCCAGGCTTTTGTGAAACTTGTTCGCAAACTGACGCTGGCCGGTTGTGTGTTGGCTTATCATGATCGGGCTGACGGCGGTCTCTTGGCGACGGTGGCCGAAATGATGTTTGCCGGCCACACAGGTGCTCGAATTGACCTCACTTCGATGGCGGCCACGGCTGATATGAAGGATGTGCTTCCGGTTCTCTTTAATGAAGAATTGGGGGCTGTGCTTCAGGTTCGGGCAGACCGAATTGAAGAGATTCACGCAGCCGTCAAGGATGCAGGATTGGCCGATTGCACGCATTTTATCGGTGAAATCACCGCAGACGATAAACTTCATATTGAGGCTCATGGCAAGGGACTCTATGAAGAAGAACGCGGTGAGCTGCAAAAAGCCTGGACTGAAGTGTCTTGGCAAATCGCTCGTATGCGCGATAATCCGGCCTGCGCCGATCAGGAATATTCTCGCTGCACAATGGAAGACGATACAGGGCTTTTTGTTCGTACGACCTTTGATACGGAAGAGGACGTCGCCGCGCCCTTTATCGCGACGGGAGTGCGTCCCAGAATTGCCATTTTGCGCGAACAAGGTGTGAACAGCCAAACTGAAATGGCTGCTGCGTTTACGCGAGCGGGCTTTGAAGCGGTGGATGTTCATATGACCGATTTGCTCAGCGGCCGCAGCGACCTCAAAGACTTTGCCGGTCTTGCTGCTTGCGGTGGATTCTCCTACGGTGACGTTTTGGGTGCCGGCGGCGGTTGGGCAACGACCATTTTGCGCAACCCGAGAATGGTTGATATGTTCTCGGCCTTCTTCAACCGTCCTGATACATTTGCCTTAGGTATTTGTAACGGTTGTCAGATGATGAGTCACTTGCGTAACATCATTCCCGGTGCAAGTCATTGGCCTCAGTTTGTGCGCAATGTCTGTGAGCAATTCGAAGCCCGTCTGGTAGAAGTCGAAGTGATGAAGAGTCCTTCTATTTTCTTTGACGGTATGGCCGGCAGCATGATGCCGATCGTGAACTCTCACGGTGAAGGCCATGTCAAGTGGCTCAATGCCGAAGATGCTCGTCTTGCCACACTGGCTGCACGGTACGTAGACCCGGCAGGCCGTCCCACGGAAATGTATCCGTTTAACCCGAACGGATCGCCCGACGGTATCACCGGGGTTACGACGCCTGACGGTCGCTTCACGATCATGATGCCACATCCGGAACGCACGCACCGTACGGTGCAGATGAGCTGGGCGCCCGATACTTTGGGTGAATTCAGCCCCTGGATGCGTATGTTCAGAAACGCCAGAAAGTTCGTCGGCTAGTTAAGCGTCACGTTTTCTGACGTCGTTCAAGAAGCCCTTGCTGCCGATTGTTGGGAGTGGGGGCTTACTTTATTGAAAGGATATTGAATGCCTTTTGATCTTTGGGTAAGTTTTACTGTGGCGGCGGCCGTTCTGGCTGTGGCTCCCGGTCCCGATAACCTCTTTGTTTTGTTGCAGTCGGCCATGTATGGCGCCAGAGCCGGTATTTTTGTCACTCTGGGACTTTGTGTCGGTGTTTTCATTCAAACGATGCTGGCAGCCTTCGGCGTGGCCGCGGTTGTCGCTGCCTCGCCCACGTTACTGATGATCATCCAGTTTGCGGGTGCTGCCTACCTTTTATATTTAGCTTGGGGAGCCTGGAGGGCGCCCACGGGCGGTAGCGGTGACGAGTCAGCTTCCAAGTATCCAAGACTGACCGGATTTCAGCTGTGGAGACGTGGAATTCTTATGAATATCACCAATCCCAAGGTGTTGATTTTCTTCCTTGCGTTTTTCCCTCAGTTTATTGTGAAAGGGGTAACAGAAGCTGAAGTGATGGTTCAGATGCTCATCATGGGAATGACCTTTTTAATCTGTACTCTGGTGGTTTTCTGTACAGTAGCCTGGTGCGCGGGTACTTTAGCCGATCGCTTGCGTAGTCCCAAAGTTCAGATTATTCTCAATAAGACCAGTGCTGTGATTTTTACAGTGCTCGCCATTTCAACACTGCTTTGGAAAGCCAACTGATGAGGGGCTTGCGATGACAGAGGCCCACAAACAAGACATTTTGCTCATTTCGCTGTTGGGCGTGGCCCACGGGTTATCGCATTACTTTCACCTGATTATTCCGCCGCTTTTTCCGTGGATCATGCCGGAATTCGGCACTTCGTATGCTCAAATGGGCGCGGTGATGACAATATTCTTCGTCACGAGTTCCCTCGGTCAGGCCACAAGCGGTGTGCTGGTCGATAAGTTCGGTGCTAAGAAATGTCTCTATGGCGGAGTTACGCTTTTGATGGTCGCGGGGTTCTTATTCAGCATCGCCCAAAACTACTGGTGGTTCTATCCGGTTGCCGCTTTCGCGGGGCTCGGCAATAGTGTTTTTCATCCGACGGACTATTCCATCATCAACCGCTGCATTACCAGTGAACGTTTACCTTATGCTTTCTCCATTCACACATTGGTGGGGAATGTGGGTTGGGCATTGGCACCGATCTTTATGGTGGCTATTGCCACTTATACCGGAAGTTGGCGCATGGCAGCCGCGAGCGCCGGCATTATGGCATTGCTCGTTTTAGTTGCACTTTTATTGCATAATGGGTTGTTTGATCGAGCCATTGAGTTGGGCAATGGACTGACACAGGAAGAAAAGAAAAATGACAAAACGGGGGATGCGGGGTTCGGCTTTCTCAAGCTGTTAGTCATTTGGTTGTGTTTTCTCTTTTTCTTCTGCAATTCGTTTGCGTTGGGTATTTTGCAGAATTTTGCGCCTTCTATTTTCAACGCGACCTATCACGTCGGACTCGAAATTGCCACGGGCGGTCTCACCGCTTATATGGTGGGTTCCATTGTCGGTGTCATGAGCGGAGCTTTTATAGCGAAGGCTATCAAGCGAAGCGATTACGTTATCGCAGCGAGCATGTCGGTTTCTGCTCTTATGGCAATTGCTTTAGCTTCGCAAACACTGGGGGCTTGGTGTGTGCTGCCCTTGATGTGCGTGATGGGATTGGGCGTCGGTATCGCGACCCCATCACGGGATATGTTGATTCGCGGTGCCTGCATGAAGTTTTTGGGTTCAAACAGTTTTGGCCGAGTCTATGGCTTTACCTATTGCGGGATGGATGTCGGTCAGACGTTGGCGCCGCTCATTGCAGGACCGTTGCTCGATGCAGGGTATTTCTCTTTTGCTCTCGTTCTTGTGGGGGTATTCCAAACCGGAGCCTTATTAACAGCGTTGGGTGTTGGTCAACAGAAAGAAAAAGAACATTGAGCAATCCTTTCCGCCAATGCACGAACGCCTCGGATTTTCCGAGGCGTTCGCTTGTTCAGGTAATCGGTTGGAATTACTTGCCGACCTTGATGTTGGCCTTTTGGAAGAGTTCCTGGATATTTTGCTGAACTTTCGTTTGAACCAACATGTTCTTGTAATGATCCTTGCTCTTGCTGTATTCAGGGAAGAGCTGAGCCTTGCGGGAATCATCCACCTTGATGATGTAGTAACCGCCATTGGCACGAACCGGCACTTCGGTGTAATCACCGTCGTCGAGCGAGCGGATAGCCAGACCGATTAACTGCGGGAAATTCGCCGAAGAGGTCCAGTTTTCAATCTGACCGCCTTTGTCCTTTGTGCTCTTGTCAACAGAGTACTTCTTGGCGACACTGGCGAACTTGTCGCCGTCTTTCAAGGCATCCGTTACCTTCTTGGCATCGGCTTCGGTTTTCACCGCAATAATGCTGACCTTGTATTCTTTGTCGCCGTACGCTTTCTTTTGTTCTTCATAGAACTTCTTCACGTCAGCATCTTTGACGGGATTCTTCTTGGCAAAGTCAGCGATCAGAGCGTTGATCAAAACGCTGTCGCGGGCATTATTGATTGCATCGCGAACTTCAGCGCGGTTGGCGAGCTTTTGACGATTGGCTTCTTGCAGGAGCACTTCCTTTTGGATCAATTGGTTGCGAACCTGCATTTCCAATTCAGGCGTTCTCTTTTGGCCGTTTTTGACGATTTGCTTAATGATCTTTTCTTGAGCTTGGGCGGAGATCGTCTTGCCGTTAACGGTCACGGCGGAGGGCGCCGCCAATGCCATCGTTGAGGCCAAGGCCAGGGACAAACCGATGACTAAAGCTTTGTGTTGCATAAATATCCTCAATTACAAAGAGAGTAGTTAGTTATTCTTGGTATTTTGCGCCTCTTCGGCGTATTTGGCGACATAAAAACCAAGCCCAATTGTAAAAAGAAGTGTCAGGCCCAGAAGGCCGAAGAGCTTGAAATCAACCCAAATATCCATACTGAAAGTGTAGGCGACAAAAAGATTAATCACTCCGATCACAACCAGGAAAATCAAACAAATGTTTTCAACGGTTTTCCATGCATGATCGGGCATGGTGATTCCGGTAAACACTTTTTTAATGTAATCCTTCTTGCCGAGGCGGCCGAAAAGCAAAATCGCGGCAAAGAGCCAGTACAAAAGCGTGGGCTTCCATTGGATGAAAGTCGGATCCTGAAAGGCAATTGTCATGCCACCGAAAAGCACAACCAAAAGGGTAGAAAAAATCGCCATTTTGGAAGGCTTCTGACCTTTAAAGTAAATGAAGGCCATCTGAACTACGCTGGCTGCAATGATGACCGCCGTTGCCGTAACAATCGGAATGAGATCGGCGCTCACCGGGACAATCGGTGATAATTCGGTGGTGTAGGAACCTGCCAGTTTGAAAGTGATAAAAAAGCAAATAACGGGCAGCAGGTCAAAAAAAGCCTTCACGGTAATCTGTTCTCTCGAAAAAAAACGTAGAGGGAATATAGCGCAAAGAGCCTACAAGTGCATAAAATCGCAATACTCGGATACAACTTATAGATTTAGTTCTAAATGTTGTGGCTTAAATTGATTAAACTGTCGAGGTCCTCTTAATCTTCAAAGCGAAGGAAGACGGTTTATGAATAAAAAAATAAAATGGCTGACGGCTGCCGGCGTGGTCCTGGTGTGCGCGGTTGGCTATACATTTTGGCAAAAGGATACGAATACCGCTATGAATGAAACGTCAGTTGCAGTTCAAAACGCAGAAGCAGCCCAAAAAGTCGTCACCGTAGAAGGGGTGACGGAATACCGCCTCAGTAATGGATTGCGTGTTTTATTATTTCCGGACTTCAGCAAACCGACTATTACGGTCAATATGACCTATCTAGTCGGTTCGCGTCATGAAGGTTACGGTGAAACGGGTATGGCTCACTTGCTTGAACACTTGATGTTTAAGGGCTCCGAAAACTATCCTGAACCCACAAAGGAATTTACCCGTCGCGGCTTCAAAATGAACGGTTCCACTTGGCTTGACCGCACGAACTATTTCGTCAGCTTTAACGCGGTCGATGACAATTTGGACTGGGCCTTGGGCTGGAGCGCTGACGCCATGACGCATTCCTTCATAGCGCAAAAAGATCTCGATTCGGAAATGACCGTGGTGAGAAATGAATTTGAAATGGGGGAAAACAACCCGGTGAGTGTGCTTTTAAAACGCATGCAATCGGTTCTGTTTGATTGGCACAACTACGGCAACAGCACAATCGGTGCCCGCAGCGATATTGAACACGTCAAGATTGAAAACCTTCAGGCCTTCTATCGCAAGTACTATCAGCCTGATAACGCCGTGTTGATGGTTTCGGGCAAGTTCGATGAGGCTGAAACACTTAAGAAAATCGAGCGCATTTTTGGCGCGATCCCCAAGCCCACCCGTGTGCTGCCGCAATTGTGGACAGAAGAACCGGTGGCTGACGGCCAGCGTACGTTTGAAATTCGCCGCGCAGGCGAAATGAAAGTTGTGGCTGTTGCTTACCGTATCCCTGCCGCGCTTCATCCCGACGCTCAATTAATCAATTTAGGCGCGGATGTTTTGGGTGATACGCCTCGCGGTCGTTTACACAAAGCGATGGTCGAAACGGGGTTTGCCACGCAGGTTTTTGCCTGGCCGATGCCCGCGCATGATCCGGGTTTGGCAATGTTTGGCGCAATGCTTCCCAAGGACGCTGACGAGAAAAAGGCTCGTGACGTTTTAATTGAAACGGTGGAATCCACCTTTGATAAAACCAAGCTTCAGGATGAAGAGCTCTCGTTGATGGCGCGCGAGGAAAAAACGCTTTATGAACGAACTTTCGCTGATCCTGAAACATTCGGCGTGGATATTTCAGACTTTATCGCTTTGGGGGACTGGAGACTCTTTTTCATCCATCGCGACAGTTGGGAAAAGATGAAGCCCGAAGACGTCATGGCGGCCTGGAAGCGCTATTTTGTCCGAGATAATCGTGTGGTCGGCACCTTCATTCCGGACAACAATCCGCAGCGCGCACAGATGAGTCCGGCTCCGAGTCTTGATGAGGTTCTCGCTTCGCACCAATTCAAAGAGCAAGGTCAGGAAGGCGAAGTGTTTGACTCAAGCCCCGCAAACTTAAATGCCCGCACTGAGCGTTTTGCGATCGGTGATGTCAATGTGGCGCTGTTGCCCAAAAAGACTCGCGGTGAAACGGTGGTTGTGCGCACGCAGTTTCGCTATGGCAACTATGAATCACGACAAAATAAACGGGCGATCGCCCCGTTGATGAGCGCCATGCTTGAGCGCGGTACAAAGACCATGACGCGCGAACAAATTAATGACGCCTTTACAAAACTTCAGATTGACGGCGATCTGGGCCAATTTACGACTACGCGTGAACATTTGCCTGAAGCGCTCAAACTCATGGCTCAACTTTGGTCTCAGTCGGCGATGCCGCAAAAGGATTTTGATGAGTTAAAGGCGGAGTTTGCCAACGATGTTCAGTCGCGCATGGATGATCCTCGCATCATGGCCCGAGATGCGATGACCGAACACTTCAATCATTACGATAAGAATGATCCGCGTTATCGGCTGACTTCTAAAGAAATGAAAGAAGCGATTGAAAAAGCGACGTTGGACGATGTCAGAGCTTACTATGATCAGCAATTTGGCACCAACCGCGGTGAAATCGCTTTAGTCGGTGACTTTGATGCGGCAGAAGTTCGTGCGCAGCTTCAAACGCTTTTTGATGAAAAGATCTCGCAGGTACCGTACGAACGCATCGTCCGTGAGCATTTTGATACGCCCGCCACGAGAATTATCATCGATACGCCTGATAAAGAAAATGCCACAATCATGGCGCGCTTTGATTTCGCGCAGAACAAAAATGATCCCGATAGTGACGCTTTGCTCTTGGCCAACTGGATTTTCGGTGGCAGCACGGGTCTGTCCAATCGACTGATATTGCGCTTGCGCCAGCAAGACGGCTTGAGCTATGGAGCGGGCAGCAACGTCAATATTCCGGCCTTCGGCAACGCCGCCAGTTGGACCATGCAAGCTATTCTCGCCCCGCAAAATATGCGTAAGGCTGAAATTGCCCTCTATGAAGAAATCGATCGTGTGATTAAAGACGGGTTTACCCAACAGGAATTGGACGAAGCCAAGAAGGGCTTTATTGAATATCGTGCCGTAAACCGCAGTCAGGACAATCTCATTGCTTACCACTGGACGCAGCTTATGAATGAAGGGGAGGATTGGAGCGAAGCGCAAAAACGCGATGAAACCATTCGAGCTCTGACGCTTGATGACGTAAACGCGGCGTTCCGCAAGATGGTTAAGCGCGATGGATTGACGGTTGTTTTGGCCGGAGATCAGAAAAAAGCGATGAATCAGCAGTAACTTAACTGTTTACAAACATCAGGACCTCAACTTGAGGTCCTTTTTATACAGTAAATTAAATTTTTCTGGCTTTATCTATAACAAAAATGAAACAACAATGAGCACAATCACCCAAGCTTAATTCTTTCAATAAAAAATATTAATTGGATTCACTAAACGCTACATAATGTCAAATTCAGTAGTGATAGAATTGGGCTAACTGTCAATTCGACAAAGATTATTAATTAAAAAAACCTATAGTTATTGAAATGAATAGACGACTTGCCCCCCTCCTTCATATTCAACATTATTCGACTTTCAGACTTAGCTTGATTGCAATCCTTGTAGGAACGCTTTTCAGTTCTGTTACCTCCGCAGAGTATATTTACGATAAGGATCATCAACAGCTTGATAATAAGTCATTACTTGTTTACAACAATCCCGTCGTTAATGAGCAATTTACGATCAATACGGCTGACTTCGATCCAAAAGTTTCCTCGGCTCTTTATGTACGTGCGAACAATAATGTTCTTGTAAAAGATAGTCAGTTCAAGTTGCAACTGGGAAAGGCTCTGCCGACTGAATTTTATTCAGTTGATATCGAGGGCAATTCATCGTCTTCACCGTTAAACGGTTTTACCGCACAGAAAAATATTTTTTACTTTGAGGGGAATGATTCAACGCCCCTTTCTAAAAATTTACAATCCATTCATATTAGAAATGTGAATGGAGTGGCGATTCACAACAATCGGATACTTATTTCTGAATTAGAAGCAAGTTCAATGGTTTCAGGGGTGAGCACTTTAGATTCATCCGGTGTAATTCAGGGAAATTATCTCTCTATAACAGACAGTTCAATCAAAAATATACGAGGTGTCACAAACGGCTCAACACTGCGTAATGATGAGGAAAAAGGATTAAACATTAAAGACAATTTGACGATCATCAATAATACGTCTTTCAATGAGGCTCGTGGTGCATACATGAGCGGTGCGCGATATGACTCCGTTTTAGACGGAAACAGACTGGTTGTGATTAATCCTATCGTCAATGCAAAATTCGGCGCCTCTGTAATCATCGCACAGGACCTTGGAATGGGTGTTTATGATATTTCAAGTTCAGGTGTGATAAATGGTGTTCTTCTTTTAACAGGAAAAATGGTTGTGGATTCTGCCAATCAAGACAATCAACATATAGAAATCGGTGCTGGCAGGAGCATGATTTCCGGAGTGAGAAATAATCATCTGATCATTCAAAATTTTGATGCTGAATTCAGCGATCGAATAATTTACTGGCAGACATTTGGTGGGTGGGGTGAAGACGGCAACGCAGAAATGAATAAAGTAACTTTTGATAATGCCCGTTTTTCAGGTGGCGAATTCATTTATGGAGGAATCTCCGAGAATGGTACAGCCTCCGGAAATGGTATTGAGATAAAAAATGGAAGTCAGGTCGAGGGTGAGCTTGTTGGAGCATTTGCCGGGGGAGAAAAGGTTACAAACGCTTACGTAACTATTGACGATAGTAAAGTTATCGGAACAATTTCATTATTCAGTGGCAGCAAAAAGAATACTAAGTTTGGATCCGGCACTCTCACCGTTTTAGGTAGTAGTGATTTGAGCCAAGCTGTTTTACAGCCCTACAACTTAAAACGATTCAACAATACTGACACAGGACTAAAGGGTTACACCGGTCAAACTGATGTGTCGTTTGTTGCCGACGGATTCTCTGGGGTCATCAAACAGCTTGGCAGCGTTGACGAAATGGCCGCATTCGACCATGTTTCTTTGTTGAATCAAAAATGGGATAGGGAAGGCGCTATTTTGACAATTTCAGACAGTGTGGCTTTTAAGCGTACTTCTCTTTCAAATAATTCATTAAGCTTCATCGATTCCGAGGCCGTAGCAAAAGGTGGCACCATCACTCTTTTAGAGTCTGACAACGGAATCAGTTATGTTGATCCCGAAGAATCAGAACACAAAGAACTTATTAGCACTGCCGGTACGGCGCTTGAATTTGTTGGTACGGTTAAATTTGAGAATCAAAAAATCACTTACAGCATCGATTCAATTGAGAGTGCTGAGCAAACTATTCTGGTCGGGGATAGCCGTCTGGCGACTACTGCCTTTATCAATCAAGGCTCAGATCTTTTGGAACGGGTATTTCACGGTTTTACACTTTCCCGAGACAAATATGGCTTAATGACTTTTGCCACTGCTGAAGGCACTAAGGGCGACTATGATCTATCAAATCCTATTAAAGTGAACGGATGGAATTTTATTGCCGGTTCTCGGTCCGTGTCTGCTGTGGCTTATGGTGACTTAATAAGCGCCGCTTTTGTCGAGTACGGCGAAGGAAATTATCGAGCGACGAACACTCATTTAGGTTATGATTTTCGAACCGATGGAAACATGCGGTATATGGGGGCGGGGCTTGCTGTTCGATTTATGACGGCGTCAGACCTTTATCTAGAAGGATCAGTGCGCTCGGGCCAAATAAAGAGTGATCTGGATCGGGCTTTGATGGACGCAGCCGGCCATTATTATGATGCTGATACAGATTCCATTTACGCCGGTTTGCACTTAGGTGTCGGTTTTATCACCTACCCCATGGCTGGGATGGAGCTTGACAGCTATGCTAAATACTTCTTCACCTATACAGATTCGGACAGTTTCAAAATTGACAGTCTTAATGAAAAGTATGAGTTTGATAGCATCACGAGTCACCGTTTGCGTCTGGGCACGCGTGCAAGTTGGAATCGCGATAACGTGACTTTTATGTTCGGTTTGGCCGGTGAGTACGAATTTGATGCCCAAAGCGACATGATAGCCGCAGGCGCTTCTGCCCGAACCTCAGAGCTTGATGGTTTCAGCGCTTTTGCCGAAGCAGGCATGAGCCTCAAACCTAGTGTCTCTTCTCCATGGCAATTTGATTTGCAAGTACGTGGTTGGGAAGGCACAAGAGATGCGGTCTCCGGAATGGCCACTGTCAATTATCTTTTCTAAAGACATTTTGGGGCGATTAAAACATCGCCCCAAAACCTAAACAATATCTTCAATTAATCTTCAGAAATTATCTTGAAGTCAGCACTTTTAATCTGACAGAAGCCGGATTCCACACTCTTTTTTGTCATTTCAACCAAGGCCAATGTTCTTTGATCATCGTGAACACTCATTACGACATTGCCGACAGCCGCGGAATCTTGAAAAACATCGTCTCCGGCCTCAATACTGACACTTTCAGAGCTTTCAACCCTAACCATGCGGCGAGGATTAGTTCCGATATGCTGCACTCGTGAAATAATTTCCTGCCCCGGATAACATCCCTTGTCAAACACCAATCCGCCGATTTTATCCAGATTGATCCATTGCGGGATAAAGGCTTCTTTGGTTTTTTCAAATACCCAGGGAATCCCTGCAACAATTTCACTTTCAAACCAAACAGAGGCATCATCAATCGGACTAAAGCGCCGCTTTAAGTTTTCAAGAGTCGAGATAACCATGACACGCTTCAGGCCCCAAGCGTCAGAAACCCGTCCGATGACAGAATCATCCTGACAGACGCGCTTATCGGTTTCCGGCAACTGCATCTCCGGGTTAATTAATCCGGCGACAAACATTTCTGAAGCAATGCGTATGCTCACTTTGCTTCGGAGAATAAACATGGAAAGGCGTTTGACAAAACCGGGTACTAAATCAGTCGGCAAAAGAATGAAAAACTTATTTTTGACTTTGGCCACTCTCATCAGCGCCAATATTTTTCCTTGCGGTTGGCAATAGGCCGCGAGCCTAAAAGCGTCTCCGATGCCTTTGATGTGATTAGTGAATTGACCGTGTAAAAATGTTTCAGCATCATCACCGCTGACTTCTAAAACGCTGAGTTCACGGATAAGAAACGCGCCTTCCCGACCATGGGCAGGCGGCAATTGCCAAGAACCGGAAATGTTATTTTCCATGACAGTCGACTCCAAAACGAAACGCAGGCTGATATTATGGAGTCTTCAAAAAAATAGTGCGAATTTGCTTTGTGATGATTAAGTTCAATCCGGATGTGTTCTCTCGGCTTCAATCGATAAACTCCATTGAAAAACGGTACTGGGCAATGGGATTGGCAGCCGGCGTTGCCGTTGTCGGACTCTTTTGCCTTGTGGCCAATCAGGTGAGCTTTACCGATGAGGCATTAGCCAAAAAAGAAATTATGTTTACGGTGCCGCCCGGAACGCCCGCGGCCCGTATTCCTGCCATCCTCGAAAGTGAGGGCGTCGAAGTCAACGATTTTTATTTTAAGCTCTCGCTTCGTCTGACCGGCGCCCATAAAAATCTTCACGCCGGTGTCTACCGTGTTTATCCAAATGACACCGTGGGCAGCATTACCGAGAGGCTTTCCAAAGGTGAGGCTTATCTTTTTTCCTGGCGAATCGCTGACGGATCCACTTATTGGGAAGTGCGCAGAAGTTTGAACGCGTTAAACGGAATTAAACACGACTCCAAAGAAATGAGCGCGGACGCGCTGCTGCTTGCGATCGGTGCAAAAGAAGGCCATTTGGAAGGTCTTTTTGCCCCGGACACCTACAACTTCCATGCTAATGTCTCCGATCTTTTGATATTGAAAAAAGCCTATGAGCAACAGCAGGCGATACTGACAGAAGAGTGGACAAACAGGTCTGCGAACTGCCAGGTGAAAACGCCCTATGAGGCGCTCATTCTCGCGAGCATTGTGGAGCGAGAGGTTGGGCGCAGCGAGGACCGGGCTATCGTAGCCGGTATTTTTTCAAACCGGTTGAGAATTAAAATGCCACTTCAGACCGATCCCAGCGTCATATACGGTGAAGGGGAGGAGTTCGGCGGTGACATCAAGCGTGAACATCTGCGCAAAAATACTCCTTACAATACTTACCGTTTTGTCGGACTGCCGCCGACTCCGATCGGCAATCCGACGAGAGAGAGCATCCACGCGGTGTTGCATCCCGCGAAGACCGACTATCTTTACTTCATTAATAAAGCAAACGGTGATCTTGTGCCGTCGAAAACGCTTCAAGAGCACAACAGAGCCGTTCGCCGGTACATTCTCAACAAAGGACATTAAGGATCATGCGAGGCCGTTTCATTACGTTTGAAGGCATTGACGGTGCGGGTAAAAGCACTCAAATCGACGTCATTGAGGCGACTCTGAAAGCTCGGGGACTGGAAGTCATCCGTACCCGCGAGCCGGGCGGCACGCCGTTGGGCGAGGTGATCCGCAAAGAGCTTTTGTCAGTGCAAATGGATCCCGCCACAGAAACACTTCTGTTCTTTGCCTCTCGCGCCGAACACATTGCCAAAGTGATTCGGCCTGCGGTGGAGCGCGGCGCTTGGGTTTTGAGTGACCGGTTCACCGACGCCACTTACGCTTATCAAGTCGGCGGCAGAGGATTTCCGGCGCACAAAGTCGAAGAACTCGAAAAGTGGACTCAAGGCGAGTTGCAGCCCGATAGGACCGTGCTCTTTGATATTGATCCGGAAGTAGCCGCCAAACGCGTCGCCAGGGCCCGCCAGCTCGATAGGTTTGAACAAGAAAGTCTTGATTTCTTTACCCGAGTCCGTCAGGCGTATCTTGACCGCGCCCATCAATCACCGGGGCGCTTCCTCATTGTCAACAGCATGCAGGACAAAGACATCGTGAGTGATATTCTTCGCAAGGAGTTTTCGACATGGGCTTAGCCGTTTACCCCTGGCAGGAGGAAATTGCTCGGGAACTTATCAGCTTCAGAGACAACCTTCCAAACGGTCTTTTGATTTACGGACCGCGCGGCATCGGGACAATTGACCTCATTGTGTCGTATGCCAAGAGTCTATTTTGCGAGCATCCTCATTCAGACGGCACACCTTGCGGTGAATGCAAGGGCTGTCGGATGGCGCAGGCGTTCACTCATCCCGACCTTCGTTATGTAGTTAGCGAAGCGGAATCTATTCCTCGCGGAATTCCTTTTGAAGCGCCGTCCAATGCCTCTAAAGATCGCAAGATTTATCGCGAAATCCTCATTCATCAGCCTCGAGAGCTGACTGATTTTCTTAATTTGGCCCCTCATGTGGATAACGGTCGTCGGATTATTGTTGTGTATCCGGCCGATGCGATTCGCCCGGATGCGGCCGCCACATTTTTAAAAAGTTTGGAAGAGCCCCCGGAAAGGACGACTTTTCTTTTAGTGGCCGATGACATTGATCGGGTGCTCCCCACCATTCGGTCGCGTTGTCGTCTTTTAAGAGCAAAAGCACCGACACATGAAGAGGCGCTTGCCTGGCTTAAAGAGCGGGGAGTGGCTGATGCTGAAGAAGCTTTGGCGCGCGCGGCCGAGCGCCCCTGTCTCGTTACCGATGAGGAAGCCATTCGAAATAATCCCGATATTGATGCCAAGACCCGTGAGCAGCTTCTTACGCTTACCACAATGGCTCCGGCGATTCGTCTTGCGCTATTAAAGACGCTCGCGCAAGGGGCTCGAATTGATCTCACAAAGATCGCTGTCAAAGAGGGACGCAGCGCTTTGCCTGTATCAGCTGTTCTGCCTGTGCTTGAACGCTGGAGTTACGATCTTATTGCGGTGAAACAAGGGCTTGAGCCGCATTATTTCCCGGCTTTTTCTCCGCAGATGAAGTCGCTCGTCAGTCATGTGCAGGCCGATAAGCTCTTTAAATTCAGCGATTCTCTCAAAGCGATGCGCCGTGTTGTTACCCACCCGTTAAACGCGCAACTCGTCATTGAGCAAGCTATTTTGCGTTATCGCAAAACGATGGCAAATCAAAGTGTTGATTAATGATTTAAAACGCTTTGAGTTTTCTCATCGCCCGCGCCACTTCACTTTCTTCCGGAGTTAAATAGCGGCTTGTGGTTCCGACGCTGGCGTGTCCCATGGCGTTTTGCACGACGTTCACGGGCATTTCCTTTAAAGCCGTTGTCGCAAAGGTATGCCGCAACCAGTGTGTGGAGCTTGCCCGGAATTTGGCCGCATCCAGCGGATGCTCGCTTTCAACATGGTTGGCAACGTCCTCTAAAAACTCTTCAAGAGCCAGATAAAGTCCGGAGCGGCTCAGTGCGGTGCGTTTAGCCTGTCCGAGTTTAAGCCCGGTTTTTCGTCCGCGTCCCAGCGAAGACAGGAGAGGAGTGTCTGCCGGCGCTAAGCCTAAATGTGGCAAGCCTCGCATCGTCAGGTAATTATTGATGACGGCAAGCTGTTTGGGCTGCAAAGGCAGACGTCTGATCTTGTCGCCTTTACCGACCACTTCAATGACTGTGATCGTGTCACTGTCAATTTGTCGCTGAACAATCCAGGAGGCGCGAGCCTGAAGCATTTCACTGGCGCGAAGACCAAGGCCTTTGCCCAACATTAAAATCACTGCCATTCGTGCATGTCGTTCATCATCATCAAGCGATTCGAAGTAGCGGTAAATGGTGTTCCATTGTTCTTCGGTAAAAGAGCGATCTGCAAAGGCCTTCGGAGCTCCTTCGCCTTCAAGATAGGGGACCTTGGCGGAAATTTGGTCAAATGGGTTGTAGATGATGTAGCCGGTTTTCTTTAAAAAGTTAAAGAGTTGCCGAACAACCGTAATTGACATCTTTCTAGAACTATGTGATAAAGCGCTGTTAAAAGGACGCCAATTGATATTGTCTCTCGGAGTATTTTTCGGACCGATCCAGTCATGCTGCGGGCATTTCCAGTGCCGCGCCCACCGGCTCTCGTCCTGACGCCCCAGTTCCTCGAGCCATCGCAGATAGTCACTGGCTTCAACCACACCGACCGAACTCATCGCGATGTCCTTTTCCACCGTGCACCATAAGAGAAAACGCTCTGCTTCTTTACGGTAGACACCTTGAGTGTTGGGATTGCCGGCACGAGCGGCAAGCCAGGCTTTGACTGCCGATAAATCGTCAATCGCCTCCAAGTTTTTCATCGAATCATCACCGCGGTTGGGACCGGTGCGACCGTCCAGCCCCAATTCCAAACGGATTCGTTCCAAAGGAACAATTTTCGGATTGGGCGGATACTCCGGTTTCGTTTCCTGGGTGTCGTTTTGACTATGAGCGCCTCGGTTACGGATCAAACCGTTGTTTTGTAGCCATTGCTCAATGGTCAGGCAATCTTGCTCATTTTCAATGACTTCAGTCAGACGATGCTTTTTTACCGCTTTTACTAAATCGGCAACAGTTACCCATTGATTCTGAAGCGCTTTGTAAGTGAATTGCTGGCTAAAAATCTGCACCAGCATCGTTTTGGTCGAGATTTTTTCGGGCAGTTCGTCAAGAAAAAGCGTTGTCATAGTAAAAACTTATGTTGAATATCAGCCAATTTTAGAGATTTTTACTAAGATTATCGGCTTGGATGTGACTTTTTTCCCGACTGGTTGTTATGCGCCGATTTTTTATCACCTTGGTGGCCATTTTAGTGGTGCTTTTTTCCGCAATGGGTGTGGAGTCGCTTATTATGGGCGATCACAATTCCATTTTGCGTCAGACGCTGACAAGTCCTGTCAAACAGTTCATTGATGGTTCCCGAGGTAATCCCAATCAGGTCGTCGTTGGCATCGACAACCAGATTGATCCCTACATGCAGCAGACCTACTTTAAGGCAACGCTTGAGGCCATTGATCATACCGTTCGGGCATCCAACAAGTTTCTCGTGGTTAAGTTTCTCGATCGCGAAAGTATCGCCTCCATGATTGCCGATGGCGAAATTGATTTTCTGATCAGTGAATCGGATTTTTACGCTGAGCTTGCGTTCAACGAAAAAATTAAAGCCATTGCCATGCTTTGGAGAGCGCAGGCCAAGTCGCCGAGCTATTCCGCCGCCTCAACCATTGTTGTCAACAGTTCTAACACGGATATCTACACGCTAACGGATGTGGCGACAGGCTCTTATCGGGTAGCGGCGACTTCGGCTCAATCCTTTGCGGGCTTTACCATTTCCAAAGAAGCTTTTACGGATAAGAAACTGTCTTGGCAGGCGGCTTATAAGAACATCATTTTTACTTCAAGCCGCAATCCGCTTGAAGTGCTCAATGCCGTCAAAGGCGGGACGGCCGATGTGGGTATTGTGCCGGCCTGCTTCATCGAGCATGTAATGACTCGCAACAAGGCGCATCTCAGTGACTACCGTGTCATCAATCCGCAGCCGGTTTCCGAACTCGCCTGTCAGCATTCCACCAATGCTTATCCGAGTTTGATGCTGTCTTACCGCAACGGCGTGGACAGCAATTGGATTTTGGATATGACCAATTCGCTTTTGGGTCTGAAGCTGCCCTATGGCGCGACCTGGAGCATGGCGGAAAACACCCGTGAACTTTATGACCTCATGTATCACCTGCGCATGGGGCCCTATAACAATGTCACCTATTCCACGGTTTACCGAATCTTCAGTGAAAATCGTGCGATTTTCATCACAGCAATTTTCCTGATTGTCGCGGGTTTCTTCTATAACCTTATTATTTCCGTGGAAGTGGCTTCGCGCACTAAGGCCTTGAAGAAGGCTCTGGCTGAAAAAGATCGCATCTCCAAACAACAGGAACAAACCAACGAATACATTTCTCGGCTTGAACGCACGGGTATTGTCGGTCAGATGTCAAGCATGATCGCCCATGAACTCAAGCAGCCGCTCGCGACAGTGTCGAATTATTCCCGCGGGCTGCTACGCCGCATCGAAAGGGGATCGGCTGATAAAGACACGATTGTGAAAATTCTCAAAGAAATTGAGTATCACACCGAGCGCGCCAACGACATTGTCGACCACGTTCGAAGCTACGCCAAACCTCACGACATCAAGCGTGAAGAGCATGATCTTCGTGATATTGTGGCCAAAACGGTGGCAACATTTGAGAAATCCGGCCGCACCACTGTTCCGGTTGTGGTTGAGGGCGTGGATAAAGCGTTGGTTGAAGCCGATGATTGGGAAATTGAGCTTGCGCTATTGAATTTATTGAAGAATTCTGCCGATGCGTTCACTGAAGTGCACCCCGCGATGCGTGATGAAGATGAAGAAATCATCCGCATTCGAATTGAAGAGCATGAAGATCGCTGGTGGATTCGGGTGATCGATAACGCCAAGCTCGTCGATGAAAGTTTTACTCAGCAGTTCTTCCAAAAATTGGAAACCACTAAAGCGCATGGTTTAGGCTTAGGCCTTTCCATCGTAAGCTCGTTGGCGGAACGTCACGCGGGACGCGTATGGGCAGAGCCCAATCCCGGGCGCGGCGTCATCGTGACGATTGAACTGCCCAAATATCAACCGATTGAAGAAAAACTCTAAGGCAAAGAGCTCGTCTTAGTTAAATGTAATATCGTACTGCTCCGGTCCGTAACAGGATTCCACCTGAAGCGAGACGGGGCAGGCGATAAAGCCCTGCAAAAGATCAAGTGCGGGTGCTTCGTCTTCCAAAAACAGATCAATCACGGTCTGACTGGCTATGATGGAAAATTCCTTAATCCCCGGATATTGGCGCCATTCACGAAGCACTTCACGCAAAATCTCATAGCATACGGTCCGAGCTGTTTTAATTTCGCCGCGTCCTCCGCAAAGCGGGCAAGGCTCGCAAAGGATATGACCCAAAGAGTCTCTTGTGCGTTTGCGGGTCATTTCAATGAGACCGAGTTCAGTGAAATTGCTCATGGTAATGTGAACTCGATCGGTGGAAACGGCTTTTTGCAGTTCAGCCAATACGGCTCTCCGGTGAGCATCCTTCTCCATATCGATGAAGTCGATGATGATAATGCCGCCTAAATTGCGCAGACGAAGCTGGCGGGCGATCACGCGAGCCGCTTCAAGATTGGTTTTAAAAACGGTGTCTCCGAAATCGCGTTTTCCGACATAAGCGCCGGTGTTTACATCAATGGTGGACATCGCTTCATTTTGATCGAAGATGAGATAGCCGCCCGACTTCAGATCCACTCGGCGCGATAATGCTTTTTCAATTTCATCTTCAATTCCGAATTGCTCGAATAAAGGAATTTCTTCGGAATACCTCTCGAGCTTGTCAGCCACGGTCGGAACAAAGTTTTCGGCAAATTCCTTCAGCCTGTCAATATTATCGTCCCAGGCATCGACTAGAACACGTGTGGTGTTTTCATTGACCATGTCGCGCAGAGCTCGCTCTTCAAGATAGAGATCCTGATAGAGGATGCTGGGCGCGGCGGACACAGCGATCCTGGCCGCAATCTGCTTCCAGAGCTTGGAGAGATAAGCCATGTCATTGAGGAAATCGTCACTGGTGGCGCCTTCCGCACAGGTTCTGACGATATAGCCGCCTTTTTCGGTTTCGGGACGCACTTCAGTGATAAGCGCCTTTAAGCGTTCCCGCTCGGCTTCATCTTCTATGCGCTGCGAAACGCCGATGTGGGGTTCTTTGGGTAGGTAAACCAATTTATGACCGGCAAGCGAAATGGTGGTAGTCAGTCTCGCGCCCTTGGTTCCGATGGGGTCCTTAGAAACTTGAACGATAACAGACTCGCCTTCATGGAGCACATATTCAATCGGTTTGTAGGTGCCGTCATCCTGGCGAGCGGTGAAAATATCATGAACGTGCAAAAAAGCCGTGCGCTCTAAGCCGATGTCGACAAAGGCCGATTGCATACCGGGTAGCACCCGCATGACCTTTCCTTTGTAGACGTTGCCAACCAAACCGCGTTGGGCTCGTCTTTCAATATGCAGATCCTCGGCCACGCCGTTGATCATTACGGCGACACGCGTCTCTTGGGCCGAGCAGTGAATTAAAAGCTGTTCGTTCATGTTCAATCCTTTGTTCGGGCCAATTTTAAAGTATCCGCACGGCGGGCGCTTTTTGCCTCAATGCGGTTATTTTTGATCGGTGTAAAAGAGAGTGTTCCGAGCACGATAGGCAGGAGGAATATCCTGAGCCTGATCAAAACCCGAAACCATCAGAACACCGCCTTTTTGGAGAAAATACTTCAGGAGCGGATCGTCCGGATTAAAGTGTTTGTTGACGACCATTAAGCGAATGCCAAGTTCATCGATAGTGCTTTCATCGGCATCACCGCCCAAGGCTGCGTATTTAAAACCCGCGTGACGAGCCGAAACAAATTGGCTGTAAGTGCTCACTTCAACGATCATTCGGTCGGGGAATGGACACTCTGAGAGCATCTTGGCGTAATCGTTTCCTTTATCAATGACCAAAATCATCTCGGGGTTATCTTTCATGAGTTGAGCCACATCGGTCAAGAGTAGCGGCGTGTATTGACCGTGCAGGCGACGTGATTTGACTTGAGAGGCAGTCGGCGGAAGAAAGAAGAACGACGCGTGATCGGTATCTTTATTGAAGTCACTGTAATAATGCGCGGCAAAGTAATGACCGTCCAACGTTAAGCGTAAATCCAATTCAACAAAACGATATCCCTCACGGAGTGATTTAAGGACCGCCTCTTTGGAATTGGTGTCATTGTGTCCGTCGATGGCTCCGCCTGAATACGCGATGTATTTAGCCTCGCCGATCTCGATCATTGGCACTTCTTCTAGCGTGATAAAACCCAAACGATGCGCCCAGCCGTATTGCCACTGGTAATGATGAAATAAACCCCATGCGACAATCACTGTCAAAATGCTGAGAACCAAAAGCCAGGGTCTTAAAACGAATCTTTTCATCTTCGCCTCCGTCTGAAGATTATAAAAAAAATCACTCAAGACCTTCCCAAATTGAGAGAAAGTGCAGTTAAAATCGAGTGGTTAAACATTTGTAGGTTTAAAACAATGTCTGAATTTGAAATGAGCGGCCTAACGGCTTTGCGAGCAAAAAAGTCCATGGGACTTTATATCTGTCCGGAAGATCCTGACGGTTTAAATTCCCTTTATTACACGATTGAAGTCAACGATGCTCAGGGTGTCGCTTTCTTGCGTCGATTGCTCACGATCGATGTTAAAAACGTCCATCGCGGAGAAGTGCGTCAAAGTTTTATTCTCAATGCGTTGGGCTTGATTACCGATTTTGTGTGGGTGGCTCATCTGCCCGACAGCGATGAACACTTCCGTGTGGTTTTTCAATCATTGGACACGTTGGCCTGGATGCATCAAGTATCGAAAGCCTTTGATGAAGATTTCACTACGGTGAAAACTTCAACAGCGTTGCTTTTTGCCGATCAAACTCAGACGCCTCACGGAATGATGGCTGACGGTAAAGTGCAGGTAATGAAGACCGCTAAGGGTGAGATTCTTGTCATGCGCGTCGGTCAAATCAGCCTGATTCAAGCAGAGGCCGCTGCGTTTGAAAGCTTCAGTCATCCCGGTATGGAAGTTTTGGATGAACTGAGCGCCCTGACGCTTTGCTACGTTGGCTGTTCGCCGTTGACCTTTGCCTGGCAGGCCCAGGATTTAATGCCAAGCGATGTCGACGGTGCCAAATACATCGATTTTTCGGATCCGGCCCGTATGTTCATCGGTCGCGCTTTAACCGAAGCGCGTCTTAAGGTGCAAACGCCCAAAGTGGCCGTTGCGTTGGTTTCCCACCAAGATGAGGCGGCCGGTTGGTTTGAAAACCCGGCTGAAGTAACTCTATTAAATGAAGCGGCCGAGCCCATCGCCAAGACAACTTTTGTGGGTCTTTTGGGCGAGCAATTGCTGGCTTGCGCCTATGTACCCCAAGGAACGGAGCCCGCGAAGCTTTTGTGGGTCAATGAGGGCGAAGAGCAGGCCTACCACGTTGAAGTTCTTGCCTGATAAGGAGGACATTGTGAGCGTCAGTGTTTTTGATATTTTCCGCGTCGGTATCGGACCTTCATCGTCACACACGGTCGGTCCCATGCGCGCAGCGGCCCGTTTCTCCAAAGAACTTATTGCTGAAGGATTGGTTGATCAGACCGATCGTATTTGGGTGGATCTGATGGGCAGTCTCGGCGCGACCGGTATCGGTCACGCAACAGACACTGCGTTTCAATTAGGTCTTATGGGAATGCTGCCCGCGAATGTGGACTTGGATGCCGCTCCCAAGATTTTGGAAGCAATCAAAAATGACCATAAACTAACGCTCGCCAATGGAAAAACCATCGATTTCGATCCGGCTCGTGACATTATTCTGAGTCCTGAAAAAGTGGCTATTTATCATACGAATGCCATGCATGTCATCGCTCAGGATAAAAACGGACAGATTCTTCTGGCTCGGCGATATTACTCCGTAGGGGGAGGTTTTATCGTGGAGAGCGACCCGGACAACTTCGATAAGGTGAGTGAAGAGAAGGAAACCATCCACACCAAACCTCAGCCTTATCCGATCTCCAGTGCTGCGGATTTGATGAAATGGTGCCGGGAAACCGGTCTTACGATTCCTGAGATTGTCCGCGCCAATGAACGCGTCTGGTGGCAAACCGATGAAAAAATCAATGCGCAGCTCGATTACCTTTGGTCGGTGATGAAGGACTGCGTGGCGCGCGGTCTTAAAAATGAGGGCATCATGCCGGGACCGATGAAGGTTCGCCGCCGCGCCAAGCGAATGTATCAAAAGCTCGATTATGAGCATCGCACGCTTGACGATCCTTTGGCGGTGCTCGATTGGGTCAACGCCTTTGCCTTTGCCGCCAACGAAGAAAACGCCTGCGGCGGACGCGTTGTGACGGCTCCGACCAATGGGGCGGCGGGCGTTATTCCAGCGGTGCTTCACTACTACATGAAGTTTATCGAGTCAGCGAGCATTGAAGGGGTCAGAGATTTTCTCTTAACCGCCGGTCAAATCGGCATTCTTTATAAAGAAAACGCCTCTATTTCGGGTGCAGAGGTGGGCTGCCAGGGTGAAGTGGGCGTAGCCTGCTCGATGGCTTCTGGTGGCCTTGCGCAGGTCTTGGGCGCAACGCCTCAACAGGTGGAAAATGCCGCAGAAATCGGCATGGAGCATCACTTGGGCATGACCTGTGATCCAGTGGCCGGTCAAGTGCAGATTCCCTGCATTGAACGCAACGCGGTCGCCGCGGTGAAAGCGATCAATGCGGCCCGATTATCCCTTTTGGGTGACGGCCATCATTATGTTTCACTCGATCAGGTCATTGTCACGATGCTTAAAACCGGACTTGATCTTCAGATGAAGTACAAGGAAACTAGCCGTGGTGGACTTGCCGTCAGTGTCGTGGAATGCTGATTGCTGATGAGAAAATAAAAAGAGCCGCAAAGTTCGCGGCTCTTTTGGTTTAAGAACGATCGCTATTTTCGTTCGTAGATTCTGAAGCAATAGCTGAAGGGGTGGGCGTCAGTCGCGGGGAATGACTCTTCTTCAGTCAGTGTCCATTCGTCATCTGAGAGCGGGGTGAAGAAGGCGTCGCCTTCAAAGTCCGCGTTTAAATAGGTGATGTGAGCAACCTGAACTTTGGGAAGGGCTTCCTTATAGACTTGAGCACCGCCCATGATAAAGGCAATCGGCGCATCACTGACCGCCTCAAGCGCTTCATCCAGACTGGCGACAACCGTGGCGCCTTCAGCCGTGTAGTCTTTTTGACGCGTAATGACAACATTTCGTCGGCCGGGAAGAGGACGCCCCAATGACTCCCAGGTCTTGCGACCCATGATCACGGGTTTGCCGATTGTGGTTCGTTTGAAGTTCTTCAAATCCTCAGGCAGATACCACGGCAGTTTGTTGTCTTTCCCTATTACGCCGTTGCGGGCGTGCGCGACGATTAAATGCAATTGCGTCATGCGATTCTCCTTTAGACCGCCACGGGGGCCTTAATGGCCGGATGGGGGTCATAACCCACAATCTCAAAATCTTCGTATTTGTATTCGAAGATAGATTCCGGACGACGCTTGATAACAAGCTTCGGATACGGACGGGGTTCACGCGACAATTGTAAACGCACCTGTTCAAAGTGGTTGTTATAGAGGTGGCAGTCACCGCCGGTCCAGACAAAGTCGCCGACTTCGAGGTCGCACTGTTGCGCCAGCATATGCGTTAAGAGTGAATAACTTGCAATATTAAAAGGCACGCCTAAGAAAATGTCGCATGAGCGCTGATAGAGCTGGCAGGAGAGTTTGCCATCGGCCACATACACCTGAAACATCATATGGCAGGGCGGCAGAGCCATTTTGGGCAACTCAGTCACATTCCATGCCGTTACGATCATGCGGCGAGAATCAGGATTGGTTTTGATCGTGTGAATAAGTTCAGCGATTTGGTCGACCGTCTTATTGTCGGCGCCTCGCCAGTTTCTCCACTGAACACCGTAAATGGGCCCCAAGTCTCCGTTTTCATCGGCCCATTCGTCCCAAATGGTGACACTGTTTTCCTTCAAATAACGGATGTTGCTGTCGCCTTTTAAAAACCAGAGCAGTTCGTGAATGATGGAGCGAAGGTGCAATTTTTTAGTCGTAACCAGCGGGAAGCCATTTTGCAGATTAAAACGCATTTGGTAGCCGAAAACCGAGCGGGTGCCGGTGCCGGTGCGGTCACTTTTATTGACGCCGTGAAAGAACACGTGGCGCATCAGATCTTCATATTGATGTTCGATTATCATGATTGAGCACAACTTTAAAAGAATTTATTTCAAACTATTTTACAGCGTTGTTATGATCAACAAAGCTATTTGTTTTCTTTTTGATCAAAATTTCCGTAGAAAAATTTCTTTATTGGAAATAAATTTTTCTAGATTCTGAATAAAAATTTATGTAAACTAAGACGCATGAAAAACGAAAAACTTATTCCCTATTTATCGGTCGCAGAGCTGATTGCGAGAACATTTCCCGATGCGGAAGTGGTTTTGCACGACATGTCGATACCACAGCATTCAGTAGTCTATGTGGCTAATGAAAACGTCACCGGAAGAAAAGTTGGACAGACTTTTCAGCATTTGATTGAAAAAGCAGTTTTCGCAGGTAATCCTGAGGATGGCGTTGTTGATAATTATTTCTTTGAGAAAGACGGAAAGAGAATCCGTTCATCAACGCTTTTAATTCGTGATGGCAAGAAATTAATTGGGGCGCTATGTATCAATATTGATACCACAAAAGCCTCAGCCATGCTTCAGTTGTTCAATAATTGGATAAACGGGAAACCATCCGCAGCTTCCTTATCATCTCAAGCTATGGAAAATAATGATCTGGATGATTCCTATGAGGCTACTTCAAATAAGGAAAGCGTAAAGCAGTTTGTTAAGAACTTGGTTGACACGATGGTGCACGAACTGGTTGTTGAGGGCAGAAACTCAAAAGAGGATCGACTTGATCTGATCCGCTTTATGGACGAGCGAGGTATTTTTCTTGTGAAAGGCTCCATGGAATACGTCGCCGGAAAGCTCGGTTTATCCAAAGTCACGCTTTACGGTTATCTCGACCAAATTCACGGAAAACGTTAATTTAAGTTTTGGGGGAATACCATGAACTATATCTGCACACGCTGCGGTAAATTGACACCGACCACGACTAAAGAGCCTTGCTGCGAATGCGGCGGCTTGTTTGAGTTGGACTTTACGCCCCCTCAATGGGATGAAAGTCTCATTGATAAAACACAATGGAATCAATTCCGTTACCGCAAGTTCATGGCACTTGAAGACGATTCTTGGAAAGAGGTCACAATGGGCGAAGGCATGACGCCTATTGTCCGTTTGGATGAAAATGTCCTGCTTAAGATGGACTACTACATGCCGACGCTATCCTTTAAAGATCGTGGAGCAGCGACTTTAGTGGCGCACATGAAGTCCATTGGGGTGACTGACTGCGTGCAGGATTCCAGCGGCAACGCGGGCAATGCTGTGGCGGCCTACGCTGCCCGAGCCGGTATCGGCTGCGAGATTTTTGTCAAAGAAGGCACGAGCCCCTCGAAAATTCGCATGATTAAATCCCATGGTGCCGGTGTTCATGAAGTGCCGGGCAGCCGTGACCACTGCGCCGATGTTTGCCGTGCCAAAGTTCGCGAAGAACACAAGTTCTATGCAAACCATGTTTTCAATCCTTTCTTCTATGAAGGGATGAAAGCGTACATCTATGAAACCTATGAACAGCTTGGTCGCATTCCGGCCAATATTGTGGTACCTGTCGGTAACGGCACCCTTTACATTGGGGTAGTCAAAGCGCTTGAGCATCTGGTGGCTTCCGGTGCGATTGATCACTTCCCGCAGGTGATTGCGCTTCAAAGTGAATTGTGTGATCCGCTTTTTAAAGCCGTTCAGAATCACGCGGACGAACCGGTGGAAGTTCCCGTGGTTGATACCATGGCCGAAGGCATTGCCATTGGCAAACCCAGCCGCGGAAAAGAATTATTGGAAATGGCCTATCGGCACAATATTAAATTTGTGACGGCGCCGGAAGATAAAATCTTGCAGGCTCGCGCTCATTTGGCTGCTCACGGTATTTATTGTGAACACACGACCGCAGCCAATTACGCGGCGTATCTGCATTACTGTGAATTGTACGGATCGACTCCCGATACGCTCATTACGATGTGTGGCGCGGGCATCAAGTCTGATCACTGATTGAAAAAGATTTTTTAGGAGCCTTTAGCAGGCATAAACACCAAGTTTGCAGACTTAGCGGATGAACGGGTTTCCTGTTAAAGTCGCGACTACTGAATAACGACGTTAGTAAGAGGAGACAGCGCTTTATTGGCACAGCCACAGTGCTTTGGAGCGTGAGACATTATGAATCCTTTGATTTTCGGCGTATGGGACGGACGCTTTTACGATAACCGCTCCACATTCACACCGGTGGCTCCGGAGAATTTGCCCTTGGAGCAATTCTCTCAATTTAACCCCGGCAATCCGATTATGTGCTTCATCTGTGATCGAGGCTTTCTCGTTATGGATCGCAGAGCCAATCTTGCTTTCTCACTGTGGCGCTATTACCAAAGAGCGGCACGAGAGACCTGCGGCAAGTGCACGCCCTGCAGAGTCGGCGTTCTGGTGATTGCCGAGGCGCTTGAAAAAGCGGTCAAGGGCAAAGCCAAAGAAGTGGATTGGGAGTACGTTAAATCGGTAGCCGTTCAGATGAAAGAAACCAGTCTGTGCGGAATCGGTCAGACGACCCCGGCGGCATTGCTCGGCGCATTGGAATTTTGTCCTGAGGAGCTTCTGCAGGCGCAACCCGTGGCTGAGAATGTCTACGACTACTACACGCTGATGAGTGCGCCTTGCATTGAAGCCTGTCCGGCACACGTCGATGTTCCTCGCTATATTGACTATATCAAGGGCGGGGAACCGGAAATGAGCGCGGCGGTTTTGCTTCGCCATTATCCGCTTGTGGGCAGTTGCGGCCGCGTCTGCGTACGTTACTGTGAAAAGGCTTGCCGTCGCCAATATCTGGATTCAGCGGTCGACATTAAAAATCTTAAACGCTATGCGGCCGATGCCACCGGTCCGATGGAAAAACTTTTCCATCAGGCTCGTCGTGAGACCAATCCCATGAGCCCGAAGGTTGCGGTCATCGGAGCCGGTCCCGCGGGAATCAACTGTGCCTATCACTTGTTGCTTCAAGGCTATAAGGTGGATATTTTTGAAGCCAACAGTCACGCGGGCGGTATGGCCCAAGTCGGTATTCCCCAATATCGTCTCCCCAAAGGGCTTCTTGAAAGTGAAACCGACGTGATTGAAGAATTGGGCGGTCGCTATTTCTATCACCAACGTCTCGGTTACGACTTCTCAATCGGCGATCTCTTCAAGAGAGGCTACAACGCCATCTTCTTAGGGGTCGGCTGCTCTAAAGGCATGTATTTAGGTCTAGATAATGAGGACACGTCGTTGTCCGGCTACTTCAACGGCATTGACTTCCTGCAGAAAGTCGAACGCGCGGTCACCGGCAACAAACCCTTTAAGCTGACCGGCGACGTGGTAGTCGTGGGCGGCGGAAACGTCGCCATGGACTGTGCGCGCTCAGCCGCTCGTCTGACTGACGGCAAGGTGCATGTCGTCTACCGCCGCACCGAAGAGGGAATGCCTGCTGACCACGAAGAAGTGGTTGCGGCGAAGGAAGAGGGGATTGTCTTTCACTTCCTGTCCGTGCAAAAAGAAATCCTCAGTGAAGACGGTAAGGTCACCGGTCTTAAAATTGCCAAGATGCGTGAGGAAAAGGTCCATGGTTCCCGTCGCGGTAAATTGATCGAAATTGAGGGAACGGAGACGGTTTTACCCTGCACAAACCTTATTGCCGCGATCGGTCAGCGTTTAGACAAAGAAGTGCTTTGCGATGATGACGGCATTATGTTTGATAAGCGCGGCAACATCTCGGTTTCCGACGCCCTGGCTACAACCCGTCCGGGTGTTTTCGCCGGAGGCGATGCCGCCACCGGTCCGACAACCTTAATTGACGGTCTGGCTCAAGGTCAGATTGCTGCGCAATCCATCAATGAATACCTCACGCGAGGCTCAGTGGGCTTTGTGGCTCGTCGCCGCATGGGCGAATTGATCAAAAAGGGCGAATTGATGAAGGAAGACAATCCGAAGATTGATCTTTGCCGAGCCCCGCGCCACAAATTGCAAACGCTGTCTTCAGAAGAGCGTCGTGGAAACTTTGAAGAAGTGGACCTTTCAATGTCGGAGACGGAAGCTATCAACGAGGCCAACCGTTGTATGCGCTGCTATCGCATTTACGGGGTGGTGACTCAGCTGCCGATTCCCGGCAATGTCACCCATGTTCAAAACCAAGCGGTGTAAGGAGAGAACAGTATGGAAAATTTTGCTTGGTTTAACGGTCAGAAAATTGCTTTTGAAGATGGTCAAACCATTCTTCAGGTTGCCAAGAACAACGATATTTTCATTCCGACCCTGTGCGCCTTTATGCCTTTAAATCACACGCCGGGCACGTGCCGGATGTGTTTGGTTGAAGTTTTTGATGAAGGTGAGCAACAAGGGCGAATCGTGACTGCGTGCACAACGCCGATTAAAAGCGGTCAGCGCATCTTTACCCGTAATGAACGGGTGAGAAAAATGCAGCAGCTTCAGATGCAGCTTTTGTTTGCCGACCATGACCAGGATTGTAAGAGTTGCGCACGGCACGGCAACTGTGAATTGCAGGATGTGGCTCTTTTTATCGGGATGCCCCACACGCCGACTCCGTCGAACTTTATCGCCAAACGCCCCTATGACGACTCGTCCATGGGGATTGTCCGCGATGTCAACAAGTGTATCCGCTGTGGGCGCTGCGTTGAAGTGTGCCGTCAGGTGCAGGGAATCGGTGCGCTCACGATTGACAATTTCGGCACGATGTCCGGTGTCGCTATGACGGGAGCCAAGCGTTGGGCCGACTCCACAAAGTGCGTGCAGTGCGGTCAGTGCACTTTGGTTTGTCCCACGGGTGCCTTGAGTGAAAAAGATGAAACCGATCGCGTGCTCAACATGATCGACGATCCGGAAACGGTGACGATTGTGCAGATGGCGCCGGCTGTTCGCGTGACGCTCGGAGAAGAATTCGGGCTTCCTGCCGGTGAAAACGTTGAGCCTCTCATTGTCTATGCATTAAAACACATTGGTGTTGACTATGTGATGGACACGAATTTCGCCGCCGACGTGGTCATTATGGAAGAAGGCACGGAGCTTTTGGAAAGACTCAAAGCCCGAAAGGAAAAGAAAGCCGTGGCGCTTCCGATGTTTACCTCCTGTTGCCCGGGTTGGATTAATTACGTTGAAAAGCATGCGCCGATGGTGATGGAATATCTGTCAACAACACGTTCTCCCCAGGCTGTGTTCGGCGCGTTAGCCAAAGCACTTTTACCGGCCAAACTCAATGTGGCCAGAGAAAAACTTCGTGTTATTTCAATCATGCCGTGTACGGCGAAAAAGGGCGAAGCCCAGCGACCGACACTGGCTCGAGAAGAGGGACCGGATGTCGACGCAGTGCTGACCGTTCGGGAATTGGCGAAACTGCTTCGTCGCTGCGGTATGCACCTGAAAAACTGCAAGCCGATGCAGCGCGATGACCATCTCTTTACTGACTATTCCGGTGCCGGTGCAATTTTCGGCACAACGGGTGGGGTGATGGAAGCGGCCGTGCGCACGGTCTACGCCTTGACCCATAACGGTGAATCCATGAAGCCCATTATCTTCAAGCCCGCCCGAGGCATGGAGGGGGTGAAGGAGGCTGAGGCCGAACTCGGTGAATTCGGCACGGTCCGTATCGCCATTGTTCACGGTTTAGCTCGCACGCAGGCGTTGTTGGATAAGATGAGCGCGGGCGAAGTGGTTTATGACTTTGTCGAAGTCATGGCATGCCCGGGTGGTTGCATCTCCGGAGGCGGCACGCCGCGCAAGAAGAACAACTACCAGCTCAACACGGTAAGCCGCCAAGAAGCGCTCTACCGTATTGATGATGAGGCTGCCATTCGGGAGTCCCACAAGAATCCTGAAATCGCCGCGCTTTATTCGGGGGCTCTCGAAAAACCGGGTTCACATTTGGCCCACGAACTGCTTCACTGTGAATACCGTTCGAAGAAAACCGAGAAAAGTCCGGCCGATATCCGCAAACTTTGGCATGTTTTAAGCGCCCGTTATACGGAACCGGCAAAAAAGCGTTAAAATCACGCACAGTCTCAGGGCGGGGTGAAATTCCCCACCGGTGGTTACAGTCCACGAGCGCGGATGTTGATTCATCCGGTCAGCAGAATCGGTGTGATTCCGATACCGACGGTTAAAGTCCGGAAGAAAGAGCAAATACTTTCCTCATAGAGGACGCCTCCATCTTGGCGTCCTCTGTCTCCCTGATGCGTTTTTTGAATTTCTTTTTTATGAAAGGATACCTTTATGCATCAGTCTGAAAACCTGTTGGCCCAGTATGGTGTTGACAGCTACACGCGTGTCAGGCGTGCCATCGCTGATTTGCGCGCCGGACGCGGCGTCATGGTGGTCGATGACGAAAATCGTGAAAATGAAGGCGACTTGATTCTCTCGACCGACTTTCTGACCGTTGAACAGATGGCGCTGATGATTCGCGCCTGCTCAGGCATTGTCTGTGTGTGCCTTCGTGATGAAGACTGCAAACGCCTGCAACTGCCTCAAATGGTTGAAAACAACACCAATACGCAGGGCACCGCGTTTTGCGTATCGATTGAGGCTGCCCGCGGTTGCACCACGGGTGTAAGCGCCAAGGATCGAGTGACAACAATTAAAGCGGCGGCCAATCCTAACGGCAAACCCGAAGATCTATTGCGCCCCGGTCATGTCTATCCGCTTCGCGCCCGTCCCAACGGCGTGCTTGAGCGCCGTGGTCATACGGAAGCCACGGTAGACCTGATGCGCATTGCCAGTCTGAATCCGGCCGGCGTATTGTGCGAGCTGATGAATCCCGACGGCACCATGGCGAAACTGCCCCAAGTTTGTGAATTTGCCAACTTACACGGTCTCTGTGTGATTACAGTGGAAGATTTGGTGAGATACCGCCAGGCATTTAACTGTTAATCTTTGGAGTTAACATCGTTATTTGCAGACAGCCTGGAAATTTTTAGTTGGATTTCCAGGCTTTTTTAATAGCTATGGCTTAAAAATTCCTCCCCCTGATTTTCAGAAAACTAAGGTTAAGTACTCATAACTAGAGGTTTATGTGTATTCACAATCTTCTCAGGTTACGGGATAATGGGGCGGGTTAATCAAAATGGAGAGTTAAAAGATGAAACGACGTTCTCTAATTTCTTTGTGTGTTTGTGCCATTGCTGCCGGCGGTCTGCTTGTAGGTTGCTCGGATGATGGCACAAAGAGCGGGGTGCTTAAAGTCGGAGCCTCTCCTGTGCCTCATGCCGACATTTTGAAAGCGGCTCAGCCCATGCTTGCTAAAGAGGGCGTCAAGCTTGAAGTGATTGAATTTACCGATTATGTGCAGCCCAACATGGCCTTGGCTGACAAAGAATTGGATGCGAACTTCTTCCAACACAAGCCTTATCTGGATAACTTTGCTAAAGAACGCAAGCTTCAGCTTGAGTCGTTGGTAGCCGTTCATATTGAACCGATGGGTGTCTACTCCCGTAAGATCAAAGACATTAAGAATGTCGCTGATGCCGCCAAAGTGGCTATTCCAAACGATCCGACCAACGGTGGCCGCGCATTGAAGATTTTGGCCGATGCGGGCTTTTTCACGTTAAAGGAAGGTGTGGGCGTAAACGGCACACCGGCTGACATTCAGTCCAATCCCAAGCAGATTCAGATCATTGAAATGGAAGCGGCTGTGTTGCCGCGCGCCTTGGATGACGTGGATTTTGCGGTAATTAATTCGAACTATGCTTTGGGTGTCAACCTCAACCCGATGAAGGATGCCTTGTACATGGAAAACAAGGACTCTCCCTATGCCAACATCGTGGCGGTGCGAGCCGGCGATAAGCGTGAAGACCTGCAAAAACTCGCCAAGGCGCTGACCTCTCCGGAAATACGTAAATTCATTGAAGATAAGTACCAAGGCGCTGTAGTCCCGGCTTTCTAACGGGTCTTTGAAGTCCTCCATTTCATAAAAAAAACGTCCCCGAAAAGAGTAATTCTTGACGGGGACAGTTTTTTGGGGGAATCAATCAGAAGCTCACATGATCGGGTTCCAGGCCGGAAAAGCCCATGATGGGAAGGCGGTCCAACCGATCAATATCGTCTTGGGTGAGCTCGAAATCAAAACTCTCAAGATTTTCCGCCTGATGTTCGGGCGTCAAAGCTCGCGTCACAGGAATCACGTCATGATGACGGCACCAGCGCAAAATCACCTGGGCAACGGAGCGGTCATAGTGGCTTGCCACTTCTTTAATGAGTGGTTCATCAAGAAGCGAGCCGTGTCCCAGCGGCGACCAAGCCTCAACCGTGATGCCGTTTTTCTTACAGAACGCCAGAGCGTTGCGCTGGGTGTATCCCGGATGGAATTCCAATTGGTTAACTGCCGGAACCACATTGGCCCGGGCAAGAAAACTCACCAAATGATGCATCTGGAAGTTTGAGATCCCGATGGCTTTGACAAGCCCTTCCTCATAGAGCTTTTCAAACGCGCGCCAGGTTCCGATATTGACACTTTGCCAGGCAAGCGGATCGCCTTTCGTGTAGGGCCAGTGGATGAGATAGCAGTCTAAATAGTCAAGCTTGAGATTTCTGAGGGACTCCTCAAAAGCAAGCATGACGGAGTCATAGGTGCGATTGGCCGCCCAGCATTTAGAAGACACAAAGAGCTCCGAACGCTTAACTTCGCTTCGGCGAATGGCTTCGCCGACTGAATTTTCGTTTTCATAGATTGCGGCAGTATCAAGATAGCGATACCCTAAACGAATCGCGTTTTCAAGCGATTGCACCAAATCTTCAGAATCGGGGATTTGCCATGTGCCGATGCCGAGAACGGGTATTTTTACCCCGTTGTTCAGTTTGATTCGCTCAAGTTTTGTCTTCATTATCTGCCCCCCGTATTAACTGCTCTTCATTGTAGAGGTCTTCGGATTTCTGCTTATTGCCTAAAGCCAAACTTTTTTGACGTGAATAAAAAATCTAAGCTTCATTTGGATTTAATCAAATACTTTAGAATTTCCCCTCAAGGAAAAGGTTTTCAATGAACAAAGATTTTGATTTCTTTCTGCTTCTTTCGGCTCTTGCAATATTGCTGGTTCTTTGGCTTATCGTCAGAACCCTCAAGGGTCATTCACAGAATACCCCTGTTATAAAAAATACCGAGGGTGGGGAGCGATCCGGCCGACGAATCGATCGTGTTCAAGTCCGAAAGGATGGACCCAGAGTTGAGGAAAAAAAAGTTGATTCGGAACCTAAGCCCCGCCGAGCACTTTGTTATTGTTTTCGATGTGCGGACGGACAGCCGTTTGCCGTTATCCGTGTCACCGCCATTGGCGCGCAGACCTGGGGAGCCTCTAAACACTTATCCTTGTCGCTTTTGCGCTTTATTGACCGTTGTATTCTGACAGAGCCCGATGAAAGCCTTCTTATTCATCTGATTCGCAAGGCCGCCCCTAATGCGTCTTTGACTGTTGAAGCTTTTGATGAAAAGGGGAACGCCTTATCCGGAACGTATCCCTCAGGGCTAAAAGTCAGCGATTTTCCGATCTATCATTCTTTTGATCATGATGAGCTTCGGTCCTGGACCCTTGAGAGTTTATCATCGGCGTACCGTGAGGCTTTTCGACATTGCCGGGCCCATGAAATGGCCTTTTTAATTAAAGCGGAATCGACTCGTATTGATTCAGAGATTCATGCGCAGATTTCTGAATCTTTCTTGCTAGCGCAACGTTATCTGAAGCTGATTCACATTCTTAAAGAGAAAGATTTTTATAAATACATCTCACTTTGGATCTCATACTGGTCGCTTGCGGATCAAAGCTCAACGCATACTTGTGACGAACTTAACCGACTGGAACGTCTTGTTATTTCACAAACATTTGTCCAAACGCAAAAGTTGCCGTTTTTGCTTATATGCACCCCTAAGTCTAGTGGGAAATGTTATAACGCCCTGAATTATTAGGATAAATCAAAGGTTTTTATCCGTCTTAACAAATTTCTCCTCTTCTGAATCCTTTAGTAGTTAGGGTTTCTACCTACTTTTAGATTTTACAAATTGATACTACATTGGAAACAAGAGATGAAACCCCAACGTTTCGGCTCGTTTATTCCGTGTGCAGAGTTGTATTTCTGTGTTGTTACGGCACTCAAAACGACCGCTCGCGATAATAAAAAATATATTTGGAAAGGAGAATGCAATGGCAAAATCTAAATCCGGTTCTATGGGTTTGGCAATGCAAATGCTCATTGGTCTCGTCCTGGGTGTGATTGTCGGTATGTTCTTAGACTCCCAGTTCGCGACAACGTACGTCAAGCCTTTCGGTGACTTATTCATCCGCTTGATCCGTATGGTCGTTGTGCCGTTGGTGTTCGCAACCCTGGTTGCTGGCGCCGCCGGTATTTCTGACGTGAGTAAACTCGGCCGTGTGGCCATTAAGACGTTGTTGATCTTCTTGATCACGTCTGCTATTTCGGTGATTTTCGGTTTGGTGATCGCCAACATCATCGATCCGGGCGTCGGTCTTACGCTTTCGACCGAAGGCTTGAAGGCCGCTCAAGTGAAGGCTCCGAGCTTTGTGCAGACCTTGCTTGACATCGTCCCGATTAACCCGATGGAATCCTTCGCCAAAGGCTCCATCCTTCAGATCATCTTCTTTGCCATCATGTTCGGCTTCTGCTTGAACTTCATGGGTAAGAAGGGTCAGGCTGTTTATGAATTCTTCGACGTTGTCGGCAACGTCATGATTCATATGACGCAAGTTGTCATGCGCTACGCTCCGATCGGTGTGTTCGCTTTGATGGCTGTCGTTGTTTCTCAACACGGTTTGGCTGTTTTGCTCCCGTTGGGCAAGTTGATTCTGTCGTCCTTCATCGCCACGGCTTTGTTGATCATCGTGATCTACATCCCGATCGTGATGTTCATCATTCGTATTCCGGTCGGCCAATACTTCAAGGGCATCTTTGAACCGTGGTTGATCGCCTTCACGACCTGCTCGTCTGCCGCCGCTATGGCCGCGAACTTGCTCGCCGCTCGTCGTTTGGGTTCCACCAACGCTATCGCTTCCTTCGCGGTTCCGTTAGGCAACACCATTAACATGAACGGTACGGCCGTGTACATGGGCGTGTGCGCCGTGTTCGCCGCTCAGATCTACAATCTCCCGCTCACGCTCGGTGACCAAGTCATCGTCGTTATCACGGGTGTGTTGGCTGCTGTCGGTACGGCCGGTGTCCCGGGCGCTGGTTTGATTATGTCGACCTTGGTCTTCACGCAAATCGGTATCCCGCTCGAAGTGATCGCTTTGATCGCCGGTGTTGACCGTGTTCTCGATATGATCCGTACGTCTATCAACGTCGTCGGTGACTCCACCACCGCATTGATGGTCTCCCGTATGGAAGGCGAATTAGGTTCTGAGCCCTTCGATGAAGAAGAAGCTAAGGCCTAGCGAGCTTCATAATCGGTTTCTGAATAACCGATTAACGGCATAAAACCAAAAAGGGGATGCTTCGAAATTGAGGCATCCCTTTTGGTTTATGGCCTTGACACTATTTTTCAATGTCTTTAAACACAAGATATTGATTGGTTAGCTTAACTATGCATTTGTAAAAAATTGAGCTAAATTCCAGACGATTTTGTGTTTTCTTTCTGCCTAGAGAAAGATAATTTGTTAAAGATCTTTCTATGAATCGAATTTATAAAACCGTCTGGAACGCTCTCCGTCACTGCTTAGTGGCTGTTAATGAAGCTGTGATCGGACGGGGAGGACAATCCAGTGCCTCCGGTATTGTTAAGGGGGGGGCACATATAGCCCCTGTTGTCAAGTGATAAATGCGTAAACGATAAAAACCCTGGCACCAGTTCACGACAGCCATTGAGTCAATCCCAACAAACAATTTTTTTTAAGCGGACGATTATTGACTTCGATCGACAAGTGCACGTTAGCGTCCTGAAACATGCTCGGACAGGCGCACATCTGGATCTAGGCTTGATCACACCACCTCAAGGGCAGTCCCACTGTATCAGCCCCACCGACACATGGCTCTGCAAGGTCAGCCACTCACTTTGATCTGGTCCGATTCCTGGCCTAAAGTTTGTGATCAGGCATCTCGGGCTCTCCGACTGACGTCGGCTCCCACCCTGTCGAAGGCTCAGGAATCGGCCGCTTAAAGATCGAATATTCTGAATTTAACATCGGGACTTCTCGCGAAAACGGGGAGTCCTTTTTTTATCATTTCAATCGTTACTAAAAATCAAAATACTATTAAATTACAATTAAATAAATAGTAATTGGTTTTAAATCCCTGCAGAAGCTATAGGGTTTGTGCTAAAGTTCCGAGAATTGATTAATCCATTTAAACATCATGCGTATTGGTGAACTTTCCAAGTTATCGGGCGTTGCGGTGGAAACCATTCGTTTTTATGAAAACGAAGGCTTGATTCCCAAAGCAGCCCGATCAATGAATAACTATCGTTCCTATACCGAAGGTCATTTAAAGCGCCTTCAGTTCATTCGTCACTGCAGAAGTCTGGACATGAGCTTGGAAGACATCCGACTTTTAAGCGATGTGGGAGCCAGACAAAATGAAGAAGCCTGCAAGGTCCAGGAGATCATCACGCGTCATATGAAAAAGATTGACGAGCAGATCAACGCCTTAAAGGAGCTGCGTCAGCATTTGGGGCTTTTGTCCTTGTGCTGTCATGGCAATCATGCCAACGGTGAACCCTGCGGTATTATTGAAGGCCTCAATAATGAAGCCTGCTGCCACAATTGCGAAAATCTTAAAGCCAAGCGCTGGGTTAAAAACCTGGTGAAAAAGAGCGACACCCATAAACAACCGACTCCGTAATCATGATCAGCAATTTATTTACCTTTGACGTCTTAATGGCGGTGAGCGTACTGGCTATTCTCACGGCCTGTCCGACTTATTTTATTTATAGCCTTGCTCGCACAAAGCCCTCAGCCCGGCCGATTCCGTACTTTCCGCACGGCGTTCATGGTTGGCTTTTGGTTTTTGTCGCAACCGTTGTGTTGTCGATTATTCTGACAATGATTGACGCGGTCAACGCCGTCAACATGATGCAAGGCAGCGGTATGCTCAATTGGGCCGTGCTTTCGCCTTCGCTTGTGATCATCGGTCTGTACGTCTACTGCTTATGGATCATTGCGAGAAAGCGCGAGGGCTGGGTCGTCAAGCAAACCATTGTGATTCTTTGGGTTGTGGGACCGATTTCGCTTTTGCTTTTGTCGCTTATTTTCGGCGCTACACTGGATAACACCACCGTGGTTCGCTCGTGCCTTTATGCGGCTCTCTGGACTCTGTATTTCTTGTTTTCTAAACGCGTGGCTTGCACTTATGGCACTAAAGCCGTTGATTCTTACATAAAGCTCGCCATTGAAATGGCTGAAGCCCAAAAAGCGCAAAAGACTCGAGAAGAAAAAGAAGGCAAAGCGGAGAAAAAATCGGAATAGTTTTTAGTATTCCCAAAATTTAATGCCTTCCGGGGTGTGAGCATCCTTCGGAAGGCATTGTTTTATCAGGGGGAAGAAAAAATCAGAAACCGTATTCTTCGCGGTTGCGTTCAATGGCTTTTTCTTTTGATTCTTCATCGGTGTAGAAGCCCAGACGGTGGTATTCCTGTTTGGGAGCATCCATATAACCGACACAGCGGAAGGTGTACTTCACATAAGCGCCGTGACCGGTTTCTCGAGCCGAACGCGAAATTGCCTGCAGGGGCTGCATGCCGCGTTCCGTCTCTCCGCACACTTGTACGGCTTGGACTCGCGCGTTTTCACGAACATCAACCTCATCATCGACCCATGGCTGAGTCAATTCCAGTTCATAGGTTGATGCGTCAAGCTGTTTTAATTGACGTTCCTCTTTGTATTGATCCATATTGACGCAGCCGGTCATGACCGTACCCGCCAAGATAACTGTTGCAATCGTCTTCAATGTACGCATGGTTTTACTTCCTATCGAATAACGGGCATTGTACAGATCAAAGCGCCGAAGCGGAAAGAACCGGATACGACGTGCTTTGCACAGACTCGGTGCCGTCGGCAATGAAAACCAAATCTTCGCAGGGGCCGGCGATTTTAATGAGTACGTCCGTGTGCCGAACACTTTCTTTAACACTGCGAGTCTTTTGACTTAAAAAGGCCAGAGGAAGCCAGCCTTTAGCTGTTTTTAAAGCGAGTTCCACATGCTTGTGCGCGGTGTCTCGATAAAAGAATAGAGGAGATGACAAACCGCAGCCGCAGTAGTTTTTCATAATTTCAGCGGCGACAAAACCCGCGAAGATTCCCTCATATGAGGGGTGGGCATAAAGCTCTTCACCGCTTGCGCAACCTAAAAGAAAGACTAAAAGACCGCTGTCCGTATAGGTCATCTTGGAGCGCTTGACCTGACGGCGTTCCGCTAGTTGCATCGAGGGCACCTCTAGAAGAACACCGCAATCAACTAAAAAATCCGTCCAATAAATCGCGGTGGCGTAGCTGATGCCGGCTTCTTTTGCGAATTTCGAGTGATTGAGTTCCTGCATGTTATGGCGCGCGAGCACTTTCATGTAATTGAAAAAGAGTGTGTCTTTATAGGCATGAAGGACATCGCGAATATGGCGGGCAAAAAAATCAGCAAGCCAGTTTTCATAAAATGCCCCGGTGGATTGAGCCAAGTCGCTGCGAGGCATAAAGCCATTTCGCATCACATCGAAAAATCCGGGCTGCGGATAGCTGATGCGCAAAGCGACGGGCGTCAGTCCCAGCGGTTGCGGATCGCGACCGTTGTACTCACGCAGAGAAAACGGCATAACCGTTCGAATCACCGCGCCTTGTTCTTGTAAAGTCGTTTTATCTGCTTGGGAGAGATATCCGACTAGTACTACCGTGCAATCGTCGCCCTGAGGCAAATATTGGATAAGTTCAGGCACATTTTCGATCGAATCGACAATGAGGCGGTTACCGTAGACTGAGAAAAAATCCTTGGGCTGTGTGCGCGCAAGATTTCTCGGATAAATATCGTTGAGGTCCACGTAGGCCAGGTCGCTAAACACGGATTTCGCTAAAGTGGTTTTCCCCACCTTAGGCATTCCATCAATCAAAAAAAGATTCGCTTCTTCACGATCGGCGCGAAGCACCTTTTCTATAGCTCGTACAACATGGGCGGTGAAGGTCATAAACAATATTTAGGTAAAAATTGAAATTGTATTTGTAAATATCCTGAATTTTAACGGATTCCCGCTCAATCAGTAGTCTGAGATAACCTTCATTTGAAGGATTTGTCCTGAACCTCAGTACAATGCGATATCAGGATTTCTGCCCCGCGTTTCATTTCTCCTGGAGTCTGAGTGATGTCTGATACTGTTGATTTGTTGAAATACTCGGCTAAGTCGGGTCAATCGCGTTATGCCCAAGAATTTACCGTCAATAAAGCGCTTGAGGTCCATCGTTATCATCAAACGTTGCCTGACTACAATCCGACTCCTTTGAGAAACCTCACATCGTTGTCCCGTCATTTGGGATTGGGGCACTGCTTTGTGAAAGACGAAAGTTTTCGTTTCGGATTGAATGCTTTCAAGGCTCTGGGCAGTTCCTATTGCATGGCGACATTGTTGGCGGAACGTCTGGGACTTTCAAAAGAGGATATGAACTTTGGCGCGCTCACTGACGCCAATGGCCGACAAAAATTGGGAAAGTTGACCTTTGTGACAGCCACCGACGGCAATCACGGACGCGGCGTCGCCTGGAGCGCCCGGGAGCTCGGACATAAAAGCATCGTTTTAATGCCTAAGGGCACAGCCATTGAACGGCTCGAAAATATCAGGAAATTGGGATCCGATGCCACCATTACCGATTATGTCTATGACACCACGGTTCAAATGGCCGCGCAAAAAGCTCAGGAGGTGAATGGTATTTTGGTTCAGGATACCGCTTGGGACGGTTATGAAGAGATCCCGCTTCGGATTATGCAAGGCTATTTAACTTTAGGCCTGGAAATTGTCCGCCAATTGGGTGATCTCCGACCGACGCATCTGTTTCTTCAGGCCGGAGTCGGTTCCATGGCCGCGGCGGTTGCCGCCTTCTTCGCCGATTACTATGGCGAAAATCGCCCGATTGTCACTATTGTCGAACCGCACGGTGCTGACTGCCTCTACCGAACGGCTCGCATCGATGATGGTCAAATCCATGCCTACGAAGGCGAATTGAATTCAATTATGGCCGGTCTTTGCTGCGGCATTCCCTGCACGGTTGCCTGGGACCTTCTGAAGCACTGTTCCGATTTCTATGTCTCAATGCCCGATTGGGTCGCCGCCAATGGCATGCGCATTTTAGGAGCGCCCATGGGTGAGGATCCGCGAATTATTTCAGGCGAGAGCGGCGCCTCCTGTTTCGGATTCGTCGCCGATATCATGAGAAAACCCGAGTTGTCCGATTTAAAGGAACAATTGGGACTCAATGAAGGTTCTACCGTCGTTTGTATTTCCACTGAAGGCGATACCGATCGCGAAGGTTATCGTCGAGTGGTTTGGGACGGCGCTTTCGGAAGCCTCTAATAGGCAAATGCCCCGCGAAAGCGGGGCATTGTCAGACAAGCTTTAATAGAATTAAAGAACCCGTTTTAAGAAGGCGCGCGTGCGGGCTTCCTTCGGGTTGACAAGTACGTCTTCAGGCGAGCCCTGTTCAACGATCACACCGCCGTCCATGAAAATCACACGGTCGGCGACTTCACGGGCAAAGGTGATTTCGTGCGTCACGACAATCATCGTCATGCCTTCGTCAGCCAGACTCTTCATGACGGCGAGCACTTCCCCCACGAGTTCCGGGTCAAGGGCGGATGTCGGTTCATCAAACAAAATCACCTTCGGATCCATCGCAAGCGTACGGGCAATAGCCACGCGCTGTTGCTGACCGCCGGAAAGGCGCACAGGGTATTGATCAGCCTTGTCCGCAAGACCCACGCGCTCGAGCGTTTCAAGAGCACGTTTGCGAGCTTCTTTTTCTGATTTGCCGCTCACCACCATTTGCCCCAGCATCACGTTTTCAATTACGGTTTTGTGGGGCCAAAGGTTAAAGCGCTGAAACACCATACCCAAGTGCTCACGGACTTTATTAATGTTGATCTTGCGATCGGTGATTTCCTGATCGGCCACTTTAATAGAACCGGAATCGGCATCTTCGAGCGCATTGATGCAGCGAAGCATGGTCGATTTGCCCGAACCCGACGGCCCCAGCACCACCACTTTCTCACCGCGGTGCACCGTTAAATCGATGCCCTTGAGCACCTCAAGCGGACCGTAGTTCTTACGCAGATCGCGGATTTCAACAACCACTTCGTTACTCATTTGTCATCTCCTTTGCCCAAGCGATTTTCCATCACGCGAATCAGATAAGCCAGACCCAAAGTCATCACCCAGTACATCAAAGAAATGGTGAGATACGGTTCCCAGTAGCGAGCGGAGGCACCGGCCACGGTACGGGCGGCGTAGGCCAGTTCGGTCAAACCGATGGCCGATACAAGGGAGGAATCCTTCAAAATGGCGATCGCGTTATTGCCCAAAGCCGGAAGCATCCGACGGAAAGCCTGCGGCATGATGATATGACGCATAGTTTGCCACCAGGTCATGCCGATGGAACGGGCCGCTTCGGTTTGCCCCTTATCCAAGGATTGAATACCGGCGCGGAAGACTTCACTCATGTAAGCACCGGCATTTAAGGTAATGGCAAAGAAACCTGCGATGAAAGCACCGTAATCACCGCGAAGTTCACGGGCAAGCGTTCCGTCGATAATGAGACCGTCGACCGGATGAATGAAAATCGGCAAAACGGCAAAGTACATCAAAAAAATCTGAACGAACAGGGGAGTGCCGCGGAAAAAGCTCACCCAAATGGTCACAGGCCAACGCACACCGTAATAAAGAATGGTCTTCCAGGGATCGTGTCTGGCGCTTGCCATACGAGCCATACCCAAAATCATGCCGAGCACGATACCGCAGCAGACGCAGCCGATCGTCAATTCAATCGTAATTTCCGCGCCTTCGACAAACAGCGGCCAGTACTCAGCCAATACGTCTAAACGAAAACCGCCCATTATTTCTTACCTCTTATTATCCGAAAAGCCCGACAGGGCTCCGGGGCTCTGTCGGGTCTTGTCTCAATTCCCTGTAATGATTACTTGATCGGCAACACGGGCACCGGGGTGTTTTCACCGAACCACTTCTTATAGACCTTGGCATAAGCGCCCGATTCAATGGTCTTCTTCAAGCCGGCGTTAATTTGATCGAGCAATTCCTTATTGCCTTTGCGAACAGCGATGCCGAAGTATTGATCTTCAAAGCTCGGGTCGCGGGTCATATTGAATTGCTTGTCCGGATTTTGAGCGGCGTAGTAGGCAAAGACACCGACGTCACCGATAGCGGCATCCACACCGCCCGCGGACAATTCTTCAAGTGCCAAGGGCGTATTGTCAAAGCGCTTGATGTTCTTGCTGGCTTTGCCAAAAACCTTCGTGGCAGCAATGTCACCGGCAGAGTTGGCCACCACAGAAACGTTCTTGCCCTTCAAATCATTAATCGATTTGATCTTCAGATTCTTTTGCGTGAGGATCAGTTGGTGGGCGGCAAAGTAGGGCAGCGAGAAGTCCACAGCCTCCTGGCGTTGCGGGGTAATCGTGATGCCGCTCATAATCATGTCACGGTCGCCGTTTTTCACGGATTCAAAAATCACACCGAAGAGCGTGTTGATGAATTCCACCTTGAAGCCTTGAGCCTTGGCGATTTCTTTCATTAAATCGATATCGAAACCGACGATTTCTTTATCGGGTGTTTGGAATTCAAACGGACGATAGGTGGCACCGGTGCCGACCGTGTAGGTCGGAGCTTTGGCGGCGGTGGTTTGATCGGCCGCGATGGCACCGCAGGAAAAACCGGCAAAAGCCAAAGCGACGGAAGCAGAAACGACAAATTGTTTAAAGGACATGATGTTCTCCGATTCGTTCAGTTTTAAATCCTTCGGCAAACTTTTGGTTTGTCTGTTTCGAATAATTATGGCGATTTTCACGTTGGCCTCAAGAAGAATTTTTTCAAACGGATCAAAAAGTTAGGTAGTCTTACCTAGGTGAAAAAATGAAAACAAAAAGAGACTAATTGTCGACATTTTTAGGGGTTTTGGCGGTAAAAGTTTTTATTTCGAAAAATTAAAGACTTAGCCCAAGCTTTTAAGAGAGAAATGCTCAATGCTCGACAAAAAGAGGCTATCAAAGCGACAAAATCGGGGATTGAAAATCGACCCCATTTCGGGGTTGAACAGAGCATTAGGAGCTATTGCAAAAAGCCAACAAAAAAAATAAATTTTCTGCAAAGTTTGCTTGCGAAAGTGTAAAACTTAGCTGACAATAGGCAATGGAAAGAGGGGACGATTTTGTTCTCTCATCGCTTATATAAGGAGTAGTCAAACATGAAAAAAACTTTGCTTGCGGCCGTATTGGCTTTATCGATGGCAGGCAGCGCCTTTGCCGCGGATTTGCCCAATGTCGCCATTTTGGCCACGGGCGGCACGATTGCCGGTACGGCCGGTTCCGCCACCCAAGTGACCGGTTACAAAGCCGGTGACCTCGCCATTCAAACCTTGATTGATGCGGTTCCCGCCATTAAGGACTTTGCCAATGTTTCCGGCGAACAAATCGCCAAGATCAGCTCCAACAATATGAGCGATGAAGTGCTCTTGAAGCTTGCCAAGCGCTGCAACCAATTGTTGGCTGACCCGAAGATTGACGGCATTGTGATTACCCATGGCACGGACACCTTGGAAGAAACCGCTTACTTCCTGAATTTGACAGTGAAGAGCAAGAAGCCGGTGGTGCTTGTGGGCGCCATGCGTCCTGCCACGGCCATCTCCGCTGACGGTCCGATGAACCTTTTAAATGCCGTGAAGCTTGCCGCCGATCCGCAGGCCCAAGACCGCGGTGTGTTGATTGCCTTAAACGACCAAATCAACTCCGCCCGTGACGGCACAAAGACCAACACGACTAACGTCGATACCTTCCAGGCTCCGTCTCTGGGTCTGTTGGGCTACATCGCCGGCGGTCATAACTACTTCTTGCGTGACACGACGATGAAGCACACGCATGAAACGGAATTCGATGTCAGCAAGCTTGATAAGTTGCCTCGTGTGGACATTATTTACTCTCACGCGAGCGAAGACTCTGTCTTGGTTGACGCTGCCGTGAAGGCCGGCGCCAAGGGCATTGTCATCGCCGGTACGGGTAACGGCTCTATGCACAAAGACGCTGAAGTCGGCATGGCTAACGCCGTGAAGAAGGGGGTGGTAGTGGTTCGCTCGAGCCGCACGGGCAGCGGTATCGTGACCCCTGAAGGTCCGGCCAACTACGCTCAAAACGGCTTCTTAGTGAGCTACTCGCTCAATCCGCAAAAGGCTCGTTTACTCTTGCAACTGGCTTTGACAAAGACAAACGACCCGAAGAAGATCCAAGAAATGTTTAAAGTTTACTAATCAACTTTAAATCGGATTTTTAAATCAAGGCTCCAAGTCGCAGGACAAGGAGCCTTTTCGATTATTCGGCCAAAAGAGCCTTCTTAAGATCTGCGTCGATTGCTTTAGCGCCCAGCCAAATCTTAAGCACCGCTCTGTAAAGCGCCTCGCCGCCGATCTTCTCACCGATGAGGCGACCGTTCACCGTCACGCTAGTCCCGTGTGACTTTGTGTAATCAAAATCCACGATATCGCTTTTCTTTACGTCGCCAATTTTGTCCATGACGGCAATGAGAGCTATGAGTTCAGACTCAATCGCCTTTTTTTCGACCGCCGTTGTATTGTCATTAATGCCTTCTTTTAAAGCATCAACGAAGTCCGCTGCATCCACATCACGCAATAGTCCCAAACGAACGCATTTGCTGCCCGGCATGCCGATCGCCGCTTCCGCACTCGTTGTCTTATCCGTCAGGTACAGTCCTGCGGCATACACATCCACAAAAAAGATCTCTCGAAGACCGGCACCGTTTAAAACCAAAGCGGAATCCGCTTTTTTAATACTGTCTGCGTATTGGATATCACTGACGGTTATCGCGGCATTAGCTGGGGCAATGAGCGCGGCACAAAAGAGGGCAAAAAGCGTTTTTTTCATAATATTTTCTGAAACGAGTTGAAACAAAATCGTGATTTTAGCGGTGTTTCAATCCGAATTGACTGCCCTAGAATCGCAAATATAGGAGGACAAACGGATGAGTTCTAACGCTTTGATCCATAAGAATTTGCCCCAAGGAAGCCCTTACACGTTGGGTGAGGAAATCGCCAACGCCGTCACGCACGGTGTTGCAGCTTTAATGAGTGTGGCGGGACTGGCTATCTTGGTGGGCTTTGCCGTGGCCTACTCAGGTTCACCCACGGTGATTACCGCGGTGAGCGTCTTTGGCGCGAGCATGATTTTCCTCTATCTTGCCTCAACACTTTATCACGCGATTCCCAATCCCAAGGCCAAACGAATTTTGCAGCGTCTTGATCATTCAATGATTTATGTCCTCATCGCGGGCAGCTACACACCGTTTTGTCTTGTGACTCTGGAAGGTGTGACGGGGATTGCGCTTTGCATTGCGGTTTGGGCAATCGCAGTGGCGGGAATCGCTCTGCAAGGATTATTAATTAAAAAGAGCAAGTGGCTCAATTCGCTTTTGTACCTGGCAATGGGCTGGCTTGTCATTCTCGTGATCGAGCCCTTGATCGAAAGTCTGCCGAACGGCGGCTTATGGCTCTTGACCACCGGCGGTCTGTCTTACAGCCTGGGCGTGATTTTTTATATCTGGAAGTCTATGCCGTACAGTCATGCGATCTGGCACGTCTTTGTGTTTGCCGGCACAGTGCTGCAGTTTTTAGCCGTGCTTTTATACGTGATTCCGGTGTTTGACTGATTAAGCGCCACTAGATGAAAATTGGCCCGCGCATCTTTCGGTGGCAGGCCATTCTTTTATGACTCAGGACGAATTGGAATCACCCGTTGGTTGGAGCTTCCGAAGTATTGTCCCTGTTCCTTGACTTTGAGCTTTTCCACATAAGGGCCGTCCACCAAAGTATCGATGTACTTCATGATCTCATGATCCTTAAAGTGCTCATAGCGACGACCGGTCCAAACCCATATTGTTTTATCCGGACAGGCAACTCGCACACGCTTGCAAAGCTCAGTGACAGGACCGATATTCTGACCTTCAAAAGGGTCGCCCCCCAAGACGCTTAAGCCCGACATATAGGGTTTGTGCAAAAGATCAATGATGCGCTCAATCGTTTGATCCGTAAAATCGTCCCCGGCATTAAAGTCCCAGGACTCGGGATTAAAGCAACCCTTGCAGTGCAGGGTGCAGCCCGAGACAAAAAGGGAAACCCGCACACCGGGACCGTTTGTCGTATCGAATTCGCGCAATTGAGCGTATTTCATCTCGGGCCTCTCTTACATTGACACGCGGCGCTTAATCTCAGCCATCTTGCCGTCATTCATGCGGGACTGGCCGTTGACGTTGCTGTACCCCAGATAACCGCAAACACGGCTGATCACCGAGAGGTTGTCACTGCCGCAGTGCGGGCACTTAAACATTACGTTCGTTGAATGCTTGCCACAGCTGTTGCAGTAAGCTGCGTCAAAGTTCACCCCTTGATAGAAGCCCATTTCCATACCGCGTTCGATAATGGCCTTGTCGGCTTCGTAGTTTTCCGGGTTCGTCAGACGGACATACTGGATGTGACCGCCTTCGCACAAGTGGAAGCACTTGAATTCGTGATCTTGCTTTTCAAAAGGTGTAATGTCTTCGGTCACATTCAAGTGGAACGAATTCGTGAAGTATTCCGTGCTGTAGTGTTCGGCCGTTTCAAACTCATTGACCAAGCCCATTTCCTTGCAGTAATCATCGTACTGACGGGCCTGCGTGGCGCACAAGCTTTCTGCCGGCGTGCCGTAGATGGCATACAGATAATGGTCTTCGGCCTTGAATTCGTTCAGTTTTTGCTGCAGATAACGAAGCACTTGAACGGCAAAGGCCGAGTTGTCTTCAATCATGCGCTTGCCGGTCCAAAGGTAAGTCGCGTCATCCAAAGCAGTGATGCCGAAGCTTGCGGTCATGTAGTCAACCAAGTCGCCCACACGATCGTCGGGGTCTTTCGTGCCCTTGTAGAAACCGCCTTGCGTAAAAGCCAAGGGGTTGGAAGAGCAACGTTGGTTGCGAATCACATCGTAGCGCTTCTTTAAGAAGTCGCGAATCACCTGCAGACGGTCATCGAGCAAATCCCAGAATTTTTCGCGCCAATCCAACGGATGCTCGGTCATTGCCACCTTAATCATTAAGGGGATGTTCAAGCTTACGGCACCGATGTTGCAACGGCCGATCGTCACATACTTGCCGGTTTCCGGATCCTTCCACGGGGAAAGATAGGCGCGGCAGCCCATAGGACTCGTGATCACGCCTTCTTCACGGAAAAGGCGCGAGACCGTGCCGTACTCGCTCGAAATGCTGAGGTAGTCCGGGTACATGCAGGTCGAGGATGTCTTAACGGCTTCGTCGAAAAGCTGCGCGCTGTGCAAATCACCGTGAACTTGGTTCTTATCGTAGAGATAAACCAACTTCGGGAACACCACGGGCTTGTGATCGGGACCATGGCCGTTTCTGCGCACACGCAGCATGACGGAATTGATCAGGCACAAGAGGCGCTTGTCATCCTCGGGCAAAGAGATATCCCATTGACCGAAAGAAATCGTGGTGAAAGCAAAGTCGCCGCGGCTGCAAGGCACCGTGTTCAACTTCAATTCGAGGGACTGGAAGCCTTGCTCCAATTCACGAAGCAAAATCTTGTCGGCATACTTACGGGCTACGTCTTCGTTCAAACCCAATTCATTTTTCGCATCACCGAAGGCTTTATTCCAGGTCTTGTGAGCGTAGGGCAAGAGTACCTTATCCAATTCAGCCAATGTGAAGCCGCCGAATTGCTGTGCCGTAGCCACAAGCGTAATATCGCCGATCACCTGAAGGGCCGAGAGCACCGTCTTCGGTTCCGTGTATTGAACGTTAGACATTTCAAAGCCGCCTTCAAGGACGTGCTTAATGTCAAAAAGACAGCAGTTGACGCAACCCAAAATCATGTCGCGAAGGTCATGGATATAGATGTCGCCGCGTTCAATAAGTTCTTTTTCCTTAGCGGACAGATAGAACTGCTTGTAAAGGCTCTTGGTGAGATAGCCTTTGATCAAAGACCCCTTCGTGGAAACCAGAGAGCTGTCAAAATTGGCGTTTTCACGGTCGCCCAAGCGCAAAACGTCGTCCGCATCCTGGCGCAACTTTTCAAAGGTCTTGGCGTAGTTGGTCTTGTAGTAGCGGTATTCGGCGTAAGACTTGGCGACGTCTTCAAAACCGGTCACCGACAACACGGCAATGACAAGCTCGTGAAGCTCAGCGACGGTCACCTGATCGCGGTCCTTAATACGGCGGAGGATGGCTTCAACGATTTTGTGACAAGAAGGCTCATCAACGGTTTTGTCGCAGCGCATGGCAGCCTTATTGACTGCGATCGAGATCTTTTGCGGGTTAAAGTCTTCTAGCGACTGATCTTTTTTTACAACTTTCATGGCACATCCTCTGACGATCAAATGACGTCAAATTTTATTTTTCAATTGGGAACGAGGGAGTCATTTTAACCACAATCAATTGAATTTCAAATAGTAAAACTACTATCTTTAGGACGAGACATTTACCTTGACACAATATATTGTTTATCGAAAGGCTGTTTTTTTTGAAAACTGAATATGATCAATAGGTTAGGCCATCAGGATTAGTGGTATTAAAAAGTGTAAATATCCCTTTTTTTAGTTCTTTTCTATAGCTTCAATAGTCAGTGCAAATTAAATTTTCCCTCCTTTAAAAAATTTTTCCGACAAACGTGAGTGCGGTCGATACTTTTGGGTATCCGGATACTATTTTTATTGATCTGAACAATTGTCTGAAAATTCGAGTCTGTTTAATACCGTCTCAAAATGAAGCTGTAAATGAAAAAATAAAAAAATGAATACTTCATAAGTGAGAGGATAAAAAATGCTACTTGATAAGAAAGCCTCTTTCGGTTTGACTGATTTCAGCGATGATGCAATACGGAAAATTGCATTGAACGCCAAGGAAAAAATCCCTGCACACTGGGGATGTTATGCCGATGAACAGCTAGCCAATGGCCTCAAAATTATCAATCAAGTAGTTCCAATTAACTGGAATGAAGATGCGGTACCGGTCGAGGTACGATACGTTCAGCCGAATTTCAGTTTTGATGTCAATACAGTGATGTCCTTCGTGATTGACAATGAACCGCCAATCAAATCCAAAGCCGATTTAGACTGTCTATGGATGCGGCCTCTGACAGACAATCGTGAATACGGGAACCCGATACCGGTCAAAATGGTGCATCCCTGGTTACTGCCCAGTTTTATGTCAATCGAACAAATACGCCTGAAGGTTTTTGTTCTGGCCGATCAGATTCGCATATTGCGGCCGACCAAGATAGATGACCAAAGCCAAATAGTCCATATACCGCATGAGTTTGTTTCACTGAAAGCGCTGATGGGTAAGTATTGCTCTGAAAAAGATAAGGATTGCATCCATTTTTCGGCTGAAATATTAGACAATCATTTGTTGCCGTCGATAAAGCTTCAGGAGCTCTCAGGCACACAAGAAGAAACTTTTACAACAGAGCCAATGCGGCTTCTGACGTGTAAAACTCCTTTCGGCAACGTCAGCATATTGGCTCGTGAAAGTCTTCTTTCCGATAAAAGTAAAGAATTACTGAACATGCCGGGAATGATTGTTAGTGTGAGCGGTATGATGATTGGCGATGCAAAAGTCGATGAGCTTAACAAGGGCGCCATTTACAATGAACTGACTTTGGCGAGAATGCTCCGAAGTGCAGCCTATATGAACAGTATCAGACTGATTTCTGAATATCTTGTGCGGAACTCCATTCTCAGGATTGACGATGAAATAAAAGCCATGGGAGCAGATGGGATTTTTGAAGCTTTGCGCCCGTTAATTTATGACAAATACAACATTAGTTATTCAGTAATTAAAGCTCCAAAGACCGAAAAAATGCAGTTTGCCCTTGTGTTTAGGGATAAGAGTGACCAGCGGTTTATGCATTGGCTTATACCGGTTATCGATGACGAAAATGTGTCGATTGATGAACTTCAAATTGAGACAAGATTCAATAGGTTTGAAACGCTTGTTGAAAGCGTGGACTTTACTTACATGCTGAATCCGGAAATCGGACACTTTACCGAATACTCCGACAAAAAGGTCTCGGAGACTGACAAAAGTGAAAATAGCGGATTCATTGTCGATGGTGATGATGAAGCTTTCCCGACCAGGCACGAAGAAGATATGGATGGGGTATTGAGTGCTTTGTGCAAAACTGAGGAAGAGTTTTTTGAACTTATAGGACCGGTTATTCAAAATGCGGAACTTAATCCTGATTCGCAAAAACAAGTCGACGGGGAAAAAATATTTGTTTTAAATAGTTCTTCATCGTGGGGTCGGCAACATATGGCTTTTTATATTGCGGTGGATCCCGTTGAAAAGAAAACTTTGCTCAAAATGCAGATCCCTAAATATGAAGGACTTACCTGCAAAGCGAAAGTCCGTTCAATCTGCACGTGGCCAAATAAAATTGGCGGGGAGGTGGCTCTTACTATCGGAAATACATTGATTACGGCTGTAGTTCCGGACTTTTATTTGAAAAAAGATCTTTTAGAACCGGGGAAAGAACTTTATTTCCGTATCAGCGGCAGCGCAGAAAAATTAGACAAACCGTCTGTTAAATCGTTCATTATTACCGAAGGTCCTCTTTATGAGGAACAACTTTCAAGTTTTTTGAAAGAAAATCCGAATAAAACAGAAAAAGATTTTCCCGGCGTCGAAATTTCTACGGAGGGGATGCAGGCCATTTTCCCGAGAGAATATTCAACATATTTTGAATTAGTCTCTCCGGTGTTAATGGCTGAGACCACAACATTTATGGGGAGAAAAATCTTAAAGATGAAGGTTATTCTTCATCGCTTTGAGGATGAAGAGTATTACATGAACCTGTACGCAGAGCCGAACCATGTTTCTCTTGAAGAAGAAAATAGCACCATCGTCGGTATTGTGCGGCTTTATGCGGAGCCTATTGATATACCAATAAATTAAAAGCATTAAAGTCAGGAAACTGAAACGCTGTCATAACGTGGTTTAAAGACCGCTGTAAGCAATAAATGCGGAACCGTACAGACTGCGTTTCTACTATAGAGGCAATCCAGCAAAGCCCGGGTAAGGATTTAGCACTTGTTTGAGATAACCTTATCTGTGAAACCGCCCAAGATTGACTTAAAAGTCTATCTTTTCCATAATGAGAAATCTGAACCCTCCTTCATCTGGTGAAAAACATGGCATCTACGTCAATCAGAGAAAATATATCCAGTGCCATTCAATACGCCTTTGTTGATAAGCAAACTCCATGTTTTGATGAGAACTTTATTCCAAGACTTTTAAATAACGAAGAGCCTAAATTAGCGCAAGTTCTTGAGCACGAATAAAAAATTGCGCCAACTTCGCCTTCAGCGTTGCCTTTATTACCAATAGAACGATCAATAATTTTTTATCTATTTTCTCTGATCTAAACAATAAGGGGATTCAAGGTCGGATTCTCACGACAGATTATCAATCCTTTACGGATCCAGCTGCACTTGAGGCTCTTCAACGCGTAAAAAACGTAGAAGTACGCCTTTTTCAAACTGACGAAGAAGTCGGATTTCATACTAAAGGTTATTTATTTGAACAAAAAAATCTCTTCAAATTCATTATTGGTAGCTCAAATTTGACTGACTCCGCTCTTAAATTTAATAAGGAGTGGAATGTTTTATTTTTGTCCAATAAAGAAGGAGCTATTGCAGCAAACATAAATAATGAATTTGAAAAGCTTTGGAACAACTCTAGAAGTATTCCTTTATCTGATGACGTAATAAAGAACTATAAAGAACGCTATCAGACCAAGAAAGAACTTCAAAAACAACTTGGTAAAGCACTCAAAGAAAAATCTCCGAGTATTGAGGAATTTCATCCCAATGCGATGCAACTTCAGTTCATTAATGCATTGAATGTGCTCGTTAATAAGAAAAAGACAAAAGCTCTTTTGTTGTCGGCTACCAGAACTGGTAAAACTTTTGCCGCAGCTTTTGCAATACGAGACTTAGTCATTGAGCCGAAAAAAATGCTATTTCTCGTTCATCGAGAAGAAATTGCTAGACAAGCGTTAAAAACATTTTCTAAAGTTTTTAAAAATAGAAGGTCGATGGGATTACTCACAGGTAATCACAAGGATCTCGAGGCTGATTTTGTTTTTGGAACCGTGCAAACCATTAGCCGAGATAACTCGTTAGCGCAATTTAAAAAGAATGATTTCGATGTAATTGTTATTGACGAAGTCCATCACGCTGGTGCCCCTACGTATCAGAAAATTATGGGGCATTTTGAACCTAAACTCTGGTTAGGTCTCACGGCAACGCCAACACGTACCGATGGCTTTGACATCTTTAGTTTATTCGATCACAACATCGCTCACGAAATTTCATTAAGACAAGCCCTAAATACTGACCTCTTATGCCCATTTCACTATTTCGGCGTTTCCGATCTAGATTTAGGTGAAAATTTTGACTCGCTGGAATTGCGGGACTTCAATAAACTCACAAGCCATGAACGAGTTAAACACATTCTTGCCAAAGCCAAATACTACGGTCACGGCGGGATAGAAGGTACTAAATTAAAGGGACTTATTTTTTGTTCTCGTAGAGATGAAGCACAAAAAATTGCCGAGTTGATGGGAGCAGAAGGATACCGATGCCAGGTACTAACGGGAGAAGACTCTCAAGAGACAAGAAATAGCGCTATAGAGCGATTGTCGAACAATGACAATCGTGAAGACGGCCTTGATTACATTCTTACTGTTGATATCTTCAATGAGGGCGTAGATATTCCTAAAGTCAATCAAATCATCATGCTTCGTGCCACAGAAAGCCCTATTGTGTTTATTCAACAACTAGGACGAGGTTTAAGAAAAGCAGATGGTAAAGATTTTGTAGTGATTTTGGACTTTATTGGAAATTACAGCACTAACTATTTCATTCCTATAGCGCTTTCAGGTGACCGGTCTTATAACAAGGATAACATGCGAAGGCATGTCACTACGCCCAATACGGAAATTGAGGGAGCATCCACCGTTCATTTTGAAGAGATCGCGAAGAAGCGAATTTTAGACTCTATCGATAAAGCAAACACCACCGACAGTAAACTAATTCGCCAAGCTTATCAAAATCTAAAATTCCGTTTAGGCCGAATTCCTTCACTACAAGATTTCATCGATAATGGGACAATCACGCCCATAAAAATTTTTGATAAATATGGCTCTTACTATGAATTTCTAAATAAATTTGAGCCGGATTACCCAAGTAAAGGGGAGTTGGATCAAAAGCAGCAACTCTTTTTGCAATGGGTATCGCAAAAATATGCTCGAGGAAAACGAGTCGATGAATTAGAACTTATTGCGGACTTGGTCTCTCGGTCAAAAAATTTCAACTTACAAACATTTAATGCCAGCCATTGGATCAATGCTTTGGCTAGTAAAGCTGGATTCACTAGCTCAGAATACAAGATAATCAATTTAACCAAACAATTATCTGGCACATTTAATTCACCAAAATTAAGAAACCTGGCTTTTATTCAACAAGATGCTCGTGGTGACTATTTGATCGATCCATACCTAGCTCAATCTATTCAATCAAATATCACATTTAGAAATCTTTTGGATGAAACTATTGAGTTTGGTTTAAAACAAAATCAAACACATTATGTCAATCGTTATAAAGAAACAGATTTTGTTTTGTACCAAAAATATACCTATGACGAAGTCCAACGTCTTTTAGGGTGGACTCGCAATTTAAATGCACAAAATATCGGTGGATATTTCTACGACGCAGAAACTAAGACACTTCCTGTCTTTATTAACTATGTTAAATAGGAAAACGCGATTGCTTATGAAGACAGATTCGTTTCTCCAGATGAACTAATTGCATTATCCAAGCATCCTAGAAAAGCCAGTTCGACGGACGCTGACCACATGTTTAAACGTACTGAAGCCGATCGTAATAACAAAATTTACCTTTTTGTGAGAAAAAATAAAGACGATAAAGAAACAAAAGAATTTTATTTCTTGGGAGAAATAAACGCGCATGGAAATCCGACAGAGGTTAGAATGCCGGAATCCAACGATACGGCTCTTGAGATTCAATACAAACTTGAAACGTCTGTTCGTGCTGACATTTATGAATACATCACTGAAGGATAAATGAATGAAAACGATTGAAGTCGTTGCCGCAATCATTAAACACGATGAACAAATTTTCGCCACTCAACGCGGTTACGGCGAATTTGAAGGCGGCTGGGAGTTTCCCGGCGGCAAGATGGAAGCAGGGGAGACGCCCCAGCAAGCCCTTATTCGCGAAATTAAAGAAGAACTTGAAACCGACATTGAAGTGGGCGATCTCATTGATACCGTAGAGTATGACTACCCGAAGTTTCACTTGAAGATGCACTGCTTCATCTGTTCCATCAAGCACGGCGATCTTGTTCTCAAAGAGCATGAAGACGCCAAATGGTTGACTGTCGACACTTTAGATACAGTGAATTGGTTACCGGCGGATCTCTCTCTGATTGAAAAGTTAAAGTGTTACTTAAAGCGATAAGAGTCTCTTTAACTTATTGAGAATTCATATTTTTTTACGATTTTTCAAATAAAAGCGCATCCTTTTTTAGATAAAATGGCGGACTCTAATATCATTTTTGACGGAGTTCGCCAATGCGTACAAAGCTTTTGACCCTCTCCGCCTGTGCGGTACTTATAACCGGTTGCTCTACCTTTGGACATCAACCGGAAATCAATGCTGAAGGAATCGACAGCATCTACGTTTACACAGGGATGCCCAAAAACAACGTCGAGTCCGACATTTATCAAGTTCTACTTAAAAAGACCCAAAAAGGATTAGAAGAGAAGGGCTATAAGGTCCTTCGGGAAACTTCCAAATCGGATAACGCCGATGCCAAGCTCGTTACGAGAATTGAAGGAGTTCAGAATAACTACGCAGTGTTGGGCACCTACACCAAGCTTCGCGTTCACTACGAATTGCACGACGCTCAGGGTAAGCTGATTTACAAAAAGACTTACTCATCGGATTCCCTGCCGAATTCTCAGCTTGATGATTGGCACATCGCCTTGGCGACAGATCTTGTCGCTTCGGCCTATCACAAGATCAAGCCGCCTTATGAGAAATTGGCTGACAACGTGACGGAAGCGCTTCTTGAAGATTTCCCGTCCGTTCAAGTTAAAAACTAAAAAAACGTTATCAATGAGCGCCTAATCAAAAAGCTTTCGGTCTCCGAAAGCGTACCAGGCGCTCAATCCCCAAAGCGCCACCGCGCACAACATAAAACCCGCCACCGGCAACCACTTGCCGTCTCCGTGGTAAAGCAGACCGCAGATAAAAGGGCCGAAACCCGCCAACACGTAGCCGATTCCTTGCGCAAGACTGGAAATGACTAAAAGTTGAGAAAGGCTGTTGGTCTTTTTCGCCATTAAAATCATCGCCATGCTAAAGGTAATGCCTTGGGGAATGCCGGCTAACACGCATCCCACAAAGGACCAGGTTCCGCCCAACAGCCAAAGGACAATGCCGATGGCAAAGCTTGCCGTCATAATCAAGGAGGCCGGGCGCTCTCCGCCGACTGCTTTTATGAAAGCCGCCGTCAAAATACTCGCCGGCGCGCTCACGAGCAAGAAAACAGCGGAGCCCAAGCCCGCGGTGGAGGCGGAAAAACCCAAAGTGCTCAAAATAGTGGGAAGCCAGGCCACCGTCGTATAAATGGTGAGCGACTGCATTCCCATCACAAAAATCACGGCCCAAGTCAGCGGCTTTTTCAGTAGCGGCCACTGAAAAGCGCCGCCCGCCACAGTAATTCGTTTAGCGCGGGGCGCCAAAAACCACGCCGCAAGCGCCAAAGCCGCCATCATCACCCAGAGACCTAAAGGGGCGTCCAAAGAGCCAAACGCGTCCAAAAGCGGCACAGAGAAGTAAGCACCGATTGATCCGGAAAAACCGATAAATCCGGTGAAAACCCCCATAACCAAAGCGATGTTATTCGGAAAATAATCCCTGAGTAAAACAGGCATCAACACATTGAGAACGGCAATGCCGATTCCGATGAGAGCGGTTGCCGCAAGCATGACTGAATAAGAGAGAGCAAGACGGCCTGCCGCGCCGATAAAAATCAGCGCCAAACAAATCAATACGGTGACCAGAAGTCCGAAACGTTTGCTCATCGCAGGCGCGGCCGCGCAAAACAATCCGAAACAGGCGATGGGCAACGCGGTGAGAAATCCGTAGGCAGGGTAGCCGATTTGAAGGGTTGTTATGAGTTCTTCCGCAACAGCGCCCGCGCAGGTGATAGGCCCGCGCATGACCAGAATCGTCATCAGCAAGGCTAAAAAAACAATAATCGGCGGGTAAGCCGTGTTTTTAATCCCGTTCATTGGTGAAAATCAAAAAAAGACCCCGAAAGTTTAATCCTTCCGGGGCCTCGTTCACAAACGAACAGTCAGATCTGAATTAAATCCCAAATTAATAGAGCTTTGAAATCACTTCACGGGCAAAAACGTCCTGGGCTTTGATCAGTTCGCCCAATTGTTTATCGTCCTTAAAGTCAATCGTCAATCCGCCTTTTTCGTGGGCTTCCTTCACAGCCGGGTCATTTAACACCTTGCGGAAAGTGTCAACCCAGTAACTGAGCACATCAGCGGGAACGCCGGCAGGCGCGACGATGGCGCGGGCTGAGCCGTACCATTGATCGTAGTAGCCGAGTTCACCCAAAGTGGGCACATTGGGATAATCTTCCAACCGCTTGGTGTCGAACACACCCAAGAGGCGGAGCACCGGTTTGTCGCCGCTCACAAGCTTGGCCACGTCAGCGATCTTGGCGCAGGAGAAGTCCACTTCGCCTTGACGCAGAGCCATCAACTGGTCGGCCGTGCCGCCGTAGGGGACAGCCTTGTACTTAAAGCCAGCGCTTTGGGAAAGAAGCTGGGCGGCGGTGTGGTTGGAGGCCTTCACACCGTTGGTGGAGCAACGAAGCTTGTCATTGGCCTTGGCGTCTTTGACCAAATCCTGAAGCGTTTGCCACTTGCTGTCGGCGCGCACCACGACGACGCCGGTTTCAGTGAGGTGGTTGGCGATCGGAGCAACTTGCGTTACCTTAAAGGCCGCATTCTTTTCATTGGCGAGCGTGGTAAAAGTCGGCAAATTGATATAACCGATCGTGTAGCCGTCGGGTTTGGATTTTGCCAGGCGAGTCCAGCCGATTTTGCCGTCAGCGCCGGGAAGATTATTGATGATCATGGCCTTACCGATTTCTTTTTCGGTCAGAGTCATCAAAAGACGGGCTCCCGTGTCGGTGCCGGAACCTGCCTTATAGGCCACGATCACATTGACGTCCTTTTCAGGCGTCCAGGCCTGGACAGAAAGCGGAATCGCCATGGCCACGGCTAATGCAAAGGCTAACTTTTTCATCTTTAACACTCCTTTGATGAGTCATCAATTTGTTCTTCCGGGCCTTTTATCGGCGGCGCGGGGTGAAGGTCCGGCATTCACTCCGCGTCTTAGAAAATTACTTATGTTTATCCATCATGTCTTTTTCCACTCTTCCCATAAAGAGGGGAGAGAAGATACCGACCACGCACAGCGCGATGAGCATCCAGCAAAGCGGAGTGGCAAAAAGAATCGAGGGATCGCCGTCGCTCAACATGAGAGAGCGGCGCAAACCGTTTTCACCGATGGGACCTAAAATGAGGCCGAGAACAATGGCCGCGGCGTTTAAGTCAAATTTGCGAACCAAATAGCCGATCACGCCGAACACACACATAATGATGACTTCGACGATGTTATTGTTGATGGCGTACGACCCCACAACGCAAAGCACCACGATTGAGGGAATCAGGATGCTGTCGGAGAGACGGGCGATGTTGGCGAAAATCTTGCAACCCCAAAGGCCGATGGCGAGCATCGCGAACTGCACAAGCACAAAGCCGGCGAAGAAGGTGTAAGTCATGTCGGCGTAAGTGGTAAAGAGCTCCGGCCCCGGCTGCAGACCATGAATAATCAAACCGCCCATAAGCACCGCCGTCACGGATTCACCCGGAATACCCAAAGTGAGCGTCGGGATAAGCGAGCCGCCCGTCACGGCGTTATTGGCCGCTTCAGAACCGGCAACGCCTTCAATGGAACCCGTGCCGAATTCTTCTTTGTGCTTGGAAAAGCGCCGCGCTTCGTTGTAGCCCATAAAACAGGCGATGGTGGCTCCGGCACCCGGCAAAATTCCCAAAATGTTGCCGATGATCCAAGAACGGGTAATGGTCGGCATGATGCGTTTGACTTCGCCCTTGGTAAGGGTGAGCTTGTCTTTGATCTTGGCCGCCTTGGCGCGCTCAACAATTTTCTTTTCGGCCAAAATCAAGACCTGGGACATCGAGAACAGACCGATCAGAGCGCAGGTCACATTCACACCGTTGTAGAGCGTGCTCACACCGAACATGTATCGCTCAACACCTTCCATCGGATCCATGCCGATTGTCGAGATCAAAAGACCCAAAATACCCGACATTAAGCCTTTCAGAATCGAGCGGCTTGAGACACCGGCAATGATTGTCAGGCCGAAAATCGAGAGCCAGAAGTATTCCGGGCTCTTAAACTTCATCGTGAGCTCTGCCAATAGGGGAGAGAAGAAGTAAAGTGAAATGCAGCTCAAAAGGCCGCCGCAGAAAGAGGCGAAACAGGCAACCGTCAAAGCTTTGGCGGCTTGGCCTTTAAGAGTGAGCTTATAGCCCTCGATAGCCGTGGCGGCCGAAGCGGGGGTGCCCGGCGTGTGAATCAAAATCGCACTGATGGAGCCGCCGAAAATGGCGCCGCAATAGATGCCGCCCAAAACAATTAACCCCGTGGCCGGATCCATGCCGAAAGTCACCGGCAGTAAAAGCGCCACCCCCATGGCGGCAGACAGTCCCGGCAGACACCCGATCGTAATCCCCAATGCAGTGGAGGCCACCATGGCGAGAAGATTTATCGGTGAAAAGGCATTGATGAAACCCGCGCCCATTAAAGATAAAGTCTCTAACATGTCGGACTCCTTTTAACCGAATAACAGACCCGTGGGAAGCGGGACTTTAAGAAAGTACGAGAATACAACCGCCACCATCACGATCATTACGACAACAGTCATGAGGTTGTATTTCATTGGAACTTTCAAAAACACGAAAGATCCAACCAAATACAAAACGGTTGAAACGTAATATCCACAGAAATACATCAAAACCAAGTACAAGCCGATCGCCGCGAACACTCCGAAAAACTGCAGAGGCAGGAATCCCTGAAAGACAATCGGAAAATCATTTTCTACATGATGGTTTTGTCGGAAATGAAGGAAAGTGCGGATAAGATAGAGCGTGTTGACAAAAATGAGAGCTGTGATCAAGACCATCGGATAGACTTGGGCAGCCTCGGGCAACTGCAGTGTCATTATTAAGAATGCAATGGCGATTGCATAAATAACACAGACAACAGGTATGTCAGATTTTTTCATAATTCAAGAGAAAGATTACAGTGAAACACACAGATATCTTTTCAGTCATCAAATATGACACGAAAATGACATGTATATGACATTTGCCGAAGATTTTAGTGAACTTTGGTGTTTAGTGATACCAAGATAACCCTATACAAACTTCTAAAAAGCACAAAATCTTGGCTTTACGATAAAGAAAAATGTAAGAAAGTTTTATTCTTGTTACCGATTCGCCATCACCTCTAAACACCTGCAAAAACAAACGCGCCTTATTTCAGACGATCTGTCGTTATTGATTTTATCTATTCATAAAAATTATCAATCTTAATGTTTATAAGTTATTGGACTAAATAAGTTTTTTTCGCAATGATTGACTTAACTCGTGTAGCTCTTGCATTAGGAGTTTGTCATGAAGCATTCCGTATTTGTCCTTGCGAGTCTTGCCGCTCTATCAACTTCTGTGTGGGCCCAACAGGTCCAATCAACCGGCCTCGAGATGGTTTCCGTCAAAGGCGGTGAATATCTAATGGGAAGTCCCGCTTCGGAATTTGAGCGGCAAAAAGATGAAGTTCAGCACAAAGTCAGGATCAATGACTTTATGCTCGCCCGATACGAGGTCAGTCAGAACCTTTACCGAGACGTGATGGGGGCCAATCCCTCAGCCCACCAAGGCGGGGCATTGCCGGTTGAAAATATTTCGTGGTTTGATGCCGTCCGTTTCTGCAATGCCTTAAGCAAACGCGAGGGGCTTACAGAAGCCTACACAATCGTCGAAAAAGACGGGAAAACCGAGGTCACATGGAACCGCAAAGCCAATGGCTACCGTCTGCCCACGGAGTCCGAGTGGGAATATGCGGCGCGCGCAGCAAGCACCTCCCCCTTTAATACCGGTGAAAACATCAATGCCGATCAAGCGAATTATTACGGCACCTATCCGTATCGTGACGGCGCATCGCAACTTTACCGAGCAGAGACTGTGCCGGTAAACACTTTTTCAGCCAACGCCTGGGGGCTTTTTAACATGCACGGCAACGTTTGGGAGTGGTGTTGGGATCGTTACGGACCTTATCCGACTGAAGCTCTTTCGGACAATCCGACGGGTGCCGAGCTCGGGCGCTACCGAGTCAATAGGGGAGGCGGCTATAACGACTTCGGAAAACACCTCAGAAGCGCTTACCGGGCCACCCACAATCCTGAAAGCAAAACATTCAATCTCGGCATGCGGCTAGCCCGCAACGTTAAATAAAAGGAGTTTTACTATGCAAAGCTCTCGCAGAGAATTTTTAAATGCCGCAGCGGGACTCACTTTGGTGACGCTCTCCGGCATGTCTTTTGCGCAAAGCGCAAATACCGCAAAGAAGCTGATTGTTTATTTTTCTTGGTCGGGCAACACACGCTACATTGCCAATATGATCGCGGAGAAAACCGGCGCCGACATCATTGAATTGGAAGTCGTTAAACCCTATTCGAGCAACTATAATCAATGTCTTGACGAGGCAAAGCGTGACCAGCGCGCCGATGCCCGGCCGCAACTGCGAACCAAAATTGAGAACATTTCCCAATATGACACGATCTTCGTGGGCTATCCCAATTGGTGGGCCTCAATTCCGATGCCGATCGCCACTTTCTTAGAAAGTTATGATCTCTCCGGCAAAACGATCGCGCCATTTTGCAGCCACGGTGGCGGCCGTCTGGGGCAGAGCGTGACCGCTATCGGCAAGTTGGCGCCGGCTTCAAACCTGACCGAAGGACTCTCTGTTCACTATCGCGGCGGTTCGACGCTATCGGGTGACATTGATGAGTGGCTGAAATCCAACAAGCTCATCTAAGAAATAAACATGCTCAAAGGCAAATGGATGGAATGGCTTAAATCGGGCGCTTTTTTATCGCTGCTTTTCGTGCTATTCATTCTTTGCCTTGGCGCCCGCATCACAGGAATTCTTGAGCATGAACTTTTAGGCATAGTGTTGTGTCTATGCCTATTGCTTCACTCGCTGCGGCACGGCGTGTGGTTCACGGGGCTCTTTGAGGGACGTTGGGGATTAAGGCGAGCGCTTTCAACATTGACCAACGGTCTTATGGCCTTGGGGTTTGTCTTTTTGCTTGTCACCGGCGTCGCGCTTTCTCCGGATCTTTTCGCATTCCTAGAAATTAATTCCGGCATGACCACCCGACAACTTCATTCGGGCATTGCTTTCTGGCTTTTGGTGCTGATCGCCGTCCACCTTGGGCTTCACGGACCGATGATTGCCAGAAAAATAGAAAATCAATTGACCAAAGCCGCTTTGCTCCCAATGGCCGCATTGACTTTGTTAATAGGAGCCTTGGGGTTTATTGACAGGATGCTCTTTGAAAAACTCTTTTTAGGATTTGCCTTTGACTTTTGGGACCCCGAAAAACCCGTCCTTCTTTATTTTATTTTCTATGCGGCCGCCTGCGCGGCCATCGGCATTATCATCCATCTTGTCATTGAAGCCTTAAAGAGAAAAAACAGTCTACTGAAAACACTTCACTAATTTATGAAGAGGTTTCGTTAAGATCGATAGCTGACTGTATCACTCGTTGACGGATTTTTTCTCTTAACAAGTCCAGAAAGACGTCCGCCGCAAGTCTTTTCGGACGAACTTGAGGCCAAGCAAAAACACTCTTAACGGTGAAAGCGGGTTTTAACGGAAGAAATTTAATTTCATCATCCTCAGCCACTATGCCTTGCTGACAAAGTGCGTGAGCGCCTTGGCGCACAACACGGGATGCGTTATAGAGCAGGGTGTAGGTGCCGGCGATTTTCAGTTCTGCGATCGGATACCCCAACCAACCGGTAAAAAGATTTTCAAAAGGCTTTCTATTGGCCACGAAGAGAGGAACACCCAGCAAATCCCGCGGAGTAATCGCCTCGTGATTCCTAAAAACTCCATCGCGCCGAGTCAGAAGCCCCCAAGAATTGTGTCCGGGCAATTCAAAAAAATGAAAGCCATCTAAGTCCGCCGGCAAAATCATTACACCGAAATCCGCCAAACCAGTTCTCAATCGATCGGCCGTATCCGTAGCGTTGGAGCTGATTAAACAACACCTCACCGACGGGAATCGATCAGTGAATTCATGAACAGTCTGGGCTACCAAGTCAAAATCCGGAGTTTCTGCGGCTGAAATAACGATCTCCCCAGTAAGCTCCTCCCGACTCATAACCTCTTTTTCAGTCCTATCGATTAAGGCCAAGATTGATTCGGCTTGGCGGAAAAGATAAAGGCCTTTTTCCGTCAGCGTCACTTTGCGGGTATTGCGTTCAAATAGAACCTGCCCAAGTTGAACCTCCATATCGGCGATTTGCCTCGACAGTGTCGGTTGAGTGACTGACAGACGGTGCGCCGCCAGTGTGAAACTTTTGCAACGGGCGACTTCCACGAAGTAGCGCAAGGTTCGAATTTCCATGGCTTTTATTAACGCGAAAACAAGTAGTGGAAATCAGGATTCAGTATCGAAGAAAATGGCGGGGGCACTTGGAATCGAACCAAGATACCTCGGTTCAGAGCCGAGTACACTAACCATTGTGCTATGCCCCTAAAGGTATCTAACGAATGTTAGGAGGTGGATTTTATCAGCTTCAAAATATTTTGTCTCTACCTTGCTGCAAAAAAACGCTAAAGTTTCAGACGCATCCTCACGTGAGGTTTACCGTCCTCTAAAAACTCATCTGATTCCGCTTTAAATCCCAGCGATTCATATAGTTTTTTGACGTAAGTTTGCGCTTCAATCACTATTTCTTTAGCTGCGAGTTTTTCTTTGGCAAAACGGATACTCTCGGAGACAATGCGCGAGCCCATGCCGCAACGGCGTTTGACGGCAATCACGCGACCCAAAGAAGTTTCCGGGCAAACAACTCCCTCCGGCATAAGCCTCAGATAGGCTTCAATTCCATTATCGTCTTCCAGCCAAATGTGATAGGCCGCTTTATCAACTTCATCAACTTCCTGATAGGCGCATTTCTGTTCAACGACAAAAACCGACACACGAAGCTTATATATGGCAAAAAGCTCTTCTGTCGTGAGTTCTGAAAATTGCTTAATGACTAAACACATATGAGTCACTGCCTATTAACAATTAGCGAACCTGCGCGGCAGCTTGCAAACCAAGCTTATAAGCTTCTTCAAGAGCGCCGGTATCTTCAATGGAGCGTTCTGCCAAACCGGTCGCCAACACATGGCCGCCGTCACGCCAATGCAAAAAACGAAGGAAACAGTCAAAATGTATGACGATGCCATTCATGCTCCAAGGGGCGGAACCTCCGCAATTAGCCAATAAAATCGCTGACTTGGGTTGTTTTGTCAATTCCGCTTTTTTAGAGTTGAAATGGTCCAAGACCGCCTTGAGTTGGGCCGTCATTCCGTAGTAATAAAGGGGAGTGGAAAACACCACAACCTGAGAGGTGAGAATTGTCTCTAAAATCTTTCGCATATCATCGGTATCGGCGCTTTCACCTTGTTCGAGCTTTTCAAAATAGGCTTTAGTGCAAGGCTCAATATTCATCTCGGCGACATTAAAACGCACCACTTCATGGCCAGCCTCCAAAGCGCCCTTCGTGAAGGCTCGTACCAATTTGTCATTATTGCCGTTGGTGAACGGGCTGCCCATCAAAACTGTGATTTTCATGACACCTCCTCAAAAAACCTCAAAGAACCATAAATCGATAACAAAATTGACGCCAAACACAGCGGACGCTATTTAATTTTAAAAATTTTCAGCGGTGTTCCCGCTGAATAAAAACCTTTGGTTAATGCATCTCGAGCCCAAGTTTACCTCGATACTTCTCAATCGTTTTTTCCCACCAATTCAAAATGTCCGGACTGACTTCTCCTTTTTTATTTCGGAGCACCAATCGCTGAGCTTCTAATCTGAAAGGGGATTCGATCGTCGTGACAGTCCCTCTGAAAGCCGATTGACCGACAAGAAGCAGTTTCGGCAAAACAGTCCAACCGACACCTCGCGCGGCTAGTCCCAACGCCCACTGGCCGCTGTCTATTTCCCAATGATCGATATTGATGACATTGGGTCCCCGGGACTGGGGGTCGCGGGCGTAGACAGCAATTTGACGATACTGGCGCAAGTCATCGACCGATGGTTTAGGAATTGCGGCAAGGGGATGGTTTTTCGCCACCACAATGGCCAACGGGGAGTGTCCCAGCACAATTTCCTCACTTTCAACCGCAGGCTCTGAAGAGAAAACCAAAGCAAGATTCATGGCGGTTTTACTGAAAAACCAGTTCGCTTCAGATCCCGAAATATTTTCCACCTGTAATCTGACTGAAGGGAAATTTTTGGAAAACAATCTCAACAGATCAATCATCACCGGCGCCTCCAGCACCAGGTCAATACCCATGTAAAGCGATGGCGTCATGGTATCGGAAAGCGCCCTGGCTCTGTTTTGCAAACGATCGGCCTCCACCAATACACGCTCGGCGCCAATTAACAGTTCCGCGCCTTTAGCGGTGAGCACCGGTTTAGGCATTCGATCAAAGAGTTTGTAGCCGAGCTCGGCTTCAAACCCGGAAATATGCATGGAAATCACTGACTGCGCCCGGTTGAGCCGACGCGCGGCGGCAGAAAATGAGCCGGTTTCCGCCACAGCCACAAAAGATCGGATTTCATCAATTTTAAGTCCCATCTCAAACTCCATCCATCAGATTATTGATAGATTCTAACTCGATTGTTCACTTTTTTGATGAGATAATCCATAGCGTGATGAACTCTTTTTAAAAGTATATGGCTTTCGACTCTTTAAACCGCAAACCATCGGGCGTTGTCAACCCTTTGGATCATGATTTATCCGCTCTTCATAATCAGCACTCCGAACTGCCTTTCGGTGAGAAAACCCATGCGGCAAACCGCACCCAGGATGTCACAAAGTTTGAGCTCTGGGCTGCCCGCATCGGTTTTTTAACCGGCGGTTTCACCGTGGCTTCCTGGGCGCCCCTTATTCCCTTTGTCCAGTCTGAGCTCGCGCTTAAACCGCATATTCTCGGCATTTTGCTTTTGGGCTTAGGTGTAGGCTCATTTGTCGGGATGCCGCTTGCCGGGAAACTCACACAAAAAATCGGCGCCAGAAACGCCATCGCCGCCTCTGGACTCGCATCCTGTCTGCTTCTTGTCCTTTTGGCGATGATCCCTGGTTTTTACTTCGAATGCGTCGCTCTTTTGGCCTATGGCGTCACCTTAGGCTGCCTTGAAGTCAGCGTCAATATTTACGGAACTTATCTGGAAAACCGTCACAAAGGCCGTCTGATGAGCGGATTGCATGCCGCTTATTCAATAGGGGAAGTGGCATCGGCTGCGGCCTTAACGGCCTTGTTCGTGCTTGGCATTTCACCCTTGGGCGCTGTCGGCACTTTGATGCTCGTCTTGGCGATTGTTCTCGTTGCCTTCCTACGAAAAATCGAGAACCACAAAATTGAATCCCCCAAAAAAGAAAAGACAAAGACAGGGCGAATTACCCTTAACGGCCACATCGGTATTTTGGCAGTCATTTGCGGGGTAATTTTTTTAACGGAAGGCGCCATGCTTGACTGGAGCGCGATTTACCTGCGAGACAACGCGGGCGTCCCGCAAGAGGCGAGCGCTTTCGGCTACACACTCTTTGTCATCGCGATGGCGCTGTCGCGCTTAATCGGTGACAATCTCACCACTCGAATTGGCGCAAGAAACATGCTTGCGGGCGGCATTATTCTGATTTTGCTCACGCTTTTGGCTCTCGTTCTCATCCCGACGCCGCTTGTGGCTTTTGTCGCTCTCTTTATTATGGGACTGGGCATGGCCAACTTGGCGCCGGTATTGATTTCTGCCGCTTCCAGAACATCTTCAATGGATAGTGTCAAAGCCATCACCGCGGTAACAACCGTCGGCTACGGTGGTTTGTTGGCGGGACCTGCCTTAATCGGCGCGATTTCATCGGCGATTTCCCTGCAAGGAGCGTTCCTGTTTATCTGCGCGCTTCTGGCTGGCGGACTAGTGATGATCAAACGTCATCAAAGTGTTTTTAAATAATCGCAAAAAGGTTTTAATCTATTGAATAATCAATACTTTTTAGATATTTTTCCTTAGTCCTTGAAACTTTTTTTTGCAAAAATATCCTTTTGAATACACTTTGACCCTCGAACAAACCCTAATATGTCATTAAACTGAAAGTCACAAAGATTCAGATCCCATATTTATGCCCTGAGAACTTTTTACAGCGCTCAGGTTTTTTTTTTTTAAGCCTTAATGGAGTGGTATGGAAATCTTGGACACAAGGAGGTTCAAGATTATGTCTATACCCG
>ERZ791796.238-NODE-238-length-73274-cov-12.707207_pt1 | contig 73274 bp, 69 predicted proteins | sample MGYA00510311_ERZ791796 | MGnify/ENA primary metagenome ERZ791796 (study PRJEB30046, sample SAMN00792042) | human gut metagenome | study: EMG produced TPA metagenomics assembly of the A metagenome-wide association study of gut microbiota in type 2...
CATGGTCGACGTGACCGATCGTGCCCACGTTCACGTGGGGCTTGGTGCGTTCAAACTTGCCTTTTGCCATGGCGAACTCCTGAACCTTTTATTTATGAACAATAAAAATCTCGATTTTTCGAGACTGAAAGAAAACTGGTGCCCATGACGCGGATCGAACGCGTGACCTCTCCCTTACCAAGGGAGTGCTCTACCACTGAGCCACATGGGCTGAATTATTGGGACTGTCCACGAAGTGTGGAGCGGGTGAAGGGAATCGAACCCTCGTCGTAAGCTTGGAAGGCTTCTGCTCTACCATTGAGCTACACCCGCCTGCGTCGAGAGAGAAGTCTACTCCCGCTAGCAATCCTGGTTTCGCTACAGTATAAGCGAGCGATCGCTTGGTGGAGGGGGATGGATTCGAACCATCGTAGGCGTAAGCCAACAGATTTACAGTCTGCCCCCTTTAGCCACTCGGGCACCCCTCCGTAGCGAGAGAGGCATTATGTAGGGTTTTAAATTAAATGTCAAGCCGATTCGTAAAAAAACTTTGATCTTTTTAAAACTGAGTGACTAGCAGTGCCAAAAAGCCACCCAACATCATGTAGGTTGAGAGATCCGATAAGTGCTTCAATAGCGGTTTTTCGTTTTCCAACTCATCCTCTATTTTCATCATGCGATTTTTAAATTCTTCGAAGCTTCCATTGAAATTTTCCCAATCAAAAAGCTCTTTCGGTGTTCTGAAATAAGCCACAATCATTTTCATTGATGCTCCGAACAGCATAAAGGCTGCCCCGACCGCCCCATCTTCAAACATTGCCAGCCCAATTCCGGCCATCGGAGCGGACAGTCCAATCAGTAACATTTCAAAAGTTGATTTTTTCATGGATTTTTCTCTTGTTGGCGCGCTACACTAGGCGAAACCTGGACTATGTTATGTTTCCTTCGTTTTCCGAGCCCGTCACCATCGTCGGTTTAAGCGCCGTTGTTCTTCAAATCACTCTGACCGTCGGTGTTATTTTGCGCGTTATGCTTACCCGTCATCCGCCGGGAAGCTCCTTTGCATGGATTTTACTCACTGCCATCCTTCCTTACGTCGGTTTTGTCCTTTACCTGTTGTTCGGTGAAAGAACTTTGGGGCGTTGGCACGCAAAAAAACTCCGAAAAGAGATGAGGAAACGCCGCCAAATCTTTCGACACATCATGCACACGGAGGCTATCGCTCCGGCGGATTATCGAGACATCTCCAAACTGGCCACCCGCCTCGGAAAATTTCCCCTTACAAAGGACTCCTCGCTTCGGCTCCTTGACGATTCCGATGAAACTCTGACCTTGCTTGTCCGTGACATCGATAATGCGAAAGAGCTGATCGCAATGGAATTTTATATCTGGGATATCGGCGGCAAAGCTGATGATGTTTCCGCTGCACTCATTCGCGCAGCCAGACGCGGCGTGCAATGCTACATCTTGGTCGATGCCATCGGTTCTTCCCGTTTTTTATCGAGTGATTGGGCTCGAATGTTCCGCTATGAAGGCATTCATCTTGAAAGTGCCCTTCCCGTATCGATTTTCAGCGCCTTACTGTCTCGCGCCGATATCCGCCTACACCGCAAAATTGCCGTTATCGATTACCGGGTTGCTTATAGCGGCAGCCTCAACATGGTTGACCCTCACTACTTCAAGAAAAACGCCAACGTGGGGCAGTGGGTTGACGCCATGGTGCGAGCCAAAGGGGAAATTGTCGCCAGCCTCTATCACCTGATTCATTTTGATTGGAAAGTACTGACTGAATCAGAGCTCCCGTTCCCAGAATTTAAAGAACACGCTATCGGCAACTTTGACGCGCCAGATCAGGCTACCGTCATGATTGTCCCATCCGGCCCAGGAACAACTAACGACGCCAATCAACGGCTGATTCTTGAGGCCATCCATCGAGCCAAGCGTAATGTGGAAATTGTCACCCCCTATTTCATTCCCGGAGAAGCATTGGCACTGGCTCTTCAAAATGCAGCGATCAAAGGGGTTCACGTCACTTTGATTCTGTCTGAAAAAAGCGATGCGCCGATGGTCAACTATGCCTCACACCGCTATTTTGATGATTTGCTGAAATCCGGTGTTCGTATCCTTCTTTACAAAAAAGGCATGCTTCACACCAAGAGTATTACGGTCGACGGAGAACTGTCGCTTTTCGGCACTGTCAACATGGACATGCGCAGCATGCACCTAAACTATGAGCTGATGCTTTTGGTTTTTGACAAAGAATTCAGCCGAAAAGTTTCCGCTTTGAATTCAACCTATGCAGAATCTGCTTCTGAAATCAATCTGTACCTCTGGTACAAACGTTCCGTCTGGGAAAGAATGAAAGAAGGGGCGAGCTATTTGCTCTCCCCTCTGCTTTAAGATGCCGAGCGCCCCTTCTCTTTTAGGGTTCTTCGCGTTTGCGCTCTTCAACAACCACCGCGTCCTCAACGGTTTGACGCTGAGAACGAAATCTCATATGCCGCGCGCGGGTTGTATTCGCCTGTTGTCGAGCTGGTTCCGTATCCGGACGAGCTTCCGGGTTAACTCGCACTCCCTGTTGTTTCTGGTAAAAATTATCCAACGGATTACCGTAAATCCACCGATAGATCACCCCTCCTAACACTAAGAGAGCAATGATCCCCAAAATGATCAAGGTGATGGCGCCAATAATCGGCAACAACAAAACCCCTAATCCGATAACGGCGGCCAGAACACCGATGCTTACCAGAAAACGAAGCAACGGGTTTTGTGGTTGAGGGTTGGGAGATCCTCCCCGATAAATATAAATGGGCATCGCTGATTATTTTCCTTACTGAAACTTATTCGCTATCTATTCTTACAATTTAACGTGAATCCCGAAACTTTGCGAATACAAAAGTGTCCATTCTTTGCAGTCTGATTGTGAGCCCGCTTTGAAATTCTCTTATTTTTGACCTTAACGAATCCCATCCTCACGGATTTCGGCCTTATTAGGAAAAACACTTAGAAACAATTTTTGTCGGCTGTTTCCCATTTTTTTTAACTTTCAGTGCAAAACGTTCGCAAAATTTCCTGTTTTTAGCGAAAATTACGCCAATCATGAATACGAATACTCTATCAAACAACAACTTGCCAGACGTTCAGTCGAGCACTGACCCCCGCAACATCGCTATCGAATACGTCGGTGTTCGTGGAGTTGAATTGCCTGTGACTGTAAAAAGTGACAGCGGGATCCAACCGACGGTGGCTCAAATTTCCATGTTCGTCGCCCTTCCGGCCGAGCACAAAGGGACACACATGTCGCGTTTCTTGGGTTTGCTCAAAGATCACAACCGTCCTTTGTGCAAAACGGTACTCATCGAATTGATGAATGACATGCTGCAGGCGCTCGAATCGGACGCCGGACGAATTGATTTTGAATTTCCTCTTTTCGTCAATAAACAAGCTCCCGTTTCTAAATTGGAGAGCTTGATGAATTACCGGGTGCGTTACCGTGTTGAAAGTAAAGGTGGGAAAACTTGGGTAACACAAACGGTAACCGTTCCCGTAACCAGCCTCTGCCCTTGCAGTAAAGAGATTTCCCGCTATGGGGCTCACAATCAACGTTCACACGTCACGATTGCCGCAAAACTCAAGGGCGATTTGTCACTTGAGCAACAAATTCGCTACGTAGAAGACAGTGCCTCTTGTGAGTTATGGAGTCGCCTCAAGCGCGTTGACGAAAAGTTTGTCACGGAAAAGGCTTACGAAAACCCGAAATTCGTCGAAGATCTTGTGCGAGATGTTGCCGGCGTTCTCAACACGGATGACAATGTCGAAGCGTACTGCGTGCAAGCTGAGAATTTTGAATCTATTCATAACCATTCAGCCTACGCGCAGATTTCGCGCGGCTGTATGGATTGATTCTGCGCGTCTTTTCCCGTACTTTAAGCGCGGGAGGGGATGTTTTGTGTATTGAATAACTTTGCTACTGATTGAAAAGCATCATGTTGAATGATCAAAAGACTGCGATTTTGTCGCTCTTTAACCAAGCGCTCAATTCTATGGGAGTCACCGACATTACCGTTTTGCTCGAACGTCCTAAAGTGGCGGCTCACGGTGACCTTGCCTGCAACATCGCTATGCAGTTGGCGCGCCAATTAAAAAAGAATCCGCGCGCAATTGCCACTGAACTGATTGAAAAGATTCAGTCCCAGCCTGAGTGCGCTGAATTGATCGAAACTTTTGAAATCGCAGGTCCCGGCTTCATCAACATGCGACTGAGCCAACAAGCCAAAACTTTTGCCGTGCGCGAAGTGTTGCGCTTGGGAGCCGAGTACGGCAAAAACAATGAACACAACGGCGAGAGCATCCTGATCGAATACGTGTCGGCCAATCCGACCGGCCCCTTGCATCTCGGTCACGCCCGTCAAGGTGCTTTGGGTGATGTCTTGTCCAACTTGATGAAAACTCAAGGCTGGAACGTTTGCCGCGAGTTCTATTACAACGATGCCGGGGTTCAAATTCAAACGCTCACCGAATCGGTGCGTTTGCGCATTAAGGAATTGCAAGGAGAAAGTATTACATTCCCGGAAAACGGCTACCAAGGTCTTTACATCAAAGATATTGCTCGTGATTTCCTTGATAAGAAAACAATTCGTACCCGTGACGGTCAGGAGATCACCGCCAGTGGTGATGTCGAAGATACCGCGAGCATCCGCGCCTTTTCCGTCGGCTATCTTAAAAACGAACAAGACAGCGATCTGAATGCCTTAGGTGTTGCCTTTGATAACTTCTATTTGGAAAGCTCTCTTTATTCCGACGGCTTAGTGGAGCGTGCGGTTAACGCTTTAATCGCCTCCGGTCACACTTATGAACAAGACGGAGCGCTTTGGCTTCGTACGACAGACTTCAAAGAATTTGGAGATGATAAAGACCGCGTCATGCGCAAAAAAGACGGCACTTTTACGTATTTTGTGCCTGACGTCGCTTACCACCTAAGTAAATTTGAACGCGGTTTTATTAAAGCTGTTGACATTCAGGGTTCTGACCACCACGGCACGACCGCTCGTGTGAGAATCGGAGTGCAGGTTGCCGGCAAACAATTGGGGCTCAATGTTCCCAAAGTTTTCCCCGTTTATGTGCTACATAAGATGCTCAAAGTCATCAAAAACGGTGAAGAAGTGAAAATGAGTAAGCGCTCCGGCACGTACGTCACCTTGCGTGACCTCGTGAACTGGGTTGGTCGCGATGCCGCCCGCTTCTTCCTCGTCAGCCGTAAAGCCGACAGTGAATTTGTGTTCGATATTGATTTGGCGTTGTCCCAATCGGATGAAAACCCTGTGTATTACCTCCAATACGCGCATGCGCGTATCTGCTCGGTTTTCGCCCAAGCCAAAGAAAAGGGTTATGCCATCCCCGCTGCTGAATGCGTCGGTAGCATGGATCTTTCAGCTTTGTCTGACAAGAATGCTCAAGCGCTTATTGCTCGCATCAGCGAATTCCCTGAAACCCTTACGGTTGCCGCCAAAGAATGCGCGCCTCATACGCTTTGTTTCTATCTCAAGGACTTGGCCGGAGACTTCCACGCTTTTTATAACGCCGAGCGTGTGCTGGTAGATGACGAAAAAGTCCGTAATGCCCGTTTGGCTTTGCTTCTAGCCGCTCGTCAAGTGCTCAAAAACGGCCTGGATTTACTCGGCGTAAGCGCCCCGGAAAAGATGTAAGGATGAATTGACATGCCTGTGACTCAAAAGAAAGGCTCCTTTTTACTCGGCACCATGGTGGGCGTTCTCATCGGGTGCGTAGGTTGCGCCGCTTTAGCTTTGTTTATTTCGAACGCTCCGATTCCTTTTGTGGAAAAGGTTCAAAAGCAATCCTCACCGGTCGATGCCGCCGCTCTGGACGGAAAAGACCCTAACGCCGCGCTATATGATGCCGGTTCGCGCGGCACTCCCGCCGATGATGCGCTCTCGGCTATTAAAACGGTTCAGGCTCCCACAGCTCACGACCGCGCAGAAGAACCGGTGAATGCCGCAGATCAGGCCACCGGTGAAAGCTACAGTATCCAAGCCGGCGCTTTCCGTAACGCAAAAGATGCGGAAAAAATTCGCACCGAGTTGGCGTTTATCGCGCTAGAGGCTGATGTTGTAAAGTCTACCGACGCCGGCATCACGCTTTATCGTGTCTTCCTGGGTCCCTTCGATACGGCCAGAGAAGCGAATGAATTGCAACAACGCCTGACATCAAACGGTTTTGATGCCATGGTTATTAAAAATAAATGAGACGTTATGTCCTTTCAGCACTGACTTGTGCGCTGGTACTTATCAACACACAGGTTTTTGCCTCCGAACTCGTTGAGGGAAAAAATTTTCGCTCAGTAAATCCCGCAGTCGCCACGACCGAGGATCGTATTGAAGTGATTGATTTTTTTGCCTACACCTGCGGACATTGTCTGCGGTTGGCTCCTTTACTCGATGAATGGCAGAAAAAACTGCCTCCAGACGTCTTATTTCGCCGCGTTCCTGTTTCATGGGAACCCGCCACCCAATTTCTCTCTCGAATCTTCTACACCTTTGAAGCGCTCAATAGACTTGAGGACCTGCATCCGATTTTTTGGCAGGACATCATGGACGGGAAGATCACCAGTGAGGCTGGTCTCCAAGATTGGCTTAAATCCCACAGCGTGAATCTGATTGAATGGAATAAAACCTACCAGTCCTTCTCGGTTACCATGAAAACTCAGCAAGCGCTTCAAACTTGGCAAAACTATCAGCTCGATGCCACGCCTTACGTGGCTGTCGGCGGAAAATATTTGACGGCACCCCACTTAGCCGGTTCCAGACAAAAAACCATCGAAGTGCTTAACGCACTGATTAAGAGGGAACGCCAACAACGTCAAAATCACTAAAGTAGGCACATCATCATGCAAATTGATTCTTCCATTTTCAAAGCTTATGACATCCGCGGCGTCGTTGATAAAACATTAACCAATGAAGCTGCCCGTGCCATTGGCCAGGCGCTCGGCGCCTTAGCTCTTGAGAAAAAAGTGGATACCCTTTGCGTTGGCCGCGATGGTCGACTCTCCGGTCCTAAACTCTCTGAGGCTCTGATTGCGGGCATCACTGATATGGGGATCAACGTTAAATCGATCGGGATGACTCCTACGCCCGTACTTTATTTCGCCACGTTTATGACGCAAACCGGTTCCGGCGTTGCTGTCACCGGCAGCCACAATCCGCCCGAATATAACGGCTTGAAAATGATGATGGCCAAAGACACTCTTTTCGGCGAGGGCATTCAAGCGCTTCGCGCGCGAATTGAAGCCGGAATCGAAGTGGCTCAGCAAAAGGGACGCGTTGAAGAAATTGATGTCATCACGCCCTATCTTGATAAAGTGACCAACGATGTAAAACTTGCTCGTCCCATGAAAGTTGCCATCGATTGCGGCAACGGAGTAACCGGCCCCGTGGCTATGGAACTCTTCAAACGCTTAGGTTGCGAAATCACCCCGTTATTTACAGAAATTGACGGCCATTTCCCCAATCATCACCCGGATCCTTCAAAACCGGCAAACCTGGTAGCCCTTATTGAAACTGTTAAAACAACAGATGTGGAATTGGGTTTAGCTTTCGACGGCGACGGAGACCGCCTCGGTGTGGTAACCAAATCCGGTCAAATCATCTTCCCTGATCGTCAAATGATGCTTTTTGCCGCTGATATTCTTCAGCACAACCCCGGCGCTCCGATTATTTACGATGTCAAGTGTACCCGCCGTTTAGTTCCGTGGATTAAAGAACACGGAGGCATCCCGACCATTTGCCGCACCGGACACTCTTTGGTCAAAGCGAAACTCAAAGAAACCCAGGCTCCTTTTGCCGGAGAAATGAGCGGCCACTTATTCTTCAACGATAAACGTTGGCCGGGCTTTGACGATGGCTTGTATGCCGGAGCGCGGATGCTTGAAATTTTGTCGCGCGCAGAGGATCCGTCCGCCGTTTTAGAGGCTCTGCCCTCAGCGGTGAATACTCCGGAGTTACACATCGAAATGGCCGAAGGAGAAAATAAGCGTTTTGTTGAAAAGCTTCAAAAAGAGTTGCATTTTGACGACGCTAGCGATGTCATCACCATCGACGGCATCCGCGTGGAGTGGGAAGACGGTTTCGCGCTTGCCCGTTCCTCGAACACGACTCCGGTGGTCGTTTTGCGCCTAGAAGGTGACACGGAAGCCTCTTTGGAACGAATCAAAAAGCGTTTTGGTGAAGCCATCAAGGCTGTCGATCCCAACGTTGTTTTGCCCTTTTAAGGTCAAATTATGTCAATGAATGTTTTTATTACAGGCGCTTCCAGCGGCATCGGTGCCGCTTTAGCTCGTGAATTTGCTTCCCGAGGCGCGACGTTAGGTTTAATGGCCAGACGTCAGGAAGCGCTCGATGAGCTTATTCAAACGTTACCCAACAGCGAACGCCATCACAGTTATGCCTGTGACGTAACTGATCGTCTGAAACTCATTGAGTTGGCCAGACAGTTTGATTCAACAGTAGGCGGCGCAGATATCGTCATTGCCAATGCCGGCATCAGTGTGGGTGTAAAAACACAATACTTCGAAGACCTCGAAGTTATGGAGAAGGTTTATGCGACCAATGTGTTCGCAATGGCCAGCACATTCCATGCGTTTATCGAACCCATGATGCAAAGAAAACACGGCACTTTAGTTGGAATCGGCAGTGTCGGCGGCATTCGTGGCATGCCAGGCACCGAAGCCTATTGCTCCAGCAAGTCCGCTGTCATTACATACTGCGAAAGCCTGCGCGTGGAAATGAAAAAGCACGGAATTCAAGTGACCACCATCAGTCCGGGTTTTGTTAAGACCCCCTTAACCGATGTTAACCCGTATCCGATGCCGTTCATTCTTACACCGGATGAGTTTGCTCACCGTGCAGCCAACGCCATACTATCGGGCCGAAGCTACGCGACCATTCCCTGGCAAATGGGACTTGTGGCCAAACTGCTTCGCATTCTGCCCAATCCTTTATTTGACAAGATTTTCGGCAATCGCAAACAAAAACCGAGAAATTCCGAAATTCACCGAGCTTAAGCAAATTTGCCCGACTTACTCGGGCAATTTGTTTCAAGCGAGTTTAAATTCTTTGTCTCGCTCCTGACTGTGCCAATGAGCCACCACTTCACAGACGGCCTCGCCATAACGCTCTATTCGCTTTTCTCCGATACCACTGATGCCTTCTAACTGCTGAGGTTGGCGCGGCTTGCGGCGCGCAATCTGTATGAGAGTTGAATCCGGAAAAACGTTGTAAGCCGCCAGAGCGTTTTCACTCGCGCAATGTTTTCGCCACTGTCTGAGCATGGCAAATAGCCTTTGCTCCGCATCATCCAAATCATCGTGGTCAATGACCTTTCTGGACGACAGTTGCTTGTCCCCTTCGACACGCACCAAGAATTTTTCTTCTCCAAGCAACAGTGATTTTGCACGGTTGCTCACAGTCAGCACGTTATAGACCTTGTAGTTGACATGAACATAATGTTTGGCGATCAATTGTCTGAGAATCCGTCTCCAATATTTCATAGTGTGATCTCGGCCTATACCAAACGTACTTAATTCATCGTGACGCTTTTCAAAAATCTTATCGCTCACTTCTCCCCGAAGCACTTTGATAACGTGGGAAGCGCCAAAACCCAATCCATTGGTTTTCGAGCAGCGATAGATACAGGAGAGCAACTTTTGAGCATCTTGCGTGGCATCGCGCGTTACGGGCGGATTTTCACAGTTATCGCAATTGCCGCACGCGTGATCCAGCCTTTCTCCAAAATAAGCCAAAAGCTGAACGCGCCGACAGGCAGCGGACTCCGCCAATCCCAGCATACTGTCGAGTTTGTGCAACGAAACTTGCTTATACATTGGATCCGCGTCGCTTTGATCAATGAAAAAGCGCTGCTGCACAAGATCTTCCAAACCATAGTACAAGACCGACTCTGCCGGTTTTCCATCACGTCCGGCTCGCCCTGTTTCCTGAAAAAAATTCTCAATGGACTTCGGCATATCCACATGAATAATGAAGCGGACATCAGGCTTATCGATCCCCATGCCAAAAGCGATAGTGGCCACCATCACACAGGGTCGCTCAAAAAATGCCGCCTGATTAGCCTCTCGCTCTTCATTTTCCATACCCGCGTGATAGACCAGCGCATCAATACCGTTTTTTTGAAGATAATTGGCCACAGCTTGCGCTTTGTTGCGCGTTGCACAATACACAATGCCAGATTCATGCATGTGCTCTCCCAATATGAAATGCACAACGCTATCCAGATACCCCTTGCCTTTTTCGTACATACGGTAACGGATATTGGGACGATCAAAACTGGCGACAAAAGAGCGGGGATTGTCCAGCAAGCGCGTTCTGATTTCCTCACGGGTTTGTTCATCGGCCGTTGCCGTCAGCGCCATTCGCGGAACGCTGGGGAAGCGCTCCTTAAGACAGTCCAGAGCCTGGTATTCCGGTCTGAAATCATGTCCCCAAACCGAAATGCAGTGCGCTTCGTCAACCGCAAAAAGGTTTACCGGCAATCTGGAGAGTAAATTCATTGTGGCGGGTTTAACCAGACGTTCAGGCGCCACATATAAAAGCTTTAAGCGCCCATTTTCCAAATCTTGATAGACGGTTCTGGCCTCATCCGCAGTCAGTGTGGAATTGAGCGCGGCAGCAGGTATACCCACATCGCGTAGCATATCCACTTGATCTTTCATCAAGGCAATCAGAGGCGAGACAACAACCGTTAAACCCGCCTTCATCAGCGCAGGAATCTGGTAGCAGACACTTTTACCGCCCCCGGTAGGCATAAGCACCAACGCATCCCGACCTTCCAAAACGGTATCAATCACCTCTTTTTGGAATCCTCGGAACGCGTCAAATCCAAAATATTTCTTCAGGATCTCCTGCGCTGTCATGACTTAGTATTTTCCTTGAACACGCGACAGTATACAGGCGAACTCCCCATTTGAATTGATATACTCATGGCAATGGACGCGTATGTATTCCGCAGCCATTGGGGTTGTGTGCGTCCGAATTCTGCGAAAGGGAAATCATCATGTTCACGATTATCAAGAACGCCAATGTCTTTACGCCGGCTCCTGTCGGAAAGAAAGATATTTTGATTTGCGGCGATACAATCGCCGCCATTGAAGACAGCCTGGACGGTATTCGCTTGCCGGGCGAAGTCCAGACAATCGACGTCGAAGGCGCTACGGTCACTCCGGGCTTTTTTGATCAGCACGTACACTTAACCGGTGGCGGCGGAGAAGGCGGTTTTGCAACTCGTGTTCCTCCGGTGATGCCCTCTCAATTGCTTCTCGGCGGCGTCACCACCGTCTGTGGCGTCATGGGAACCGAAGGCACCACCAAGTTCCCTGAAGAGCTCTACGCAAAAGTCATGGGCCTGCGCCAGGAAGGTTTGACCGCTTACATGCACACGGGCTCTTACCAATTCCCCTCCCCCACCATTACCGGCAATCCGAGAAAGGACATCATCTGCATTGAACCGGTGCTTGGTGTGAAGTTGGCGTTAGCCGATCACCGTTGCTCTTTCCCGAATGACGATGAAATGCTCAAGCTCGTTGCGGATGTTCGCATGGGCGGCATGCTCTCCGGCAAGAAGGGTATCTTGCATGTTCACTTGGGAGACTTCGGCGGCGCTTACGAACAATTTGAACGTATTATCGCCCGCGGCCTGCCGCGTCATCACTTCTCACCGACGCACACGGGGCGTGAACCCAAGCTTTTCGAACAAGCTATCGAATTTGCGAAGAAGGGGGGCGTGATTGATATCACCTCCGGCGGCGGCAACTATTATCCGTTTGTTGAATGTGTAGAACGTGCTTTGAAGGCCGGCGTAGACCGTTCACGTATCACGATGAGCTCGGACGGCAACGGTTCGATGCCGAAATTTGAAAACGGCATCATGGTCGCCATTGTGGCCGCACCGGTCAACGCCAACCATCAAATGCTCAAGGAAATGGTTCAAGCTGGTATTGATTTTGAAACAGCCTTGATGATGACGACCTCCAACGTCGCCGACTCTTTGGGCGTGAAGGAAGCTCGTTTGGCTGTTGGTATGAAGGCTAACTTCTGCGTGCTTACGCAAAATCTTGACATCGACACCGTGATCGCCCGTGGCGTAACCTGGGTGAAGGGTGGAAAGAGCGTGAAGCTGGCTAACTTCGAAGCTTAATAATAAGCTCAGGCCTTAATTCAAAGGGGATGGTTTAGCACTTCCATCCCCTTTTCTTTTTGTCAGGATTCGATCCATTAGGATCTTCTGATCTGAGCGTTAATTTGCTGTTCCCGACGGTTTCTTTCCTGCTCAATACGCTCTGCGCGCAAACACGCCGCCGCGGTGAAAAGTACATCAGAGGAAGAGTTCAATGCCGTCTCCGCCGAATCCTGAAGCACCCCGATAATAAAGCCAACCGCCACCACCTGCATGGCCAGCGAATTATCAATGCCGAAAAGACCGCAGGCCAAAGGAATCAGCATCAAAGAGCCCCCTGGGACACCGGAAGCGCCGCAAGCGCAGACAGCTGCGACCACGCTTAAGAGAATCGCTGTTCCGAAACTTGTTTCAATACCGAGGCTATTGGCGGCTGACAGTGTGAGCACCGTGATAGTAATCGCCGCTCCGGCCATATTGATAGTCGCTCCCAAAGGGATCGTGATGGAATAGGTCCCGCTATCGAGATTCAAACGTTTGCACATCCCGATGTTAACGGGAATATTCGCAGCTGAAGATCTCGTAAAGAATGCCGTTACTCCGCTTTCACGAAGCGTAGCCAACGTCAACGGATAAGGATTGCGGCGAATGTAGAGCCATACAAGAAATGGGTTTAACACCAAGGCCACGAAAATCATGCAGCCAATGAGCACACACAGAACATGAACGTAACCGGCCAAAGTTTCAATACCGGTACTGGCCACCGTATTAGCCACCAAACCGAAAATACCGATAGGCGCGAAACGAATCACTACGCGAACAACAAATTCAACCCCTTTGGACAAATCGGCCATAAACTCGCGGGAAGAATCTGAGGCGTGTCTCATGGCTACACCTAAACCGGCCGCCCAAGCCAAAATCGCCATGTAGTTTCCGGTACTTAAAGCATGCACGGGGTTATCCACAACACTTAACAGAAGGTTATAGACGACATCAATGAGTCCTCCCGGCGTGGCCGTGTTAGCCCCCGCTCCGGTCAAGTGTATGGTCGATGGGAAAATAAAACTGATCGTCACCGCGATCAACGCGGCTCCGAAGGTTCCCATAAGATACAGCAGCAAAACCGGTCGAATATGTGCTTTCGTTTCAATATCCTGGTTGGCGATGGCAGCCATCACCAAAACGAACACCAACAACGGCGCCACCGCTTTTAATGCAGAAATAAAAAGGGAGCCTAGAAAAGCACAGGACTTAGCCGCCTCAGGAGCCAGATACGCCAATGCGATGCCTAACACCAAACCGATCAGAATCTGTTTAACCAGTGAGGCCTGAAGAAATGGCATGGCAATGCGTTTTAACGAATGACGAGCCATAACAGTTTTTCCCCAAAAGTTTAGAGTGAACGCCTACCATAACATTTTTTCTTGATCACTGTTCATTTCTTTCGTAGAAAAATCTGTCAAAGATGGGGTTTTTTACCTATTTCTCGTAAGAAGACTATCCGATTATTCCTACAATATTTTCTGTACACTGTCGCTAGTGTTTGGTTGTTTCTGCGGTGAATTTCTTATGCGTACCCTGTTTCATATCTCAGCGTGCTTGCTTCCGCTTTTGCTCAGCGCCTGCTCTACCTTGCAGGAAAAAACGGTCACACCTCCGGAAAACACTCGAACAGTTTTACGTTTGGACGCCTCCGGCGAGCAAATCTTTCGTTGCGTTCATGATATGAAAGGCTGGTTCTGGCGTTTCGAAGCGCCAAACGCCTATCTTTTCAATCCGACCACGGGTCAGGCCGTTGCCAAGCACGGCTACCGTTTCTCTTTTGTTCACAACGATGGTTCGCGCATCGCTTCCTCGAGAATTACCAGCATCAAAGACGGCGATGGGAAAAATCTTCCCGACGCACTTTTCACCGTCACCTCGCCGGCCAACAGCGGAACATTCTTAGGGGTACGTTATATTCAACGACTCAACGCCAAGGGTGGCATTCCTCAGGCTAAGTGCACTCCGGCTCGAGAAGGCAAGCTTAATAAAGTACCTTTTGACGCGGAGTTTGTTTTCTGGCGGTAGCGCAAGTACTGAAAATTATTCAGAAAAATTTCCCTTCGACTGGAGGAACAAGTAATTTCAGTGTAAAATTGTTCCTCTGTTTTTCCCAGATTTTTAGGGGATTTTTTGATGTCGACAGTTGGTGATTACCTGCAAAATCTGCCGCCCGATCGCCGCGTAGCGATGGCAAAGATCTGCAGTCTTATTCGTCGTTCTGCCCGTGGTGTCAGAGAAAGCATGCGCCATGCTTTAGCTTTCTACGAACTCCAGGGTCCGCTTTTTGCTCTCGAGTCCGGTGACAAATCCATGACCTTATACGTTGCCGAGGAATCCGTCATTGAAGCTTTCAAAGACAAGCTTCAAGTGGATATGGACCACCGCAGCATTTTATTCAATGATTTGAATCGTATCCCGCTCGACAACATTGAAAAGATCGTCCGCGACTCCGTAACCGCGCGTCGCAGCCGCGTAGCCAACGGCGAAGTGCCCACCCAGGCGCAAATGCTTGCCATCTGGGGGGTCACTGAAGAGGATGCCAAAGCGCCGCCTCCCGTTGTCCGCATCTCGATGAAGAGCCGCGATGAAGACTTGATCGAGATCGTTGATGATATTAAGAAGACCAAAGGCAAGAAATAGTTCTTAATCCTTTGAGTCTGAAAAGAGCGAGTCTTTTAATGGCTCGCTTTTTCTTTTCAATGACGGCGATAGCTTTTATCCATTAAGTGCTATCCAAATTCATTGGCAGTCAGTATCCTTATGCATGATTATGTCTGAAGTAAAAAATGCCTCCTCATCCAATGGTCGTCAATTAGCCGTCAAGGTTGCAGTAACCCTGGCGTGCAAAATTGCGGTTATTGTCTGTCTTGGGTTTCTTTTTTTTGGTTCTGACAAACGAATAGAGACCGATGCGCAAACCGTGGGCCAAGCGATTTTGGCAGACACCGCGTCGGGCTCCGCAGCTGCTAACGCTCATACACAGCCCTAGCCGCCGCACCTAATCTCTTCGAAAGGTTCTTTTATGATTTCGACCGAATTAGTTGACCTCTCACGATGGCAGTTTGCACTGACATCGATGTATCACTTCATTTTCGTGCCTCTGACCTTGGGGCTTTCCTTCATGCTTGTTGTGATGGAAGCCTGCTACGTCGTTACCGGAAAAGAAGTCTATAAAGACATGACCAAATTCTGGGGCAAGCTCTTTGGTGTGAATTTTGCCTTAGGTGTTGCCACCGGCATTACCATGGAGTTTCAGTTCGGAACGAACTGGGCGTACTATTCCCACTACGTGGGTGATATTTTTGGCGCACCGCTGGCTATTGAAGGACTGATGGCTTTCTTCCTGGAATCGACCTTTATCGGCCTTTTCTTCTTCGGATGGAAGCGATTAAAGAAATCCACTCACCTGATCGTCACAATTTGCATGGCGCTCGGTTCTAACCTCTCCGCTTTGTGGATTTTGATTGCCAACGCCTGGATGCAATACCCGATCGGCGCTGATTTCAATTTCGAAACCATGCGCATGGAGATGACCAATTTCTTTGATGTCATCCTCAGCCCCTGGGCACAGGCAAAATTCGGTCATACGATCGCCGCAGGCTACGTGACCGGCGCGCTTTTCGTGTTGGCCATTTCCGCCTGGTACATGTTAAAGGGCAGAGACCTTGAATTCGCCAAGCGCTCTTTCCGCGTTGCCGCAGCCTTCGGCCTCGTAGTCTCCATCTTCACAATTCATTTGGGTGATGAATCCGGTTACCTTGTGGCCAAGGATCAGCCGGCGAAAATGGCTGCCATGGAAGCAGCCTGGGAAACAGTTCCCGCCCCTGCTCCGATGACTGTTTTCGGATTCCCGGACGAAGAAAATCAAGTGACTCGCGCCAATGTGGAAATTCCTTGGTTATTTGGCATCATCGCCACGCGTTCGCTTGATACCCCGATTCCCGGCATCAAGGACTTGATTGAACAGAACACTCAACGAATCCAAAACGGAATCGTTGCCATGCAAACGCTGACCGCTCTGAGAAAAGACCCGGGCAACGTCGCCTTGCAAGAACGATTCAATGCGGTGAAAAATGATCTTGGCTACGGCATGCTGTTGCGCAAGTACACTGAAGATCCGTCCCGCGCCACTGCGGACATGATTGCTCAAGCCGCTCAAGACACCATTCCGGGCGTCAACATTATGTTCTGGAGCTTCCGCGCAATGGTGGGCTGCGGCATTGCTTTGCTGCTGATTTTCGCATTTAGTCTTTACTACTCAGCCAAGGATCTCATCACTTCGCGCCGCTGGCTTTTGAAAGCAAGCTTTTTAGCGCTTCCGTTGCCATGGATTGCCTGTGAATTGGGTTGGATGGTTGCCGAATACGGTCGTCAGCCCTGGAGCATTTACGAAATCCTTCCGGTGCATCTTTCCACCTCTTCGCTCTCTGTGAGCAGCGTTATGGGATCCCTGGTCGGATTTGTTCTCTTGTATTCAGCTCTCCTAGTCGTTGAAATGTGGCTAATGATCAAACTGGTGAAAACCGGTCCCAGCTTCCTCGGCACCGGGCGCTATTTCTTCGAACGCAACCGTACGAGCGATAAGGAGTAATTCATCATGATCGATTATGAAATTCTGAAACTCGTTTGGTGGCTCTTTGTCGGCGTGCTATTAGTCGGTTTTGCCGTCATGGACGGTCAGGACATGGGGGTGGGGTCGCTTTTGCCCTTCCTTGGCAAAAACGACACCGAACGCCGTGTGATGATCAACACCGTGGCCCCCCACTGGGACGGCAACCAAGTTTGGCTCTTAACCGGAGGCGGCGCCATTTTCGCAGCCTGGCCTCTCGTTTATGCCACGGCCTTTTCTGGTTTGTACTGGGCGCTCTTTATCGTGCTTGCCGCGCTTATCCTGCGTCCAGTCGCCTTTGACTACAGAAGCCGGGTGCCTGCTGAAAAGTGGCGTACTTCTTGGGATTGGGCGCTTTTTATCGGAAGCTTTGTGCCGCCGATCATTTTCGGTGCGGCCTTTGGCAACATGCTCCAAGGCGTGCCGTTTCATTTTGATGAAACGTTGCGCTCCACCTATACCGGCAGCTTCTGGGCACTTTTAAACCCCTTTGCCTTGCTTTGTGGCGTGGTGTCGATCGCGATGATTATTTTCCACGGTGCCAATTACCTCTTGCTTCGCACAACGGGGCAACTCCAGGCGCGTGCCCGCAAGGTCGGCTTGGCTGCCGGCGTTCTCACCGCCCTTTTATTTGCCCTGGGCGGCATCTGGGTTTACTTTGGCATCCAGGGATACGTCGCCACCAATATTGACCCGGCCGGCGTAGCCAATCCGTTACTAAAGAACGTGCAGGTCAGCGATGGCGCGTGGTTTACCAACTTCTTTAATTACCCCGCGCTCTTCGCTATTCCCGTTTTAGGCGTTGTGGCTGCGCTTGTCGGCGTGCTCTGCGAATACGTCTGGAAGCCGCTTTCTGCTGTGCTTGCTAGCGCCGTGAGCATTCTTTGCATCGTGCTGACGCCTCTTGTGGCTATGTTCCCGTTTATCCTGCCGTCATCAAGCCATCCGGTCTCATCTCTTACGATGTGGGACTGCACGAGCTCTCAGCTGACTCTGCAGGTCATGTTCATCGTCACGCTTATTTTCCTGCCAATCGTTTTGATCTACACCGGCTGGGCTTATAAAGTGATGAGCGGAAAATTAACGGCCCAATACATCAAAGAAAACGATAAATCGCTGTACTAAGGAGTAACTCACTATGTTCTACATTTATTGGTTTGTCGGGTTGCTGCTGGCGATTGTGTTCGCGGTATTGATGGCGGCCATGTACGAAATCAAAAGTGATGGCTCATCTGATAACAACTGATGTCTAACGGTCTTTCACTTTTAGCGCGCATCATTTCCATCGTGGCGGCAATCGCCGTCACGGTGGGAGTGGTCTGTTTCCCAAGAATAGTCGCTGTGGATATGCACGCTGTACCGCACGGTTGGCTTGTCTGCTTATTGTTGGGGATGAGTTTTAGCTACGTACACGGCTTTGGCTTTATTCCTGACAACAAAACCTTAAGGCTTCTTTTTTCTCCGCTTTGCGCCTGGCCCCTCATGATTGTGGGAGCGGGCATGATTCTGCTTTAAATTAATCTCTCCGCAAAAGCCAGTGCAGTTGCACTTGAGCGGTGTTGACGCTGTCCGATAACCAAACCACACCATCCTGAACCGTCACTGTCAGATGCATGGTACGTGACATGAGCGCTCCCATCTGTGCAACTTCCGCGTCTTTGACCATCGCCACGGAAAGCTTTTCAACCTTTCTCATATCCGCGCAATGTTGTTTCCACCACGGCTCAATGCGATCTTCACCATAGGCGATGACGATTTCTTCATTGCTGCGCCCCGCGGCTTTTCGAATCTGTTTGATATCGGGAACGCCGACATCAATCCAGCGGGCAATGGCACCGGTGTCGTCAATTTCCCAAAGCGCCGGCTCTCCTTCTGTGGATAACCCGCGACCAAATTCCAACCGCATGTCTGTTTCACCCACATAGAGGCAAAAGGCGAGCATCCGAATGGCTAAACGCTCTTCGGTTTCTGAAGGATGACGCGCAAGGGTGCAGAGATGCGAACCGTAATAACCGCGATCCACATCAGAAATATCGATATTTGCTTTATAAATCGTTGCACCAAGCGCCATATCCTTACCTCTCAAACATTCGCGCATTATGTTATTCCGCTCAGAAAAGAAAAGCCAGCTTCCCTGTTACAGAGAAACTGGCCTTCTAGGCGTTTTAATCTAGCTCAGATTAGAAGCGATACTGCATTTGAGCGCCAATCAAGTAGGCATCCAAAGAATCGTACTTGCCGACCTTTGTACCACCTTCTTCCTTGGTAGCGCTATACAAATCCGTGTCACCAACACCCATGAGGTAGGTAGCACCCACGTCAAACTGCAGATCCTTCGTGGCATGCCAAGAGGCACCTAAAGATAACCACAGACGATCGGTATCCGGAATCACAGCCATGCGGGTGGATTGATCATCGATCGGGCTTGTTTCATAAGCGATACCACCGCGAATGGTGAAAGCGCTGTTGATCTTGTAGTCAGCGCCCACAGAGAAGAGCCAGGTGTCTTGCCAGTCGTTCACAACATCTAAGTTGGTCAACTTGCTACCTAAACTTCCAGCTGCTGCTAAAACAGCCCCAGGAACTTCATTTTCAATATTGAGCTCGTCAAAATTTGACCAATTAGCCCAGCGAATTAAGCCGGATAAACGCAACTGATCTGTGGCCTCCCAAGTACCGGTCAACATAACGGTATCCGGAGTCTTAATAGTGGTAGCCATGCCAAAAGTTTGTCCTTCCAAAGCTGCCACAGCTTTATCCATATCAGGGAGGTTCCCCTGTGTCAAACTACCATTCATTCCACTAAGTTTTGTGGTGCCATCGGCGTCATGTTCAATGGCGGAACGGTAAGCCAAGCCGAAACGCAATTTATCTGTCGGGCTGATCATGATGCCCAAGTTAAAGCCCCAATCCCAACTGTCAGCTTCAACCTTTCCGTGCCCCAGATATTGATTCCCAAGCATTGGTATATCTCCCTTGAGTCCCATACCCAATTCAGCTTTAGCGTATTGAACAGAGACACCGGCACCCACGCTCAAGAAATCGCTGACCTTCCAGGCAATGTTCGGGTTCATGTCAAACGTGTAAATCTTGGCATTGGTACCGCGTTGGCTTTGAGACCAAGTGCGGTCATATTCCGTACCCATTCCGAAGGGCACCGTCATCGCAAAACCCAACCAAACCTTATCGTTAACTTGGTGCGTCACGTAACCGGCAGGAATCATTTGGCCTTTCAAACGACCGTTTTCAGAATCACCATAGTTGCCGTTATAGTCGGCGTTCAAAGCGATCCAGGTCGTACCGGCTTGGAAGCGCGTGCCTTCCAACAAGGTCATACCGGCAGGGTTGTAGTGAACAGCTGACAAATCATCGCCAACGATACCGGCACCGGCGTAAGCACGGCCGAGACCCAAAGAGGATTGTTCCGTTAATTGGAAACCGGCAGCATAAGCTGTGGAAACAGCGACAGCCGCACCAGTCAGCACTAACGCAGCAGCACTCTTATTCATGAAAGACATTTCTTTTTCTCCAAAATGGGAAAAGTTACAAACAAAAAGCGCAAAGGTTTTGGAACAAGCAAGAACAGAACCTTTGCGCTTGTAGAAACGTCTGAATTTTGCGGATTTTTTGTGTCTAAAATTTACACTTTTTATTAGTATAAACCCTAATATTACCCTAAACGGTTTAATCTACTCATTGCGATGGTCTTACCGTGAAAAAATCGGCCGATATTGACGCAGGCGAATCCAACCGATCACAATGCGGTAGGCCACCCAAATCCCCAAAACCACGAAGCCGCCCAACCAAATAAAGGGACCGATCACTAAAGGGGTTAAGACAACACCAACAATAGCCACCAAAATCGTCCAGATCATTCCGTACCAAAATGTGCGAATTTGCCACGAAAAATGCGACTCCAAGAATGTTCCTCGGGCGTCCGGCGCCATGATGTAATTAAGAATCACCGCGGCAATGGAGGGCCAACCGAATAAGAACGCGGAGATGATGGTCGCTCCGGTCATCAGCCCAATCACAATGCTCAGTCCGTGGAGGATATAAACCAACTGTGTGACAAACAACAAGCTTTTTTTGGGTCCCTGATCTTCATAGGGCGTCAAGTCTGACATCTTTATTTTTCCTTCAATTTATAATTTTTCTTGCATTAAAACTTAGCATACTTCCGAAGTTCCTTGCGGAAGTTTTTAACTTTCCGTACATTTTCATACGCCTATACACATTAAGAGCAAGGAGAAAACCGTGAGACTTTTACTGGTTGAAGACGACCCGATGATCGGAGAAAGCGTGGTAGACGGCCTCACCGATGAAGGGTATGCGGTTGATTGGGTTCAAGACGGTCACTCCGCTCTTCTTGCTTTGCACACAACGGAGTTTTCACTCGTTATTTTGGATCTAGGATTGCCGGGCAAAGACGGGATCAAAGTCCTTGAAGAAATGCGAGCGGAGCGCAACCTCACTCCTGTATTGGTTACAACCGCTCGCGATACGGTGGAAGACCGGATTAAGGGGTTGGATGCCGGAGCGGACGACTATCTCATCAAACCCTTTGATTTGGATGAACTCTTTGCCCGCGTGCGGGCACTGTTGCGCCGCTCCGCAGGGCGCGCTGAACCCATGATTGAGCGCGGTCGTCTTCAGATCAAGCCTGCCACGCACGAAGTGATTTTCAATGGTGAATCCATCTTGCTTTCGAGTAAAGAGTTCGCCTTGCTTTTGGCTTTAGCCGAGCGCCCCGGTCTGGTGCTTTCGCGCTCTCAGCTTGAGGAAAAGCTCTATAACTGGGACTCTTCCATCGGAAGCAACGCTATTGAGGTGCACATTCACCATCTTCGCAAGAAATTGAGCGAAGACGCCATTAAGACTGTACGCGGTGTAGGTTATATCCTCGAAACCTAATCGATCATGTATTCAATTCGCGACAGACTTTTATGGACTTTTTGTATTGCGCTGCTCTTGGCGGGGGTAGCCGCAACGTACATGACGTTTATTTCAGCCCGAGGAGAAGCTGACCGATTCCTGGATACCGAGCTCCAGCAAATTGCCCTGTCTTTGAGCGCTCACACGGACGGCACGATTCCTCAAATGCAGTCAGCAAGTTCTGATGAGCAGCACATCGTCATTCAAATCCAAAACCTCTCATCAGGAAAGACTCACCTCTCAAGCGCTCTTCCCACTCCGTTTTCCGTCCCTGAGGTCAATGGCTTTGCCAACATTCGTCACGAAGGACAAACCTGGCGCATTTTCTCTTTGGAAACAGAAGCCGCCTCCATCATCACGGCGCAGCCCGTGGATGTTCGCGTGAAATTAGCGTTCAGTTCCGCCTTACATATTCTGCAGCCTCTTGTGTTGCTGTTGCCCTTCCTTGTAGTTGCGGTTTGGCTTTTGGTGGGACAGGGGCTTGCGAGCTTAAACAGAACAGCGAAAATCGTCTCCACCCGCTCCTCCACTTCTCTGGAACCTTTACCTGTCAATGGGCTGCCTGTTGAAGTCAAACAGCTCGTTTTGGCTTTAAACGATCTATTGGCTCGTCTGGAGCAGAGCTTGGAATCACAGAAACGATTTGCCTCTGACGCCGCGCACGAACTCCGCACTCCGCTTACGGCGCTCAAGCTTCAGGTACAGCTGGCCGAACGTGCTAAAACGGATGAGGCCCGTCAAAAAGCCTTCACAAGACTTCACGCCGGCATTGATCGAGCCACCGGACTTGTACAACAGTTATTAGTCATTGCAAGACTTGACCCGGACGCCCACAAGAAACCCTTCGTGACAGTTCATTTAAATGCGGTCATCAAAAGTGTGGCCGATGAACTCACCGTCCTCGCTCAACAAAAAAATATTTCCATCAACACAGATGCAGAGGATGCCACTGTTGCCGGCATGGAAGACGCTCTAAAGCTTCTCATCACCAACCTGACGGACAACGCCATCCGCTACACCCAAGAGGGCGGAAAAATCCGATTAAGCGTCAAACAAAAAGAAAAGCGCGTTGTCATCAATGTCAGTGACAATGGCCCCGGCATTGCACAGCAAGAGCGCGAACGCGTTTTTGACCGTTTTTATCGTGCTCTTGGTACGAAAGCTCAGGGACACGGCTTGGGTCTGGCCATTGTGAAACGCATCGTCGAAATCCATCATGGCACGATCCGAGTCGAAGACGGTTTGGATGGTAAAGGCACGACCATGCGTATCGAATTGCCCGCGCTTTTTTAAAAATTCCGTGCTTTGTTACAAATAAGCCCTGATCGAAACAACCCGACAAACACAATCGTTCACTTTTTTATTATCGTTTCACTGTCTGGCAAATATTCTTTTGTGTTGCTAAGAAAGAATTTATCTCGGAGTACTCTGACATGGTTAAAAAGAACGTTTTGAAATCCACCGCGTTGGTCGTCGCATTGGCTACGGCCTTCTCCTTTATGCCTGTTGCCCAGGCGGACGTGCCCTTCTTTTCTTCTGACTCTTCGAACACTCAGGCGATGCTTCCTGATTTCACAAAGCTCGTTGAAGAAAACGGCAAAGGCGTGGTGAACATTTCAACGATTCGCAACGCTCGGACCCAAACGGTCCAATCCCCCTTCCCCGGTTTGGATGACCGCACGGCCGAACTCTTTCGCCGTTTCGGCTTTCCCTTGATGCCTTTCGGTCCCCAAGAGCAACGCGTTCCTGAACAACGCGGCACGGGCTCCGGCTTCATCATCTCTTCCGACGGTGTCATTCTCACCAACGCTCACGTTGTTGAAGGCGCCGATGAAATCCGTATCCGCTTAACGGACAACCGTGAATTTTCCGGCAAGGTGCTGGGATTGGATAAAAAAACCGATATCGCTGTCGTAAAAATTGATGCAAAGAACTTGCCGGTTCTCAAGATCGGTTCCTCTGAGCAATTGAAGGTTGGCGAATGGGTCGCTGCTATCGGCTCACCCTTTGGCTTAGACAACACCGTCACCGCCGGTATCGTTTCGGCAAAAAGCCGCGCCCTTCCCTCTGAAGAATATGTTCCCTTTATTCAAACAGACGTCGCCGTTAATCCGGGCAATTCCGGCGGCCCTCTCTTTAACATGAAGGGCGAAGTGGTAGGGATTAATTCCCAAATTTTCTCCACTTCGGGCGGCTTTATGGGCTTGTCATTCTCGATTCCGATTGACTTAGCCATTCAAATCAAAGATCAATTAATCGAAAACGGTCGTGTTATCCGCGGCAGAATCGGTGTGGGCATCCAAGCGGTAACTCAAGATCTTGCCGAAGCCTTCGGTATGAAGACACCGCGCGGCGCCGTGATCACTCAATTGGAAAAAGATCAACCGGGTGAAAAGGCCGGTTTGAAGGTGGGTGACGTTGTCATCGCCTTAAACGGCCAGGCGATCAACAGCGCTAACGATTTGCCGGTGAAAATCTCCGCTATGAAACCGGGTACCAAGGCGAAACTCACCGTTTTGCGCAACGGTAAAGAAAAAGAAGTGACGGTTACTGTCGCTGAAAATCCCGAAGACAGTGTGACACCGAATGAAGCCAAGCAAACGCAGGGCAAGTTGGGTGTTTCTGTACGAGAATTAAATGATCAGGAGTTAAAAGAACTTGATCTGACAAATGGGCTTTTGGTCACTGAAGTTCGAGCCGCGGCGGCTCGTGCAGGCTTAATGCCGCGCGACATCATCTTGAGCGCCAACGGTAAGAATGTGAAAACCGTGGGCGATTTACGCCGGGCAGTCTCCGGCGCTGAAAAGGTCGCACTCTTGGTTCAACGTCAACAGTCTCGCATCTTCATCGCTGTTGATCTGAAATAATACGAGCGAAAGTAAAACAGCCAGCCTTCATATTTGAGGCTGGCTGTTTTTTTATTAAGCGCTTTTTGACTCAAGCTCTTTAATACGCTCCTTCAGCTTCTCGCGAGGACAGTAGATTCTCTCGGCAAGAAGCTGACACACGACATTAAAATCCAGGGCCGGATTTCTCAAAAATCGCATCCCAAGCCCTTCGAATGTAGCCATTCCAAGCTCCACCCGAATCCAATCCATTGGGTCGTTGCTATCGGGAAAACGAATTTCCTTCAAATGAGTGCGCGCTTTATCATCGGCCTTGCGAAGCACTTTCTCAAGTTCCGGATCGTGGGTAGCCTCAGCCAAAAGCTCAAGTGATAAAACGATTCTTTCTTTTCTAAAGCTTTCGCCAAAAACGCGTTTGACCTGTTCAAGCGTTTCTTCGTAACTGCCGCGGCTTTCCTGTAAAGCGCAGGTGTTTTTATAAAAATCCTCCATTCCACGGGAAATCACTTCTTCAATGATCGCCGTTTTACTGGGGAAATAGTTATAAATGTGCCCCGCGCTCATTCCGAATTCTCGAGCGATATCGGCCATGCCGGTGGCATGAAAACCCTTGGCGATGAAGCACTTATGCGCCGCGCTGATGATTTCCTCACGGCGCTGTTGAGCTAGATTTTTCGCCATTCGTTATGCCTCGTTCTTGACCTCTGTGACAGACGGCTTTTCTTCCGTAACCTTCTTGCCCAAGTCTACAGCGCCGCCCCCCAGAGTCTTATAGAGTGTAACCAAACTCATGGCACGAGCCTGCTGAGCGACCGCCAATTGAGTTTGCGCGCTCACATATTGACGCTGAGAATCCAAAACGGTCAGGAAGCTTTCGGAACCATGGCGATAACGAGCCTGAGCTAACTCATAAGCGGTCTTAGTCGCCTCAGCGTAATCTTGCGTGGCTTTAAGTTCTCGCTCAATTGTGCCCTCGGTTGCCAAAGCATCCGCCACTTCACGGAAAGCGGTTTGAATGGCTTTTTCATAATCAGCTACCGCGATATCACGTTCGGTTTCAGACACGCGAAGCGTCGCCCAGTTGGCGCCACCGGTAAAGATCGGCAGCGAAACCGACGGAGTAAAGCTCCAGAGGCGTGTGCCCCCCGAGAAAAGATCGTCGAGCTCTGTCGAACCGGTGCCTCCCGAAGCCACTAAGCTGATTCTCGGGAAGAAATTGGCTCGGGCTGCGCCGATATCGGCATTAGCCGCCATCAAAGTGTATTCAGCCTGAGCGATGTCCGGACGATTTAAAAGGACTTCCGAGGGGACTCCCTTGGGTAACATCCCTGCTAATGTGACCACCTCAACCTTTTCGGGCAAAAGCTCTTGCGGAACATCCGTCCCCACCAACAAGGCCAAAGCATTCAGATCTTGAGCGACCGCCCGCTGCGAGGACGCGTAAGACGCCTGAGCACTTGCATACATTTGCTTAGCCTGATTGAGCTCTAGCAAATTGATGGCGCCGGCCTTATAGCTCGCCTCAGAAAGCTTGTAGGACTTCTCTTGGCTATCCAGCGTTTCTTTGGCAAACGCTAAAAGTGAACGATCTGCGCCCAACTGCAGCCACAGATTGGCTGTTTCAGCAATGAGTGTCACGCGGGCACTCTTGCGAGCTTCTTCGGTCGCAAAATATTGATTCAACGCTTCGTCACTTAAGCTGCGGATGCGGCCGAAAAGATCCAATTCATAAGATGCCATGGCCAAATTGGCTGAGTAAACATGGCTTACCGTATCTTGACCGGTCGCACTCAATGTTCTCGGCGTTCCGGAGTGTTCACCGGACCCGACACCCGAAATGCTCGGCAAGAATTCAGAACGTTGAATGTTGTATGCGTAACGCATCTTCTGAACATTTAACATCGCCACGCGATAGTCGCGGTTGTTGTCAAGCGTCATCTGAATGACTTTACGCAAACGTTCGTCAGTAAAAAATTCCTGCCAATCCGGGAGCGCCTGCTGATTGAGTTTGGCATCCGCATAGGCCTCCCCCGTCGGCCAGGCATTCAAAATCGGCGCCTCGGGACGTTCATAACTAGGAGCCATAGACATGCAACCGGTCAATGCCAAAGCCGCCACCAACGGTAAAAACTTAAAAGTCTTTCGCATGCTTATTCTCCCTTTTTATCGGCATCAGACTTTTCCTTCACTTCAGTTGTTGCTTGTGCAGAAGTCGAAGGTTCTGTTTGTTCACACTTATCGCTATCACGATCATAGAACGTAAGCTCACCTTCTTTCAAAGCTTTCGCTTCAAAAGCGGTTTCGCGCGCCGCCGCTTGCAAGTCAACGGAACGTTCATTGGCGCTGCCTGAAATACGCATGATCATCACGTAGAACAACGGCACAAAAAGTACACACAAAAGCGTACCGGTAATCATGCCGCCCAACACGCCCCAACCGATAGCGTTCTGAGCACCGGATCCAGCCCCGTGAGACATAGCCAAAGGCAACACACCAAGACCGAAAGCCAAGGAAGTCATCACGATCGGACGAAGACGCAAGCGGACCGCATCAATAGCCGCATGAACAATATCCTCACCGCTGTCGTGCAAGTCTTTAGCAAATTCCACAATCAAAATGGCGTTTTTACTCACCAAACCAATCGTTGTAATCAAACCGACCTGGAAGTAAATATCATTATTCAAACCTCTTAAGCCCGTCAGCGCCAATGCGCCGATCACGCCCATCGGAATGACCAAAATCACGGCAATCGGGATGGACCAGCTTTCATACAAAGCCGCCAAGCACAAGAACACCACCAAAATGGACAAGGCGTACAAGGGCGCTGCCTGACCGCCGGCTTCGCGTTCCTGATAGGAAACACCGGTGTAAGCAACGCTATAGCCGGCCGGGAGTTTTTCAGCAATCTCTGCCACAGCCGCCAAGGCGTCACCCGAGCTAAAGCCAGTTCGCGGATTCCCCTGAATGTTCACGGCGGATAAACCATTGAAACGCTCCAGACGCGGAGAACCGTATTTCCATGACGTTGTCGAGAACGCGGAGAAGGGCACCATTTCGCCGGCACTGTTTTTCACGTACCACTTACCCAAATCTTCAGGTTTTTGTCTGAACTGGCTATCGCCTTGAACATAAACCTTCTTCACACGACCGCGATCCAGGAAGTCGTTTACATACGTACTACCCCAAGCCGTCGCCAACGTGGAATTGATCGAAGAAATAGAAACTCCCAGTGCGCGAGCTTTTTCCGTGTCGATATCCAAGTGCAACTGAGGCGTATCTTCCATACCGTTCGGACGAACAGCAGTCAGATGCGGGTGAGCATTGCCCATGCCAATGAACTGATTGCGTACCGCCATCAATTCATCGTGCGTTTGACCGGCGCTTGCTTGCAAATAAATGTCGAAACCATCGGCAATACCCAATTCGGGCACAGCGGGCGGCGGGAATGCGTAAGCATTGGCATCTTTATATTGCGAGAATTCCGCCATGGCACGAGCCGTAATGGAATTGACATCCTGACCGTCCCCTTCGCGTTCGCCCCAATCCTTTAAACGCACAAACATCAACCCTGTATTTTGTCCGGTACCGCCGAAGGAGAAACCGGAAACTGTAAATACAGATTCAATATTTTCAGCTTCCTTTTCTTGGAAGTATTGGCTCATGCGCCCTAACACTTCCTGAGTTCGTTGCTGTGAAGTGCCCGCCGGTGTAATCACCTGCGCAAGCAAAATACCCTGGTCTTCACCCGGCATAAAGCTCGACGGGATCTTCACGAAACCGAAAACCACTCCCCCCAAAATGAGAGCGTAAACCAAAAGCGTGCGTAACGTATGTGGGATAGCCAAACCAACCTGAGTGCGGATCATCAAAGAGAATTTTTCAAAGCCACGGTTAAAGCGGCCGAAGAATCCCTGCTTATTTTCATGATGGTCTTTATCAATTGGCTTCAATAGCGATGCGCAAAGCACCGGAGTCAAAATCAAAGCCACTAAAACAGAGAGCACCATAGCCGAGACGATCGTCACGGAGAACTGGCGATAAATAATACCGGTCGAGCCCCCGAAGAACGCCATCGGCACAAACACGGCCGCAAGCACCATGGCAATACCCACCAAAGCGCCTTGGATCTGCCCCATGGATTTTTCAGTTGCCTCTCGTGGCGACAAACCCTCTGTTCGCATCACACGTTCAACGTTTTCCACCACCACAATAGCATCGTCAACCAATAGACCGATCGCCAACACCATAGCGAACATCGTCAACACGTTGATGGAATAGCCCATTGCGGCTAACACACCGAAGGTACCCAAGAGCACCACCGGCACAGCGATAGTCGGAATCAACGTGGCACGCCAGTTTTGCAGGAATAAGAACATCACGCACACCACCAACACAATGGCTTCAAACAGCGTGCGAACCACTTCCTGAATAGAAATACGAACGAAAGGCGTCGTATCAAACGGCACCACCCATTCCATTCCGTCAGGGAAATTCACCTGCATTTCATTCAAGCGAGCTTTAACACGATCGCTCGTTGCCATGGCGTTGGCGCCGGAGGCCAAACTAATGGCCATACCGGTGGACTCCCTGCCGTTATACAAGGCGATCACGTTGTAGCTTTCCTGTCCCATTTCAATACGGGCGACGTCCTTCATCAGCACCCGTGAACCGTCCATTGACGTCTTCACCATGATGTTTTCGAAGTCCGCCACTGTCTCCAAAAGAGACATGGAGTTAATCGTTGCGTTCAACTCATAACGGGAAGCCGACGGCAAGTTACCGATAGCGCCGGACGACACCTGAACGTTTTGCTCTTGAATAGCGGCAACAATTTCATCAGTCGAGAGCGAATACTTATGAAGTTTTTCCGGATCCAACCAAATACGCATGGAGTAGGAGCTACCGAAAACTTCCACTTCACCCACACCGGTAATACGCGAAAGCGGCTCCTGAACATTGTTGACCAAATAGTCAGAAAGGTCAGCACTGCTCATCTTGCCATTTCTGTCAACAAAGCCCACCACCATCAAGAAGTTAGCTGCTGACTTGTCCACATTCACGCCCAACTGTTGCACAACCTGAGGCAAACTGTTTTCAACCGTCTTTAAACGGTTTTGAACCTGCACCTGAGCGATGTCAGGATCTGTGCCCGCCTCAAAGGTAATATCAATAGAAACGCGACCGGACGAATCCGAATTAGAGGCCATGTACAAATAACCGTCCAAACCGGTCATAGCCTGTTCGACCTGCTGGGTGATCGTATTTTCAATCGTTTCAGCCGAGGCACCCGGATAAGTCGCAGTAATGGTTACCTGAGGAGGGGCAATCTGCGGATACTGTGAGACCGGCAATCTGGTAATCGACAGGATACCGGCCAGCATGATCACAATAGCGATCACCCAGGCGAAAATCGGTCGTCCTAGAAAAAATCGAGACATAAATCAATCCTTTGCCTTGTCTTACTACTTTGCCGTGGTTTGAGTGGCGGTCGCAGCCGGTTGGGCAATTTTCACTTGAGTACCGATACGAACCTTACCGACACCCTCAATCACCACTTTTTCACCTGCCTGCAGCCCCGACTCGATCAGCCAGTTTGTGCCGATAACACGATTGGCAACCACGTTGCGTTGCTCGATGGTGTTATCGGGCTTGACTACATAAACATAGGCTTGTCCCTTCGGATCGCGCATCACACAACGTTGAGAAATCACGACAGAATCAGGGCGAGCCCCTTCTTCGATCCGTGCACGAACAAACATTCCCGGCAAGAGATCGCCATTGGGATTGGGAACAACCGCACGCAAATTAATCATGCCCGTGCCTTCATCAACTTCTTCACCGGTAAAGGTTAGTGTGCCCTTTTGAGGATAAACAGAGCCGTCTTCCAACAAGACACTGACCTCAACCGCTCCGTCTTTGGCCTTGATCTTGCCTGAAGCAATTTCATGTTTAAGGCGCAACATATCCGTGCTCGTCTGACGCACGTCAACGTAGATCGGATCGAGCTGCTGAACCGTGGTCATAAATGTTTGATAAGCAGTCGCCAAGGCACCCGGAGTCACTTCAGAACGGCCGACTCTGCCGGAAATCGGGCTTTCAACCTTGGTGTAATCCAAATTGGTTTTTGCCGTCTTCATAGCAGCCCGCGCCGTTTTCATCTGAGCTTGAGCGGCATCGTTGTCTTGCTTACTCACCGCATTGACTTTGACCAACTGAGCCGAACGTCTGGCATTGGCTCGAGCCAATTCATAATTGGCCACAGCTTCTTCGTAAGCCGCTTCATAGAGAGCCGGATCGATTTGATAGAGCTGCTCTCCTGCCTTAACCATCTGGCCTTCTGTAAATGTTCTCTTTTGGATGATCCCGCTAATTTGAGGGCGAACTTCGGCTACTTGGTAAGCACTCGTGCGTCCGGCAAGCTCCGTCGTCATCACAGGCGTAGACAGCTCCACCGTCACCACGCCCACCTCTTGAGGTCCTTTCTGGGCACTCGGCGCTTCATCTTTACAACCGGCCAATGACAAAGCCGCCACCACGGATAAAGCAACCGCCGCGTACTTAGGCGCAAACTTTGAAAACATGTTCAACCTTTCTCCAAACATCGATGCCGGCGCCCGCCGACAATAAATAACCAAATATGACCGAACGTTCATTCAGTCAAAAACTGAAAGCTCGTTCATTGTCTCAAAAATCCCATAAAAATTGAATTTTTTTAACAAATCTTTCAGGTAAAAATTATTTCAAAATGTAACCGTTGTAAGGGTTTATACCTAATGATCTTTTTTCTTGAAAGTAGAAAAATGAGCGCGATTTTCTCAACTCAAAAAACGCGTCGCTATGTCGCTTGAAATTTTTCATCTGCAGTATTTCTTAGCCGGTTTGGTCAGCTTATTGGTTATCACCAATCCGCCCTCCAAAATTCCGCTTTTTATCAGCCTGACTCAAGGCATGGACGATACCCAACGCAAATCCCAAGCCCGATGGGCCGCTATCTACGCCGGCATCATTATGTTCGTCAGTTTACTGGCCGGTAATCTTTTGTTGGCCTTCTTCGGCATCTCTTACGGCGCATTGCGTATCGCCGGCGGTTTTATGGTGGCCGTTATCGGCTATCAAATGCTTTTCGGTCAGCAGACGCCTTCCCCTAACAAGGCTCCATTGGTTCGCCGAGATCGAGAAGACTATGCCTTTTTCCCCATTGCCATGCCCATGATCGCCGGTCCCGGCACCATGGCCGTCATCATCGGTTTTTCCACTGAAATTGCGGAGTATCCTCACTGGGAAGACCAAGTCGGTACTTTTTTCATGATGACGTTGGCGATTATCTTCTGTTGCCTGGTCTGCTGGGCGGTGATGCGCTCGGCTGATTTCTGCGGTCGAAAGCTCGGCCCCTCGGGCACTATTATTGTCAGTAAATTAATGGGGTTCTTACTGGTGTGTATCGGTGTGCAGTTCATTGGTTCGGGTATCCGGGCATTTGCAACAGGTATGTGACCATCCATCGCCCCCATTCTGAAAACGCCCCGTTGGTCACATTCCCAACGGGGCGTGTTTTTCACTTCAGTATCTGAAGATTATTCCACTGTCACGCTCTTGGCTAAATTGCGTGGTTTATCCACATCGTTGCCACGGATAAAGGCGGTGTGATAAGCCAAAAGCTGTAACGGAATAACGTGCAGAATCGGCGAAAGAGGACCGTAATTTTCCGGCATCCGAATCACGTGAATATGTTCGCTTGATTCCAAACCGGTATCCGCGTCAGCAAAGACGTACAGTTCACCCTTGCGAGCTTCCACTTCCTTCATGTTGCTCTTGAGTTTTTCGAGCAATTCGTCGTTAGGAGCAACGGTGACAACCGGAATAGACTCATCGACAAGTGCGAGCGGCCCGTGCTTTAATTCACCGGCCGGATAGGCCTCAGCGTGAATATAAGAAATTTCCTTTAACTTTAATGCCCCTTCAAGCGCAATCGGATAGTGAATTCCGCGACCTAAGAACAGTGCATGCTGCTTGCTGGCAAATCGCTGAGCCCAGGCAATCACTTGCGACTCGAGAGCGAGAACGGAGCTCACGGCTTTAGGCACATGGCGCAACAGACGAACGTATTGCGCTTCTTCATTGGCATCCAAGCATCCCTTAACCTTCGCCAGGCAAAGGGTCAAAAGGAAGAGTGCGGTCAGCTGGGTCGTAAACGCCTTAGTGGAGGCGACACCGATTTCAACCCCCGCACGCGTGATATACCGAAGCATGCTTTCTCGAACCATCGCACTCGTTGGCACGTTGCAAATCGTCAACGTCTTGGTCATTCCCAAATCACGAGCATGTTTTAACGCAGCCAACGTATCAGCGGTTTCACCGGATTGCGAAATTGTCACAACAAGTGTTTTCGGATCCGGCACACTTTTGCGGTAACGGTACTCGCTGGCAATTTCCACATCACAGGGAATTCCGGCAATACCTTCAATCCAGTACTTAGAAGTCAGCGCCGCATAGTAGCTCGTCCCGCAAGCCACCATCAAAACACGATGAATATCTTTGAAAACCTCTGCGGCTTGTTCACCAAAAAGGCTCGGCGTCACCTCGCCCACAGCCTCCAATGTATCGGCAATGGCACGCGGCTGCTCGAAAATTTCTTTTTGCATGTAGTGACGATAGGGGCCCAAATCAACCGCGTTGCTGTAGGCTTCCATTTGGCGGACTTCTCTTTCCACCGGCACAAACTCTGTTCCTTGATGGGAATAAATTTGATAGCTATCCGGCAACAAATCCGCTACATCACCATCTTCAAGGTAAATAAATCGATCGGTTTCGCCAGCCAAAGCCATCGTGTCTGAAGCGGCAAACACCTCGCCATCCCCCAGACCCAATACCAAAGGCGATCCTTGGCGCGCCACCACGATCCGATGAGGATCCTCTTTACAGAAAACGGCGATCGCATGGGCCCCGCGCACACAATTTAAGGCCGCTTCCACCGCTGCCAGCAGATCACCTGAATAATTATCTCGGACTAAATGAGCCAAAACTTCCGTATCGGTTTGGCTGGCAAATTGAACACCTTTAGCAGCCAATTCCTCTCGAATTTCTTCATAGTTTTCAATAATGCCATTGTGGATCAACGCAATTTGATCCCCCGAGAAATGCGGGTGGGCATTACAAACCAGAGGGGCTCCATGGGTTGCCCAACGCGTATGAGCAATTCCCAAAAAACCCTGCAGATTATCCTTTTCAATTTGTTCAGATAATTCGGAAACGCGGGAGACGCTTCTCACACGTTTGAGACCTTGATCCCAAACCGCCACGCCGCAGCTGTCATAGCCACGGTATTCAAGGCGTTTTAATCCCTGCACCAACAACGGCACAACATTACGATGTCGGGAGGTCGCAGCTACAATACCGCACATAGTTTGTTTCCTTTTAAATCTATTGTTTTTTCGTCGGACGCTTCCAGCCCTTAAGAGTGATTTGTCGGGCTCGGGCAATCGTCAATTCTCCGTCCGGAGCATCTTTAGTCAATGTTGTTCCGGCCCCTAGGGTCGCTCCTTTGCCAACCGTTACCGGAGCAACCAGTTGCGTGTCAGAGCCGATAAAAGCATCGTCCATAATGGTGGTACGGAATTTATTCACACCGTCGTAGTTACAGGTAATGGTTCCGGCGCCGATATTCACACGCGCCCCCATGTCCGTATCTCCGATATAAGACAGGTGGTTTACCTTACTGCCCAAACCAACGACGGATTTCTTAATTTCAACAAAATTGCCGATGTGCGTTTGATCGGACAGTGTCGTTCCGGGACGCAAACGACTGTACGGACCTAACCGAGCGTCTTGTCCCACTTTCGCACCGTCAAAATGGCAGAAAGGCAAGACTTCCGTTCCGGCCCCAATTTCCACATCTTTTAGCACACAGTATGCGCCGACTTTAACCCCATCGGCCAAAACCACCCGACCGCTGAAAATACAGCCGACATCAATGGTGACGTCTTTGCCGCAAATCAATTCACCGCGAACATCAATGCGTTCTGGATCTATGACCGTAACACCATCATTCATCAAACGCAGAGCGTTGCCTTTTTGATAGGCCCGTTCAAGAGCCGCCAACTGAACCTTGTTATTAACCCCTTCAACTTCTGTCGCTGTTGAGGCTAAGGCCGTATTGACCGCAATGCCTTCCTGCACGGCGCGAGCGATAACATCCGTCAGATAGTATTCACCCTGGGCATTTTGGTTGCCTAAAGCGTTGAGCCATTGTTCCAAATGGCGAGTCGGCAAGACCATTATCCCCGTGTTGACTTCATTGATCGTCTTTTGTTCTTCCGTTGCGTCTTTTTCTTCCACAATCGCGCGCACGGTGCCGTTTTCCCGGACGATACGTCCATATCCCTTCGGATTGGTCAATTTGACAGTCAATAAACCAAGGGCTTTTCCAGCCGCCGCAACCAATTCCTTTAACGTCTCCGGTTGAATCAACGGCACATCACCCAAAAGCACTAATGTGGGTTCATCCTTATTGCAATAAGGCAAGGCCTGAAGTAGAGCATGACCGGTACCCAGTTGTTGAGTCTGTAAGGCAAAGGTAATATCCGTGGCTTCTGAAAAGTACGTCTTAACAGCGTCGGCCCCGTGACCAATCACAACAATAAGGCGATTATTCTCTCCTAAAAGACGGGCTTTTTCGATGACATGCGCAAGCATAGGCTTGTCGGCAAGAGGCTGAAGAACTTTTGGCAAGCGCGAACGCATACGCTTACCCATGCCGGCGGCAAGAATAACAATGTTCATAAAATGTGACTTTTAATATAAATAGGTCAATTATCCGTATTGTACTCGATTCGCTTCCGAGCCTTGAACGTCGCTTAAACAAAAAGGGGCACGCCGATGAGCATGCCCCCGATTAACACGTTATGGAATTGTTTTATTCTTCGGATTCTTGGTGAATACCGGCCAAGAGCCATCCGCCATTACCATGAACAGGCTTGGACAAAATCCACGTTTCGTCCACACGCTCGGCCTCGCCGCTCACATTGAGCGTACCGTCAAAGTGAACACCCGCCAAATAATCATCACCGTCACGAACAATGCCTCTGAAATCAGACTTCAACGTAACAATTTCCGTTTGATAATCCTGAGCGCCGCGTTCGCGCAATTGATGCGTCACCGTGCGGAATACTTCATAGGTCGTAAAGTCAGACAGGGAAGTGACGTTTCCCGTATCCCAGGCTTTTTGCATCTTGACGAAATTTTCTTCCGCCACCTTGAGGAAGCCTTCGACATCAAAGTCTGCAGGCAAATCAACTTTATGAGCCGATGTCGGATTATTGAGTTCATCCAAAACACTGCCGCTCATGGGAGAAGCTGCACCGTAGGACGGCTGCGCCATTTGAGGTTCCTGAGAAGCGTAGGAGTAATTGCTTTTCATTTGTTCTTGCGAATCACGCTGAGACTGACCTCGGGGCATCCCCGCAGGCATACGTTTCACGAGGAACAATCCCAAAAGCAACCGAATGATATAAAACGCGGCTAAAGCCATCAGAGCGATCAGCAGGAATTGAGCAAATCCTTCCCCAAATCCTAAAGCATGGGCCAAAGCCGTGATACCTAAAGCCGCAGCCATCCCCATCAACATACCGCGCATAGGGCTGGGAGCAGCCTGTTGAGGACGCGGTTGCTGAGCAGAAGCCGCTTGCTGTTGCTGACGTTGCGGCTGTTGAGCTTGTGCCGGATTGGCTTTTTGTTGATGAAGCCCCGGTGTCGTGGGTGCCGGAGCGGACCTTTGAAGGGTCGGCGCAGAACGGCCAAAACTCATGCCGCCGCCGAATCGTCTTGCCGCATCCGCCGAAACCGATAACGACATCATCGTCAAACCAATTGCCAAAATCGCAATCCACTTTTTCATTCAAAAACTCCCAATTATCCGAGTTGGAAACTCTTCAGCATTAAAGGATTCAATCCTTATGGTCTATTCCAAAGGTTTGCGCCCGATATGCAAAGCGCAAACACCAAAGGTCAAGTTGTGCCAATGGACATCTTCAAGACCGGCCGTGCGCATCATGTCAGCCAAAACGGGCTGACTCGGATGCATCCGAATAGACTCAGGCAAATAGCGATAGCTTTCGCTGTCACCTGAAATCTTTCCTCCAAGCCAAGGCATCAGATGGAAAGAATAAAAATCATAAAACGGCGCCAACAACTTGTTGATCTTAGAAAATTCCAACACCATAACCTTGCCGCCCGGCTTACAGACTCGCTGCATTTCACTCAATGCACGATCTTTATGCGTCATATTGCGTAAGCCGAAACTCACCATCACCACGTGAAATGAGTTATCCGGGAAAGGCAGCTTTTCACAGTCGCACTGTACAACCGGCATATTAAAGCCGGCTTCACGCATGCGTTTATAACCGATTGACAACATGGAACGGTTAATATCGGTAGGCCAAACTTCGCCGTCACGTCCTACCAACTCGGCAAACTTCAACGACAAATCCGCCGTTCCCGCAGCCAAATCCAACACCTTCATTCCGCGAGCAATATCAGCCTTGTAAATCGCATATCTTTTCCACAAACGATGCATCCCAAAAGACAGGACATCATTCATCAGATCGTACTTTGGGGCGACAGAGTCAAAAACCTCTCTGACTTGCCTTGCTTTATCTTCTTCGGCAACACGCTTAAACCCAAAATCGGTTTCATGGTTGTGCTTTTGCTGCGACATATCAGTGATGACAAGCTTTCTTCAATGGTGTTTTAAACGGTTCATTTCTCGGATCATCGGGATCCCGGCTCGCTCCCAAATTATCGAGTCGAACTAAATAATCCTGCCAAAGCGCCTCTTTTTCAATCGCCAACTTTCTCAGGTAGTCCCAATCGTAATAACCGGAGTCATGACCGTCTGAAAAAAACAATCTTCAGCGCATACAAGCCCACCGGTTCGATCCCCACAATAGAAACATCGCGCTTTCCCACCGGCACTCGAGCCTGATCAGGCGTATGCCCCTGAACCTCCGCCGATGGACTCAACACTCTCAAATACTCTGCCGACAAACGAAAACTTTGGGCATTCTCGTAGGTGAGTTCAAGTTCTTTGGACTGACGATGATATGCGATGTCTACAGGGACCAACATGGCCTTCGCGCAAATTTGTTTGGTGGTACCTCCGACAGGAATCGAACCTGTGACGCGACCTTCGGAGGGTCGCATGATATCCACTTCACCACGGAGGCAGGAATTGCAGATTATAAAGGACTTTTTGTCAAACAAATGACGACTCTCTCGTAATTAAGTGTAATTAAAAACGGTATCGGGCCGAGCAACTTAATCGGGCGTGATCCTGATACTCCCGACCGAAAGTCCTCTCCGCTTCAACAGAGGCTGTAATTCGATCATCAACCTGGTAATCAGCGCCGAAACTTGCCCGCCCCCATGTATTAAACACTGAATCGGTAAACGTTTGTCCATCTTGCGCTTGCGAATACCGTCCCGAAACGCGTCCTAAAAGATCCCGATAGTAACCTAATAAAAAATAGGTGGAAGCGGATTCCCCTAATGTCAATTCACTTTTTAACCTTAAGGCCACAACAAGATTCTCAATTGCATCGTATTGAACATCGGTTTTATGAATTTCCATACCTTCCGAACCCAGACGGCTGTAGGTTAAACGCACTTGCGGGTCCAAGACCACCCGTGACCAAGGCGTCATACGTCGACCGTACTCTGCCCCAAGGTAAAGTCCCTGCATGGAATTTTCTTCCTTTACACCGGAAAACAGACTTTTGAGGCGCAGCACACCAAGCTTTAGTAGCCCGCCGAGATAAGAGCCGTCCTCCCAACGATAAGTTCCGTAGACGCTTGCCCCCATTGTTTCGGTTGTCGAAGATCCTTGCGTGTAATAGGACGAACCCTTGCCAAAATCCATGGTACTGCCAAGAATTAAATGATCTGAAAACTGATGATCCACTCCCAGCAGAACAAAGCGATGATCACAACTCATCTCGCCTTGTGCCCAATTTTGATACCGCTTAACAGACCACCGTCCTGCCTGATCAGCATCGTTTCTGACGGCATCCATCCGTTCATAAAGATGGCGCATGCCACTGCGCCGCCAGGTCAAAGAGTTTGACAAAGCGACTTCCTTGGCGCTGAGTATTGAAGTGGTCTCTGGCTGACTCTCATAGGCAAAGGCAACGCCCATGAGGCAAAAGACCGATATCGTCACTAAAGACTTATTGAGCAATTTCATCATACGTCGATGGGATCCACATCCATTGTCCAATGCACCGATGAGCGTATTTCACTGAGTACCCGATACCATTGTTTTAAAAATAACCCCATGGCCCCTCTCGAAGAGGCCTCTACCAATAGTTGACCGCGCTCCTTATCCGCCACCTTCATCACAGCCATGGGGATTGGATCATAGATGACAACCTGTTGATTGGCTTGGGCCGCCAAAATATCCTCACCCTGCCTCAGGGCTTGCGTTAAAAACGCAAGAACTTTGTCGATTTTGACATCATCGGCCAATAAAAGTGCCTGGCAAACGAAAGGTACCGTATTTTCAGCCTTTCGGATTGCCAAAAGGGAGTCTGCATAACGACAATAGTTCTGTTCGGCCAATGCCGCAAACAGCTCCCTGTCACCAAAACGACTTTGAACAATTATGCGGGCTGGCAAACCAAAGCGTCCGGCACGACCGGCGACTTGCATTAAATTGGCAAACGCTCTTTCTTCGCTTCTGGGATTGGCACTGACTAACTGAGCATCAATATTGAGTACTACCACTAAGGAGACTTTTTGAAAATCGTGCCCCTTGGCCACCATTTGAGTGCCGACCAAGATATCAACGTCGCCGGCATGGACAGCATCAAAAGCCAACTTAGCCGCATTTTTTCGCTGCGTCGTGTCGCGGTCTATTCTTAAAATCCTCGCTTGTGGCCAGAGCTCTTCCAATGTTTCTTCAATTCTTTGCGTACCGGCTCCCATTGGCTGCAAATCCACATTGCCGCAATCCGGGCAGCGACTGTAAACAGGCGTGGACCAGCCGCAGTGATGGCAAATCAGTTTCGCGTGAAACTTATGATAAACCGCATAGGTTGAACAGTGAGGACACTTAGAGAGCCAACCACAACTCGGACAGGTTAAAACAGGAGCATAACCTCGTCGATTTAAGAAAATGATGACTTGTTCATTTTTCTGAAGCGTCTCACTAATAGCATCAATGACTTCGGAACAAAGTCCTTTGACCAATTTCTGATTTTTGGGATTGACGACACTTAAGGTCGGCAGTTTTGCCCCTTGTACTGCCCGTTTACTCAAGGTTAACAAGTGATAGCGACCGCTTTTGACCCTGCTCCAGGTCTCCAGCGATGGCGTTGCCGATCCTAATACAACCGCAATCCCACGTAATTGGGCCAATTTTACGGCCAAATCTCGAGCTGAATACCGAATTCCGTCACCGGCCTTATAAGACAAGTCGTGCTCTTCATCAACAATGATCAGATCAAGATCGGGCATATCCGCAAAGATTGCCATGCGGGTACCAATCAATATTTGGACACGTTTTTCATGCGCCGCCAACCAGGCCTTAGCTCTTTCTCCATTGGCCAATCCCGAGTGCAATGTAGCCATGGATCGGTCCGGGAAATGGCTCCTCACTCGTTCTTGCAGTTGCGGCGTCAAGTTAATTTCGGGAACAAGAAAAAGCACTTGTGCCTGTGGATTGACCGAAAACACTCTTTCCATCATCCGCAGGTAAACCTCTGTTTTCCCGCTGCCTGTCACACCATGCAAAACAAAAGTCCGAAAGCCTGAGCCCGCGGTCAAGGCTTCTACCGCTGCCGTCTGCTCATTGTTGAGTTGCAAAGCGGGAACTGCTTGACTGATCTTTTTGAATTTAAACGGCTTTCTCAGTCTTTCCAAAGACTGTTCATATTTAGGCCCAGGCTTACTGCGAAAAAAAGGCGGTAAGGCAGCAATGGCCACCTCTCCCCAGGAGTGTTGATAGTAATCTGAAGCAAATTTCGTCAACTTCAGCCAACTTTCCCCTAACGCCTCGGTCTCATTGAGCAAACGAATGTAGCTTTTTTGTTTCTCTTCAGCGATATCTGTCTGATTGCTAACGCCAACAATAAGACCCACAGCCGAACGGTTGCCAATGGGTACCACACAGCGGTCCCCTATCTTAGGGGACGTCCCTTCCATCACTTTGTAGGTCAACGGCGGCAATAAAGGAATATCCAGTGCCACACTGACAAAACGGGGGCTAGGCATTAACAACAAAATCCTCAGTTAACTTGCGTGTCATTGTATCCGAGAGCTATTTCAGAGAGAAAAAGAATTATATTTCTAAGCAAATCTCTCGTTTTGATCCTGTGGAAAACTCAAATTTCTGAAAACTCCATAATTTCAAACGATTAGCGCAATCTTGTGCATTTTTGTGGATAACTTTGTGGATAACCTTTCTAGTGATTACTTTTTAAGCAAAATCCTCTGATTGGAGCTTAACTTGCTGAAATCAGAGGATTTTTATAATTTTTCTTAAAAATCAAATGGTTATGTTTGTCACATTTCTGTAACCATTTAATTTTCAAGGATTTTTACTTATTCACTTTTTCTGTGGATAACTTTGGGGACAAGTCCTCTTTAGCAATGAAATGAAGTGCTGTATCGATGAACTTCATCCACCAATACAGCCACAGCCTCGGGTGGTGTAAATTGATTGATACCATGTCCGAGATTGAAAACATGTCCGCCGTTACCAACAACCCCAAAATCGTCAATTACACGTCTAACCTCTTGACGTATTTGCTCTTCCGAAGCAAATAAGACCATCGGGTCCAAGTTGCCTTGCAGGGCAACCCTATCTTGAATCTTGGCTCGTGCTTCAGAAAGATTGGTTGTCCAATCCAAGCCCAGCGCATCCGCTCCACAAGAGGCGATAGCTTGCAACCACTGGCCGCCTCCCTTTGTAAACACAATCACCGGTACTCTCTCATTGTCATAAGTTTTATGCAACCCGACAATAATTTTTTGAATGTAAGCCAAAGAGAACTCTTTGAAGGCCGGCTCTGATAACGTGCCGCCCCAGGTATCAAAAATCTGCACCGCCTGAGCTCCTGACTCAATCTGAGCATTCAGGTAGGCGGTGACGCTTTTTGCATTAATGTCCAAAATTTGATGCAGGAGATCCGGTCGGGTATACATCATCGTTTTAATTGTTCGGTAATCCTTACTTGAGCCCCCTTCAACCATATAACAAGCCAAAGTAAAAGGACTTCCTGAAAAGCCGATCAACGGAACACGATTGTTCAATGCTTTTCGAATGGTAGAAACAGCATCGGTTACATAACGAAGAGTCTTTTGAATATCCGGCACCGTCAATAGTTTGACATCTTCTTCATGGCGAACCGGCTTGGCAAATTTAGGACCTTCCCCCGCTACAAATGACAGCCCTAACCCCATCGCATCCGGGACAGTCAAAATATCTGAGAAAAGAATGGCCGCATCGAGATGAAAACGATCCACAGGTTGCAGAGTTACCTCGCATGCCAATTCCGGGGATTGTGCGAGCTTTAAAAAACTGCCGGCTTTTGCACGGGTTTCGTTATATTCGGCCAGATAACGGCCGGCTTGACGCATTAGCCAGACAGGCGTGTAGTCACAGTGCTCGCGCAAAAGCGCTCTCAAAAAAGTATCATTGAGTGGTCTCATAGCTTACAGGAACCCGATATGGCCCCGCCTTCTTGGTTAACAGTTAAGAATCAAGACGTCATTATCGATATCCATGCTCAACCCGGCGCCAAAAGATCCGAGGTGGTGGGAGAACACGGCGGACGCCTAAAAATTGCCATAGCCTCCCCACCTGTTGACGGAAAAGCCAATTCGGCTCTCATCGCCTTTTTGGCCAAAACCTTAGGAGTTTCCAAGTCCTCTGTTTCAATACTCAGCGGAGAAACTTCCAGACAAAAACGGCTCATCGTCCACCAGATCAACGATCAGGTATGCATGGAAAAAATCTTGGGCTGAACTATAAGGGACAGTGCTTAAAACAGAGTTAAACCGCCCGCTCGCAATTTATCACGGGCGGTTTTCATTTCACTGTGTTTTAACGGACTACAAGAACCGGACGATCGATTTGAGCGAGTGTTTTTTGTGTTTCACTGCCAATAAAGAGGCTTCCGATGCTTCCCATGCCACGGCTAGCCATGACGACATAGTCAACATCCTCATCTTTGGCCAATTTGATAATGCATTGCCAAGGAGCTTCGCCATGAATAGCCATAACTCGGCAGGGTAAACCAACCGCCTTAGCCGCTTCATAGATAACACTCAATCGCTTTTGAACATCAGCGCTCTCACCGGCCAGACCATCCTGAGGGATCTCGCCTTTCACCGCGGTCATTCCGATCAGTTCCGCCTTAAGAGGTTGCGCAACACCGATTGCCGCTTCAATCGCTTTTTCGCTCAATTCAGAGCCGTCGGTACAAACTAAAACCTTCATACATCCTCACGAACAAAACACGTTCCAGATAGGCACAGCATCATGCCTTGTCTTATTTATCCTACCCTCAATGAGGTCGCAACGCTATGACACAAAACAAAAAAGGACAGATGTCGTAAAACATCTGTCCCTTTGCATCGCTTTTGCGCTTAGTGGTGGCGTTTGAGCTTGTCGATGGCAGCCAATTGAGCTGCCAAGAAAGCCAATTCCGCATCGAGCTTGGCCAAATCGGCTTCGCTCGAGGCCTTGCTGCGCGCTTCGCGAGCGGCTGCCATGGCCTTTTCTGTCTTGGCGCGATCCATTTCTTCGGAACGAATAGCGGTATCAGCCAAAACGGTGACGTGTTGCGGTTGCACTTCGATCACACCACCGGCAACAAACACTTGCTTAATTTCCTTGGAACCGGGCATCGTGATACGCACGAAACCCGGCTTAATCAAAGAAATCAGCGGAGCATGCTGCGGCAGAATCCCCAATTCGCCGGATTCACCCGGAAGGGCGACAAACTCAGCGTCACCGGAGAAGATCTGCTCTTCGGCGCTAACGACGTCAACTTTAATCGTAGACATAAGTTGCTCCGTGGTCGTGTTTCGGTTTCAGGCGAGGATATTCCCCACCCGAAAAACCGAACGCGATTATTGCATCGTCTTGGCCTTTTCAAAGGCTTCGTCGATCGTACCAACCATGTAGAAGGCTTGTTCGGGCAAAGCGTCACATTCGCCGTCAACAATCATGCGGAAACCGCGGATTGTTTCCTTGAGCGGAACGTACTTGCCAGGGGCGCCCGTGAACACTTCAGCCACGTGGAACGGTTGAGACAGGAAGCGTTGAATCTTACGAGCACGCATAACCGTAAGCTTATCTTCCGGAGCCAATTCATCCATACCCAAAATGGCGATGATGTCACGCAATTCCTTGTAACGTTGCAACGTTTCTTGGACGCGACGGCAAATCGTGTAGTGTTCTTCACCAATGATCAACGGATCAACTTGACGGCTCGTGGAGTCTAGCGGATCCACAGCCGGGTAAATACCCAAGGCAGCGATATCACGAGACAACACAACCGTAGCATCCAAGTGACCGAAGGTCGTAGCCGGAGACGGGTCAGTCAAGTCGTCAGCAGGCACGTACACGGCTTGAATGGAGGTAATGGAACCCACCTTCGTAGAAGCAATACGTTCTTGCAACTTACCCATTTCTTCAGCCAAGGTCGGTTGATAACCCACAGCCGAAGGCATACGACCGAGCAAAGCGGACACTTCCGTACCGGCCAAGGTGTAACGATAAATGTTGTCAATGAACAACAGAATATCACGACCTTCGTCACGGAAAGCTTCAGCCATCGTCAAACCGGTCAAAGCCACACGCAAACGGTTGCCCGGCGGTTCGTTCATTTGACCGAAGACCATGGCCACCTTATCGAGCACGTGAGACTCTTCCATTTCGTGGTAGAAGTCGTTACCTTCACGGGTACGTTCACCCACACCGGCGAACACGGAATAACCACCATATGCCTTAGCAATGTTGTTGATCAATTCCATCATGTTCACGGTCTTACCCACACCGGCACCACCGAAGAGACCGACCTTACCGCCCTTAGCGAACGGGCAAATCAAGTCAATCACCTTAATACCGGTTTCGAGCAAATCCACAGACGGGCTCAACTCGTCGAACTTCGGAGCGGCTTGGTGAATGGTACGACGTTCATCTTCACCGATCGGGCCGCAGTTATCAATCGGGCGACCCAACACATCCATAATACGACCCAAGGTTTTCGGGCCGACAGGCACCGAAATGCCGGCGCCAGTACTGCGAACCTTCATGCCGCGTTGCAAGCCTTCAGAAGCGCCCATAGCAATGGTACGAACCACGCCGTCGCCCAATTGCTGTTGCACTTCAAAGGTCAAACCTTGTTCGGCAAGAGTGTTCTTTTCATCCTTTTCTAAGATAAGGGCATCGTATACTTTGGGCATTTGATCGCGGGGGAACTCGATGTCCACCACAGCGCCAATGACCTGAACGATCTGTCCGATACTCATGGGATATCCTCTTTAAGACACGGCGGCAGCACCACCAACGATTTCGGTAATTTCCTTCGTGATGGCCGCTTGACGGGTCTTGTTATAAACCAATTGCAGATCACCGATAAGCTTCTTAGCGTTGTCGCTGGCAGCTTTCATAGCCACCATACGAGCGCTTTGTTCGGAAGCCATGTTTTCTGCAACGGCTTGGTAAATTAAAGCTTCGATGTAGCGCTTCAACAGCACATCGAGAACCGTGGCGTCACTGGGTTCGTAGAGATAATCCCACGAAAATTCCCGACGTTTTTCGCCAATCTTTTCAAGTCGATCACTCGACAAGGGCAAAAGTTGTTCAACAACAGGTTCTTGCTTCATAGCGTTTACAAAACGCGAATAAGCAAGATAGACTTTGTCCAACTTTCCGGCGCTGTATTGTTCGAGCTGAGCGTTGATCGCACCGATCAATTTTTCTAATTGCGGACGATCCCCCAACTGCACTGCATGCGAGAGCAAATCCACTCCAGCATGCTGCATAAAACCAAGGCCCTTGTTGCCGATAGCCGTACCTTCAACAGTCACGCCTTCAGCCTTCCATTCCTTGATCTTATTGAGCACCATACGTTGAATATTGGTGTTCAAAGCACCGGCCAAACCTTTGTCCGTCGTCACCATGATCAGACCAACTTTCGCAGCAGTCGTGGAGTGCGGACGCAAGAAAGGATGCTTGTAGCTCGTCGTTGCTGTGGCCAAATGAGCCACAATGTTACGGATGCTTTCTCCGTAAGGACGAGCCGCATGCATACGGTCCTGCGCTTTACGCATCTTCGATGCCGCTACCATTTCCATCGCCTTAGTGATCTTGCGCGTATTTTGTACGCTCTTGATCTTGGCGCGAATTTCCTTGGTACTAGGCATGTGGTCCCCTTAGGTGTTTATCGACTTCCAATTAGTAGGTGCCGTTTTTCTTAAATTCATTCACCGCAGCTAAAAGAAGTTCTTTGTCTTCAGCGACCAATTCCTTCTTTTCTTCGATGCGTTGAACCAAATCAGCATGGTGGCCGAGCACGTATTCACGGCAGGCCTTTTCAAAGCGCAAGGCGTCCTTAGCGTCGACATCATCATAGATGCCTTGTTCAACGCAGAACAACACCAAAGCTTCTTCCCAAACTTGCAACGGTTGATATTGCGGTTGCTTCATCAATTCCGTCACAACCTTACCGCGATCCAACTGCTTGCGAGTCGCTTCGTCCAAATCGGAGGCGAACTGAGCAAACGCAGCCAATTCACGATATTGAGCCAAAGCCAAACGCACACCGCCGCCCAACTTCTTAATAATCTTCGTTTGAGCCGCACCACCCACGCGGGACACAGAAATACCCGGGTTGATAGCGGGACGGATACCGGCGTTGAAAAGGTCGGTTTCCAAGAAGATTTGACCGTCGGTAATAGAAATCACGTTCGTCGGAACGAAAGCAGTCACGTCACCGGCTTGGGTTTCAATGATCGGCAAAGCGGTCATGGAACCAGTCTTACCCTTAACAGCGCCCTTAGTGAAACGTTCCACATAATCGGCATTCACACGAGCAGCGCGTTCGAGCAAGCGGCTGTGCAAGTAGAACACGTCACCAGGATAAGCTTCACGTCCCGGCGGACGACGCAACAGCAAGGAGATCTGACGATAGGCCCAAGCTTGCTTGGTCAAGTCGTCATAAACAATCAAAGAATCCTGACCGCGGTCACGGAAGTATTCACCCATCGTCGCACCAGCGTACGGAGCGATGTATTGCAATGCGGCAGATTCAGAAGCAGAAGCGGCCACCACGATCGTGTAGTCCATAGCGCCATGTTCTTCCAACTTACGAACAACGTTGGCGATGGTGGAGGCTTTTTGACCGATTGCAACGTAAACGCAAATCAGGTCCTTGCCCTTTTGATTAATGATTGTGTCCAATGCCACGGCCGTCTTACCCGTTTGGCGGTCACCAATGATCAACTCACGTTGACCACGACCGATCGGCACCATAGCGTCGATGGACTTCAAACCGGTTTGAACCGGTTGAGAAACAGATTGACGATCGATCACACCAGGAGCCACCTTTTCGACCACGTCATATTCGTCCGTGTCGATCGGGCCCTTGCCATCGATCGGTTGACCCAAAGCGTTGACCACGCGGCCAATCAACTTCGGACCAACGGGCACAGAAAGAATGCGGCCCGTCGTCTTGACGGTATCGCCTTCACTAATGTGCTCATAACTACCAAGAATAACCGCACCCACAGAGTCACGTTCAAGGTTTAAAGCCAAACCGTACGTGCTGTTGGGAAATTCCAACATTTCGCCTTGCATCACGTCAGAAAGACCGTGAACACGGCAAATACCGTCGGTCACAGAGACCACGGTACCTTGGGTGCGAAGATCAGCGGAGACCCCAAGGCCTTCGATACGCTTTTTCAGCAGATCGCTGATTTCACTAGGATTGAGTTGCATGTCTTACAGCTCCGAAATTTATGCGGTGAGTGCCTCTTGCATTTGAGCAAGTCGCGTCTGAATCGATCCGTCCAAAACTCTATCGCCTACGCGCACACGCACACCACCGATCAATTCTTCATTGACCGTAACAACCGGCGTGAGCTTGAGGCCGGGGAAACGTTTCCCGAGGCCGGCGACCAAGTCGTCCACTTCCGCTTGCGTCATAGGCATCGCGGATTCAATGTAGGCGTCAGCGACGCCTTCGGATTGATTTTTAAGTTCGCGGAATTGACGTGCGATTTCCGGCACGGCTTCCAAGCGACCATTATCAACGACCACCTTCAAAAGGTTAGCGGCTTCTTCGGGCAATTTTGTTTGTCCGAGACCGGCAATGATCAGATCGTAGATTTGCTCCGAACTCAGTTTAGGATCTCCGATCACAGAAACCAGTTCGGGCGTGGTCACCACTTGGGCAATACCATCCAGAACAGCAGCCAAATCGGCAGCTTCTTCGGGTCCCTTTTTGGCATCTTGCAAAGACAAAAGCAATGCATGAGCGTAGGGACGGGCAATCGTCGAAAGTTCAGCCATGATTAAAGCTTAGCCTTCAATTGTTCAAGCATTTGAGCGTGAACTTTAGTGTCAACTTCGCGACGAAGAATTTGCTCGGCACCGGCAACAGCCAAGCGAGCGACTTCTTCACGCAATTGTTCGCGCAAACGTTCAGCTTCTTGAGCCACTTCAGCCTTGGCCGCTTCAATGATACGATCGGCTTCAACCTGCGCCTGGGCCTTTGCTTCTTCAACAATAGCCTGACCGCGTTTTTCACCGTCATTCATGATCGCCAAAGCTTGAGCACGGGCTTCAGCCTTGATCGCTTGACCTTCCTTTTGGGCTTCCGCTAAGGCCATTTCACCTTTGTCGGCAGCTGCCAAACCTTCGTCAATCTTCTTTTGCCGTTCTTCGATCGCTCGAATAAGCGGCGGCCAAATGTACTTCATGGTGACCCAAGCACCGAAGAAGAACACGGCCATCTGTACAAACAGAGAAGCGTTGATGTTCATTATTTGAACCCCGTTATGTCAGTTCGCAAGCCCGCGAATTTACGAGTGCTCACTGACGTCGTTAATAAAAGAAACTTAAAAGCTTTTATTAGCCGACGAACGGATTGGCAAAAGCGAACATCATGGCGATACCAACACCGATCAAGAAGGCGGCGTCGATAAGACCAGCTAACAAGAACATCTTGGTTTGCAAGGCATTCATCAATTCAGGTTGACGGGCAGCGGCTTCGAGGTACTTGGAACCCATGATACCGATACCGATACAAGCACCGATAGCACCGAGACCGATGATGAGGCCAGCAGCCAAGGCAACAAAAGCGACGTTGGTCATTGCAAAACTCCTTAATCCTTAAAAATGGAGTAAAAGTTAATAAAAAAGTAAAGAAATCAAAACGCTAGTGTTAGTGACCTTCATGAGCTTGACCGATGTAGACCAAGGTCAACATCATCATAATGAAGGCTTGTAAGATAACAATCAACACGTGGAAGAGCCACCAGCAGATCCCTGCCACAGCGTGTCCGAACACACCGAAGATGCTCAGGCCGTCAAATCCGACCCAGAGACTACCCAACAGCGCGATCAAGAAGAATAACAATTCCCCTGCATACATATTACCGAACAACCGCATGCCTAAAGAAACGCACTTAGCTAAGTATTCAATAATATTCAGCGCGAAGTTAAACGGCCAAAGCAAAGGATAATTACCGAACGGAGCCACAAAAAGTTCGCGACTAAATCCGCCGACACCCTTAATCTTGATACCGTAATAAATCATGAGGAACAGCACGCCCACAGAAATACCCATCGTTCCGTTTAAATCGGCCGTGGGCAGCGGACGCAAGTAATGAACGCCAAACCAACCTGCGATCATCGGCAATAAATCCACCGGGATCAAGTCAATAGCATTCATCAAAACTACCCAAACAAACACCGTCAACGCCAAGGGAGCGATAAAAGTACGATCGCCATGGACGATGGACTTGGCTTGTTCATTCACAAATTCGACGAGCATTTCGACGGCACATTGCCATTTACCGGGCACGCCAGAGGTGGCCTTCTTCGCTCCTTTGTACATAAAAAAGAGCGCGCAAGCCATCATCAAAATGGAAAAAACAATCGTATCCATATTGATCACAGAGAAGTCAATAATGGAAGACTGCTCAGTGGTCGACAGGTGATGAAGGTGGTGAGTAATATACTCGGTAGCGGTGAGAGCTTCAGCTGCCATGTTTATTCTCGGGTTAGAAGTCCCAAAAAGGAACAATTTAAGACCACAATGACCGAAGCGATCATCGCGGGCCAAATCAAGTCCTCATACAACATCACAATCAAGCATAACAACAGCGCAATTGCGATGATCTTAACGAACTCGCCAATAAAGAAGAAAAGCGGTGAATAAGAAGGACTTAGTTTAACAAAGACACTCAAATTCATCGCAAATAAAGCATTCGGCACCCAACAGGCAGTACCCGCCAGGAATGCCGAAAGAGCTGCACTCTCCCCTCCGAGCAGAGCGGAAACCACAGCAACTCCAATAGTGGCAACGATTTGTAGAAGTACTATTTTCCTCATAAAAGTCAGTAGTCGCCCTACAAACCATTATTCTGCGCGAATTATACGATAGGTAACCTATAGAAACAAGGGTTTACACCAAGGTTTTAACGGTGTAAACCCTTAATCCTATCGGACATATTTTTGAGGCCTAATTTACTCGAAATCTCCGAAGTGAGCGATGATGCCGTCGAACTGATCTAAATTGGAAAATTCAATGATCAACTTCCCTTTACCCCGTTGATTTGTGTTGATCTTAACGGTGGCCCCAAAGAAGTTAGAAAGATCCTCTTCGAGTTTTAAGGTATCCGCATCTTTTCTTGTCTTCTTGCCAACCTTCCCCTTCTTGAGCTTTTGCTGTGCCATATTGGCTACCAGTGTTTCAACCTGTCGGACCGATAAACCCTTTTTCACAATCTCGTTGGCGATTGCCACTTGCATGGCCGGCTCCAAACTCAAAAGTGCCCTGGCATGCCCCATTGAGATCTCATTGGCCATTAAACGATCTTGAACAGGCTGAGCCAAATTCAGCAATCGCAATAAATTTGTAGTTGCCGTCCGACTTCTGCCAATCGCCTGAGAGGCACTCTCATGAGTCATATGAAATTCATCGAGCAAGCGCTGAATACCTGCAGCCTCTTCAAGAGGATTTAGATCTTCTCTCTGAATATTTTCAATCAAAGCCCAAGCCAGAGCTTTTTCATTTGAAATTTTTCTGATTAAAACGGGAACCTTTTTCAGTCCAGCCAACTTTGAGGCTTGATAACGACGCTCCCCAGCAATAATTTCATAGCGATTTTTAGCGATTGGGCGAACCAAAATTGGAGAAATCAATCCCTGCTCTTTGATTGACTGAGCCAATTCCTCCAGGGATTCTTTATCCATCCTTGTGCGAGGTTGATATTCTCCGGGTTGAATTTTCTCAATATCCAATTCAGAGCTGCTGTCACCTTTGGCATCCGCCAAAGTTATGACCACATCATCCTTCTTCCCGAGCAAAGCATCTAACCCCTTGCCCAAACCACTTCTTTTCTTAACCGCCATTTTATTTCTCCTTGCTTTGCTTCTTATATTTCTTCATCCGTTTTAAAAATTCAGCGCCAAACTCCTGATAGGCCTTAGCACCTTTACTGGACTTGTCATATAAAACCCCAGGCAAACCATAGCTGGGTGCCTCCGCTAGGCGAACATTTCTTGGAATAACCGTCTTGAAAACTTTGTCACCGAAATATTCCTTAAGCTGTTCGCTGACTTGTTGCTGCAAAGTCACTCGCGGATCAAACATCACTCGCAACAATCCGATTAAAGTCAAATCCGGATTCTTAGCAGCCTGAATTCGTCTGACCGAACCAATCAGGTCTGTCAAACCCTCCATGGCAAAATATTCACATTGCATCGGCACGATGACTCCCCGCGCAGAACACAATGCATTAATTGTCAGCATAGAAAGAGAAGGAGGACAGTCAATAATTACAAAATCGTAATTATCATTTTGTTCAATTAAAATCTTTTTAAGTCTTTCATCACGATCGTCTAACTGAACTAACTCAACTTCTGCACCTGCCAGTTCACGATTAGCGGGCAAAATATCGTAACCAGCATCTTCAGCGTGCACAACAACCTGATCAAACGAGGCCTGTCCAAATAACAGTGGATACACAGTTTCCGTAATAGAATCTTTACTGACCCCGCTTCCAGTCGTTGCGTTACCCTGTGGGTCTAAATCAATGAGAAGAAGCCTCTGCTTCAATTTTGCCAAAGCTGCAGAAAGATTAACGGCGGTTGTTGTTTTACCCACACCACCCTTTTGATTAGCAACACAAAAAGTTAAAGCCATTTTTTACCCTTTAAGCTTTAGGCATTGAAAGCCACAACTCAGTAAAACCTTGCCAAAGAATCGAAATACCGATACACAAAAGAATAAAAGCAAAAACTCGAGATAGCGCATCAGCCCCAGTGGCACCAACCGCCTGGCTCACACGATCACAATATCGATAGCAAACATAGACAGTAATTAAAGTAGCAAGTGTAGCCAACAGGCAACCAATTAAGTGCGCAGTTCCATGACCAATCATCCCCGTACCAATGGCCGTAGACACGGCAATCATTCCCGGCCCCATGGTTAACGGCAACGTAATAGGATAAAAAGCCATTGAAAGTAGCTTTTTACGCGACTTCGGCGGTTCAATATTTGCATTCTCAGATTCATCATGAGCCGCCTCATTCAGCGCCTTCCATCCAGCGGATATCAGAACAAGTCCTCCGCCAACACGAAGCACTCCCATCGATATACCAAAGAAACTTAATATCAAATGACCGGCGAACAAACTGATAAGCATAATGATCATCGAATAAAACACTATTCGATTCACCATCATCTTTCGCGTTTCCTGATCGATGTTGGGCGTCAGCGCAAGAAAGAACATCGCACCGCCAAAAGGATTTAAAACCGGAATAAACGATGCGAACGCAAAAAGAAAAGTGCTGACAATCTGATCGAACACTAAAAATCCTCACGAATCGACAAAAAAAAATCAAACACCAAGCATTCTTACATAAGTGAACCAAAAAATCACTTAAAAATAGAAAAAATAAATAAATGTTCCACATGAAACATTACTTTATTAATATGATTTTATATTTATTCCATTGTTGCCTATTATTTAATCAAACAAACAAAAATAATATTTATCTAAATCATACATATCTATTTGTTTTATAGTGTTTTTTGATGTTTTTGCTTATTTTTTATGCAATATAATTGCCACAACATTCTAACTTAAGGTGCGTTGGTTGTTGTGGATAATAACAATATTGCGATCTTCAGATAAGAAAGGAACGGAGATTGGTTGAACCTGATATGAAAAAGCATTTTTGAGCTCAGATAGTTCAGAATGTGGATATTGCCCTTTCAATGCAATCCAATATCCATCACTTTTTAATAAATCCTTAGTTAGATCGATAAACAATCTTAAAGAGGAAAATGCTCGCGAAGATATCAAATCAAATTGAGATTCTTTAATTTTTTCTACACGATTATGAATAACGCTCACATTCGACAACTTTAAAGTTAAAGCAACCTGAGTTAAAAAGGCAGTCTTTTTACCTACCGTATCCACCAAGTTGATCTTGCATTCTGGAAACATGATTGCAAGCGGAATTCCCGGCAAACCTCCTCCAGATCCAACATCAAGAAGACTCGCCCCCCTATTCAGATACTTTTCAAAAACAGGGATTGTTGCAAGTGAATCTAAAATGTGGTGAGTTAAAACTTCATTTTTATCAGTTATAGCTGTCAAATTAAAAGTTTTATTCCATTTAAAAAGAAGAGCTGAATAGTGATCAATTTTATAAATTTGATCATCAGTCAGTTTCAAATTCAATTGATCTAATCCAGAAAACAGTCGATCTCGATCTAAAAAATTAGCCATAAAAGAGCCTTATAGGTAACGACGCGACTTAATAAAAATCAATAATAAACTGATTGCAGCAGGCGTTACTCCACTGATACGCCCAGCTTGCCCAATAGTTTCCGGACGATGGGCTTTCAGCTTTTGCCTTACTTCGAATGACAATCCTTTGACTTTGTCATAATCAAAATCAAGCGGTATCCGTGTCATTTCATGTTCCAGTAATTTAGCCACTTCCTCTTTTTGTCTATTGATATATCCAGAGTATTTAGCTGAAATTTCAATTTGTTCCACTTCAGAGACAGACAAATCAATATCTTCCGAGACGAGACTATCGTCTGTCTTCTTTAAACTCATCAATGTTTCATGTGAAACATTGGGGCGAGACAATAAATTAAATAGAGAATACTCCCTTTCAATCTTTGTACCTAAAACATGCTTACTTTCATCTTCTGTAATTAATCCAGGATGGATCCAAGTACTCTTTAGTCTTTCAAGCTCTTTAGCAATTCGATCACGTTTTCTGTTAAAGAAATCCCAACGTAAATCATCGACTAAACCAAGATCTCTGCCTATTTCTGTCAATCTTTCGTCTGCATTATCCTCACGTAAGCTCAGGCGATACTCAGCGCGCGATGTAAACATTCGATATGGCTCAGTAACTCCCTTAGTTATTAAGTCATCAACCATAACCCCTAGATATGCCTGATCCCTTCGCGGCACCCAAGACTCTTTCCCTTTAACTTGCAAAGCTGCATTTAATCCAGCCAACAAACCTTGCGCCGCTGCTTCTTCATATCCCGTAGTCCCATTAATCTGACCCGCAAAGAATAAACCATCAATTTGTTTCGTTTCTAAAGATGTTTTTAATTCTCTGGGATCATAATAGTCATACTCGATTGCATACGCCGGACGAATAAAATGAGCATTTTCCAACCCAGGAATCGTATGCATGAACGCGATTTGAACATCAAAAGGCAGACTTGAAGAGATACCATTAGGATAATAAACATGTGTCTTTAATCCCTCGGGCTCTAAAAACACATGATGGGATGTTTTTTCTGCAAACCGAACAACTTTATCTTCGATCGACGGGCAATAGCGAGGACCAATCCCCTCAATAATCCCAGAAAACATTGGAGATCGATCCAAATTTGCTCGAATAATGTCGTGTGTTGCTGTATTTGTATTTGTTATCCAACAAGGGACTTGCTCAGGATGTGTAATTTGAGGTTCGAGTAATGAAAAACTAGGAATAGGATCAAAATCCCCCAATTGTTTTTCGCACTTCGAAAAGTCAATACTTCTTCCATCAATTCGAGCTGGAGTACCAGTTTTCAATCGTCCCTTCGGCAATCCAAGATCAATTAATCTCTGAGCCAACTTAATACTAGCTGGATCTCCAACACGCCCCGCAGGATAATGTTCAAGACCTATATGAATTAAGCCATGCAAAAATGTTCCAGCCGTGATTACAACAGTCTTACTATAAATACGAACATTGGTCTGAGTAACTACACCAACAACACGCCCACTTTCAACAATTAAATCATCAACTCCTTGCTGAAACACCCATAGATTCTCTTGAGTTTCAATTCTTTTTCTCATCGCTACTCGATAGAGTTCGCGATCAATCTGCGCCCTTGTTGCTCGAACAGCAGGCCCCTTAGAGCTATTTAACACTCTAAACTGAATCCCCGATTCATCTGTGACCTGCCCCATAGCCCCACCCATCGCATCCAGTTCTTTCACCAGATGACTTTTACCGATACCACCGATCGACGGGTTACAAGACAACTGCCCTATTGTTTCCACGTTATGTGTAATCAATAGAGTTTTACATCCCATTCTCGCGGCCGCCAAACACGCCTCAGCCCCCGCATGGCCACAACCCACCACAATCACATCATAACGAACAGGATAATCCATTTTTTCCTCGTTTCACGTGAAACAAAATACGTTAAATTTATTATTTTATTTAATTAAATCAATCACTTACCTATACAGAAGCGACTAAAAATCATCCCTAATAAATCATCGGGTGTTGTTTCTCCAATAATGCTTCCCAGTTCCTCGTTACAGAGTCTCAATTCCTCTGCCAATAAATCTAATGCAGGCTCTGAACATGATACGAATTGATTAGCTAATCTTAAATGCTCAAAAGCCTCTTTTAGAGCATCCAAATGCCTTTCTCGAGCTAAAAAAGTTGATTCTGGTTTATTTTCCCAACCAACAATTTCAAGTAATCTTTTTTTCAGATCCTCAATACCTTCCCCTGTTTTCGCCGAGATAGCTATCTCATCAACACCCCTCGTCGATATTCTTTGGAGATCGCACTTATTGAGTACCTGAATTACCGGCACACCCGGTGCAACACGAGTCATCACTTTTTCGAGCGTTCTTTGCCCTTCCTCATCTGATGATTCGTGTGTTGCATCAATCAAATGTAAGACAATGTCGGCATTTTCCACCGCTTGTAATGTTCTCTCTATGCCAATCGCTTCGACCTTATCGTTTGTATCTCTGACACCCGCTGTATCAACAAGCCTCAAGGCAACACCGTTTAGATTAATTTCATTTTCGATTTTGTCACGCGTTGTCCCCGCCACTTCGGTCACAATAGCGACATCAGCACCACTTAATCGGTTCATTAGACTGGATTTGCCCACATTAGGGCTCCCTACCAAGACCGCCGTGACCCCCTCTCTAAGAATCGAGCCTTGTTGAGACTGGTGCATTAAAGTCTTGAAGTCCTCTGTAATTTTTTGAATTCTTTGTCGTGCTTGAGTACTCTCGATGAAATCTATCTCCTCTTCCGGAAAATCAAGAATCGCCTCAATCAGTGCCCTTAATTCAACAACTTGATCTCCAATTTGGTGAATTGAACGCGAAAATTCACCGTTTAAAGATCGTGAAGCGGCTCTGGCAGCTCCCTCAGTGGTCGCATCGATAAGGTCAGCAACAGCTTCAGCTTGAGATAGGTCCATTCGACCATTCAAAAAGGCTCTTTTTGTAAATTCCCCGGGCTCTGCCAAACGCAATCCCATGGGCTTACCAACCTTTAAAACTTCCCGCAAAAGCAATTTCAGAACAACCGGACCTCCATGAGCCTGAAGCTCTAAAACAGACTCCCCTGTATAAGATTTTGGAGTCGGAAAATAAAGAACCAATCCCTCATCAATAACTCGATCTTCACAATCGATAAATGATCGATAATGGGCATAACGGGGTTTTAAATGTTCTTCAGTACCTAAAAATTTTTCAATAAAATCTGTGATAAAAGCATCTTCACCTGAAAGACGGATAATACCAACCCCACCCCTACCCGAAGCGGTGGCAATCGCAACAATGGGATCTCTATCAGAATTCACAGACATAAGAAGAACCTCTAAAAAATATGGCTAATTATCGCACCGAGTTAACTATGATTTTTAACTTCCACATAAAAATTTTGCTACATTGCCATTTAATTCAATTTAACCGTACCGCCCCATTATGTCCTTAAAAAACAATGAACCTTCTTTCTTCGGAAACGCATTAATTGGAGCCTGTTGCGCAATTGGTACCTCGGTTCCCCTTTCAGCCTTTATTGCTTCCTTTATCGGCGATAGCTACCAAATTCGAGTCATTGTTTACGGACTGATTTTGATTTGGGTAATTTCCGGTGCAATCGCGATCTTTTTTAAAACATACCGATCCGAGAAAAAGCGACTATCCATTCGCTTTATATTCTTGTGGTTTTTGTCTGTATGGCTGTGGCCACTACTGCTTTTATTTGGTCAAAATCGGGATTAAAAAAGGGGGCCGCAGCCCCCTTCTCTATCTCCTAAAGTTTAGGAAATGGTTCTTTTTCTTCTTTCTTCTTCTATCTGCTTATTCACATACCATTGCTGCCAAATTGACAACACATTGTTGGTTAACCAGTAAAGAACCAAACCAGATGCAAAGAAGAAGAACATCACACCAAACACAACCGGCATAATCATCATGACCTTAGCTTGGGTTGGATCGGCAGGACGGGGACTGATCTTCATCTGGATGATCATCGTAGCAACCATCAATAACGGAAGAATAAGGTACGAGTCAGGACTTGCAAGGTCGTTAACCCACAACAACCAACTGGCCCCACGCAATTCAACCGTAGCCAACAACACCCAATACAAGGCCAAGAAAACAGGAATTTGCAACAAAATCGGGAAGCAGCCACCTGCAGGGTTAATCTTTTCCCGACGATACAGCTCCATCATTGCCTGGTTGAGAGCTTGTTTGTCGTTACCATATTTTTCTTGAATAGCCTTCATGCGCGGAGCTACATCACGCATACGAGCCATAGATTTATAACCAGCAGCCGAAATCGGATAAAGTACGGCCTTGACCAAAACAGTCAACAAGACAATAGCCCAACCCCAGTTACCAACTAAGCCTTGCAAGAAAGCAAGCAACCAGTAAATTGGCTTAGCCAAGAAAGTCAACCAACCATAGTCAACGACTAAATCAAGATTGGGAGCAATATATTCCAAACGACGTTGATCCTGAGGACCCACATAGAGCGTGCTGTCGATACTCTTTTGTGCGCCAGGAGCCACTTCCCCCACCGTAACGATAGAACCGATGGCAAAGAGGTGTTTATCAAGCTGGCGAGTATAAAGCTCACGGTTAGCATCATGTTGCGGAACCCAGGCGGTTAAGAAGTAATGTTGCAACATCGCAATCCAACCTTCCGTAGCCTGGCTGGGCAATCCCGTATCATTGTCCGCAATAGAACTGAAATCAATCTTCTGGAATTTTTCAGAATCCGTATAAGCGGCAGGACCAGTAAATGTATTGTAGAAAGCGCTATCACTCGCCACCTTGCCATCATCTCGAGTCAATTGCATGTAGACAGAAGGAGAGATAGCGACATTGCCTTTGTTGATAACTTCGTGCTTAACATCAATGCCATAATGACCACGGTGGAACACGTAAGTCTTCACCAGTTCGACATTGCCTTGGGTCGCTGCGAAGCGTACTTCCAACACATCTTGTCCTTCCTTCATGGACAGGTTGTCACTAACTAAACGGAAAGAAGTGCGATGATTCGGGAAGTTACCTCCCACCAAACCGGTTTCGGCCTTGTAGACGTGCTGAGCAGAAGTGTCAAATAACACCACATTACCAATTTCTTCATGTTCATTATCAGAAGAACCGAAGATTAAGCCAGGTATACCGCGTGTTTTCCAATCAGGCGTCTGACGTTCTTTCAACAACTCAGCCTTTGCAACAGAGGCCCCGTTTGCATCAAAAGTGATTTTGAACAAATTAGTCGTGACTTCCACGGGTTTGGAAATCGTCACATTGACTTCAGAGGCTACAGCTTGGCTGCCACCGATTGCAGCCGGAGCTTTAACGCCGGGCTGAGCATCTCCCTCAGCCACCTGCTCTTGAACAGGGGCAGGAGTACCAAAAAAGGAAGTATTTCCGTTACGAACTTGCCATGCATCCCAAAGCATGAAAAGACCTAACAAGAAAATCATCCACAAAAAAGCACGTTGAATTTCGCGTCCCATATGGACTCTCTTATCTATCGTTGAAATTATGAAAATCAGTTGTTGCGTCTCCAGGGAAACCACTGGAATGAACCGGGTACAGGATCATATCCATAACCTCCCCAGGGATTGCAGCGAACAATACGCGCCAACATCAACCAACTTCCCTTGAATACTCCGAACCGCTGAATCGCTTCTATCGAGTATTGAGAGCATGTCGGGTAGAATCGACATTCCCGCCCTATCCAAGGCGACAACGTCAACTGATACAGCTTAATGAGCTTTATCAGCAAGTGTGACAGACCCTTCACAGCAAGTTCCCCGATAAGAAACTTTGGACATAAAAAAACCAAAGAGCTTATCAATATCTTTTCGGATTAGAACCTTCCTTGCCCCCTTGCTCAAACCATTCGGAGCACAGGGAGGCAATTTACACTTAAGACGAAAATTGATGTCTAAACCACAATTTCGCCCAGACAGTGCTTTTACAATGGATAGACGACTATTTCGAGCTTTCTCCCGTAATAATCGCTTAACCAAAGCTCTCTCTACCGACAAGTGAGCGTTTTGCTTACCTACAGTAAAACCAAAACGCACACATCCAACTTTGTCGGTTATTAACGCAGAAACTGTAAAAAAATCCGAATAACTTCGGATCAGTTTCTCTTTATTTGCAGACAAAACCGCCCCGAACTCCGCTGATTTTATCAAACGGACACTTCGAGGCAGCCCATTCGGTTTTATAACCGCAACATTCACGGCTATCGTCCGCCGTGAGACTCTCTAACTATTAGAGAGCGAGAACGTGACGACCCTTGGCGCGACGAGCAGCCAGGACACGACGACCGCCCTTGGTGCGACTGCGAACCAAGAAGCCATGCGTACGAGCACGCTTGACCTTAGACGGTTGATAGGTACGTTTGGTAGCCATGACGACAAATCCTTAAAAAGTATTTGATATTTAAAATCTAACAAGGACCCCTTTTCAGATCCCGCGCCACAGACCCAATATCTTGGTTAAGATTACCAAAATGCATTTCAGATCCGTGAAAAACATGGTATTACACATCAAAACTCTATGTTTTGTCAAGTTTTTTTATTACTTTTCACGACGCAAGAACCTCTTTTCACTAGATCAACATCTTTTATTTTTGATAGTAGGAAAAACACTAGGTTTAGATAAAAAAAATTTTTATCCAATATATTGTGCTTTATGAGAAAGACTAAAAAATATTTTGAGTTATCCACAATTTTATGCCTATTTTTTAAGCAACCCAATCAAAACGAAGCATTTTTTTATCAGTAAAATGGGGAAAAGCTTCCGATGAATTTGGAGGCTTTTTCGTTTGAATAACAGTCACTATTGTTTGAAATATATAAATTAACTGATTGTTTTTATTAAAAATTAATTTCAAACAGTGTGAAATTAGAAAAATATCAGGCAAACGAATTTTTAAGCAAATCAACATCATTGCTGTCAATAAGATCAATGGTGCTCAAGATGTGAATATCAATTTAGATATTTCTAATACTTTGCTCTTTTGCCTGACTTGATAATTTATTTCGGATTGCTCCGGTAGATTTTTCCAAAGAGTGTTTTTATGAACTTCTGGGAACAATGTTTGATTCAGCTCTCTAGCATCATTAACCAACAGGATTTCGAGCGTTGGATCAAAACCTTAACATGTATTAATTGGGACGAAAAGAATCGTACTCTCATCTTAGGCCATAGAACCCTACAGGCCATTGAAACGATTGAAAAAAATTTCAGTCCTGCTATTGCCTCCGTCGCTTCTTCTATTGCTCACGATGCGGTCACGGTTCAGTACCATCAAACCGAGGGAGTTGTAGAGCATCCCCAAGAAGCTCTCCCCTTAGTTCCAGAAAATGATTCTGAAAGGGGATCTGCTGGTAGTGCGGCCTACACTTGTGGTTTGCGTGAACAACAAACATTTGAAAATTTTGTTGCCGGTTCATCTAATCAGTTGGCTTACGTTGCAGCAAAAAGTGTGGGGGACAATCCGGGGAAAAATTACAACCCTTTATTCATTTATGGAGGTGTTGGTTTGGGTAAGACGCACCTGATGCACGCTGTCGGCAACCAAATGTTGAAAAATAACCCCGAATCTCGTGTGTTGTGTGTAGGAACTCAAACATTTATCAATGACTTCACGACAGCCGTTCGTGAAAATAACTACGCTCCATTTGATCATAAATATCAAAATCTTGATGCTCTGTTTATCGATGATATTCAGTATTTAGGCGGAAAACGACAAATTCAGCAGAAACTTTTTGAAATTTTTGAAAAGCTGGTGCCTCACGGAAAACAAATTATTTTTACCAGTGACACTTACGCAAAAAGTCTAAAGGACATGGATGAGCGGCTGATTTCTCGTTTCAGTTCTGGGTTGTTTGTGGAAGTAGAACCTCCCGAACTAGAAACTCGCGTGGCCATTTTGCAAAAAAAATCTTTTGCGCAACACTTTGACTTACCCGATGATGTCGCTTATTTCATCGCAAGACACTTAAAGAGTAACGTTCGTGAATTGGAAGGAGCCCTTAATTGCGTCATTGCTTATTCTAAGTTTAGTAATGAAGGGCGAGTTACTGTAGAAAAAGCTCGTGAAGCTCTTCAGGGAATGCTGGTCGCATCTACGGCCCAATTAACAGTGGAGCGTATTCAAGGAGTTGTGGCTGAGTACTACAAGATTTCACTGGCGGAAATGTACTCGAAAACTCGAGTTAAAAAAATTGCGATTCCACGTCAAATTGCCATGTACCTTTGTAAAGAACTCACCAAAAGCAGTTTGGCGGAAATTGGTGATCGATTTGGGAAACGTGACCATACAACGGTTTTGCATGGTGTTAAGAAAATCACTGAAGCTCGTTCTAAGGACAAAGACTTGAATTATCAAATTCACGTTTTGGAACAAATGCTTAAAAACTAGCTTTAGTGGTCAAAAATAAGCCTCCCAATTCATAATAAAATCCACTAAAATTGGGAGGTTAAACGGCAGACGCAGTGTCTGCTGAATCGATTTATCGTTTAATAAGGATAAGGGAATGCTAATCATCAAGAGCCCGCGTGAAGCTTTCGCAACTCCGGTCCAAGCTGTCAGCGGTATTGTGGGTAAGCAACGCCAAACGTTACCTATTTTGTCCAATATTTTGATTTCCAAGGTCGGTACACGTGTAGACTTTACCGCAACGGACTTGGACATTGAAATCAAGACGTTTGCTGATATTGGCGCCGAAGGCCCCGACATTAGCGTCACGGTTGATGCAGCTAAGTTACAAAGCCTGATCAGCGCATTGAACCACGGCTCTGAGGTGACTTTATCTCAACCCAGCCAATCAGATCCGACGGTGGAATTGAAGCAAGGAAAAAGTACATTCAAGTTAAACACGTTGCCGGCGGATGAGTTCCCGAATCGAGCAGAAGCTCAATTTAGCCAGACTTTCACTATTCCGGCCAATCAATTACGCCACTTGCTCCAATTGGTGCATTTTTCGATGGCACAGCAAGATATCCGTTATTTCTTGAACGGTATGCTGTTGTCCGTACAAGGTGACGTAATTCGAGTCGTTACAACGGACGGTCACCGTCTTGCCTACTGCGAAGGAAAATTAGAAAGCCCGCTGGCTGAAAACATCCAATGCATCGTCCCCCGTCGCACGGTTATGGAGATGTTGAGACTTATCCCTGATACTGAAGAAGTTATCACTCTTGCAGTTTCAGCCACAGAAATTCGCATTACGTGGGGTAACATCACCTTATCCTCCAAGTTAGTTGAAGGTAAGTTCCCAGATTACAACCGCGTTATCCCTGTTAATAACACCAATATTTTTGTTATTAAACGAGACGTGTTATTGGGGGCGCTGAAGCGCACGGCGATTTTGGCCAATGCTAAATTACGCGGTGTTAAGTGGGAATTGAAGAACAATGCGCTGACGATCCAAAGCACAAATTCGGATCAAGAAGAAGCTAAGGACGTGCTGGATATTGTTTACAACGGTATTGATATCGAAATTGGATTTAATCTGTTGTACTTACAGGATGTTCTCAATAACTTGCGCAGCGAAGAGGTTCAGTTTGCTTTGCACAGCAACACCGGAGCTATGTTGGTTACTATGCCGGATAACTCTTCGTTCAAGTACGTCGTGATGCCGATGCGCACCTGATGAGTTTTAACTTAATCGCACTCCGCATCCACACCCGCTCTGAATACATTTAGAGCGGGTGTGCTGACAATTATGAGCAGCGTTTTTTATCTGAAGTCCACGATTTTTAGAGAGTAAAGAGAAAAAAGTTATGAGTGAAACGGAAAAAAATCTCAATCCAAATGACTACGGTGCTTCTGCTATCGTTGTATTGGAAGGATTGGAAGCGGTTCGTAAACGTCCCGGAATGTACATTGGTGATACAGCTGATGGTTCGGGTTTACATCATCTCATTTACGAAGTTGTGGATAACTCCATCGATGAAGCTTTGGCCGGATATGCTAATGAGATTATTGTTACGTTGCATACAGACGGCTCTGTTTCCATTGAAGACAATGGTCGTGGGATTCCCACTGATGTCAAAATGGACGATAAACACGAGCCTAAACGTAGCGCGGCTGAAATTGCCTTAACTGAATTACACGCCGGTGGAAAATTTTCAGAAAACAGCTACAAAATTTCCGGTGGTCTGCATGGTGTTGGTGTTTCCTGTGTTAATGCTCTTTCCACCTGGTTGAAATTGACTGTTTTCCGTGATCATCGAGCTCATTTTTTAGAGTTTGAACGGGGTAAATTAATTAACCGTAAAACGGAACTGATTCAAACTGTCAACGGACCTGTTGAAGTTTCTCCCATGATTGATTTAGGAGAAACAGATAAACAGGGGACCTTGGTCCACTTTTATCCCGATAAAGAAATTTTCACCGATATCACTTTCAGCTTTGAAAGATTGTCGCAACGTCTCCGCGAGCTTTCTTTCTTAAATTCTGGGGTCAATATTTTATTGCTCGACCAAAGAACAGGAAAGGAGGAACGCTTTCATGCTCAAGGAGGCGTCCGCGGATTTGTAGAGTTTATTAACCAAAACCGAGTCGTCTTACACAAGACCCCATTCTATGCATTAAAAACAGTGGAGTCGCAGGGAGTCCCTGTCACTGTTGAAGTCTCAATGCAGTGGAATGACACCTACAATGAACGTTTGACGGCGTATACCAATAATATTCCTCAAAAAGATGGAGGTACACACGTCACCGGCCTAAGAAGTGCCATGACACGTGTGATTAAAAACTACATCTCAAAAGAGGGATTGGATAAAAAACTGAAAAATGATATTGATGGCGAAGATATGCGTGAAGGTTTAACCTGCATTCTTTCCGTTAAGGTTCCACAACCTAAATTCAGTTCACAAACGAAAGATAAGTTGGTATCCAGTGAAGTCCGTCCCGCCGTTGAAGACGTTATTAATACTGAACTGGCAGCATTTTTAGATGAAAATCCTGCGGATGCTCATGCCATTTGTGAAAAAATCGTTGCGGCTTCCAGAGCGCGTGAAGCGGCTCGTAAAGCCCGTGACATGAGCCGCAAGTCTGTATTGATGTCTGGTTCTTTACCCGGAAAATTAGCTGATTGCCAAGAAAAAAATCCGGCTCTCAGTGAATTATTCTTAGTGGAAGGGGATTCCGCAGGGGGATCTGCTAAAACTGGACGTAATCGAAAGAATCAAGCAATTCTCCCTTTGAGAGGCAAAATTCTGAACGTGGAAAAAGCTTCTCATGAAAAACTGCTCGACAGTGAACAAATCCGAACCCTTGCCTTAGCGCTGGGGTGCAGCATTGGTAAAGACTTTGATATTGAAAAGTTACGTTATCACCGCATTATCATCATGACCGATGCGGACGTGGATGGTGCTCACATCTCCACACTCTTGTTAACGTTCTTCTATCGTCAAATGACGCCTTTGATTGAAAAGGGGTACGTTTATATTGCGCAACCGCCTCTTTACAAGATTACGGTCAATAAAAAAGATATTTACGTGAAGGACGATCATGAATACAACAAGATTATTCTGGAAATCGCCCTAAAAGATGCAGAGCTCTACAGAAATCAGGAAGATTTCGAAAAAGGGGAAAAAATTTGGGGAACTGAACTGGAAAATTTAGCCAACAGTTACATCCAAAGTTCAGAAGTTTTACAAAGACTGAGTTTGGTTATTGATCGTTCTGTGCTTCTTGCTATTACCGCCGGCGTCAAAATTAATTTAGATACTCTTGAACAAGCTGAAGAATCTGCTCGAGCATTAACAGCCCAAATTCGCGATAAGCACGTGAAAGTTATCGCTAAGCAGGATGAAGAAACACATCGTATTTATCTGGCAATCGAAAGAATGGTGTACGGCAATGTTCGTCATTCCAGAATGGATGCACACTTCTTAAACACCGCTGATTACGCTCTGTTGGTTCAAACTGCACAAACACTGCAGGGGATTGTGCAAGAGGGGGCACGTGTTGTTCGAGGTAATAAATCGAAACAAGTTAAAAACTTCGAAGAGGCTGTGCAGTGGTTGATGAATGAAGCCAGTTCCGGATTGACTCGTCAACGTTATAAAGGGTTGGGGGAAATGAAGGATACTCAATTAGCCGAAACTACTATGCAACCTGAAAATCGTCGACTCTTGAGAGTACGTTTGGAAGATGCGGCAAGTTCTGACAATGTCTTCTCTATGCTGATGGGAGACAATGTTGAGCCCAGACGTCGCTTTATTGAAGACAACGCATTGTTTGTCAACAATATCGACATTTAACAAGTTGGCGGGGGAAAGACTTCTCCCGCTTTTTTTGCAGAGGGCTTAACTATGCCTGACATTAAACATGAAAAATTAGTTGTTGCGGTTTCAAGTCGGGCTTTGTTCGATTTAGAGACTGAACATAAAATTTTTGAAGACGAAGGAATTGAGGCTTATCGAGAGTATCAACTTCAGCACGTCAGAACCCCTTTAAACCCAGGTGTAGCCTTTCCTTTTGTTAGGCGTTTACTGAGCCTAAATGAATATTTTCCAAAGGAAGAAGAACCTTTCAGAGTTATTGTACTTTCACGCAATAGCCCTGAGTCAGGACAGCGTTTTTTTAACTCTTGCAAACACTATAAGCTGCCAATTCGAGGGGGAGCTTTCACATCCGGACAACCGACATTTCCTTATATGAAAGCTTATGGAGCCTCGCTGTTCTTAAGTGCCAATAGTAAAAGCGTTATCGAAGCTACACAAATGGGTTATCCTGCCGGTTTAGTTTTGCCCTCTCAAGCTAAGGATGATCTGGCAGATAAGGGATTACGGATTGCCTTTGATTTTGATGGTGTTGTTATCGATGACGACAGTGAGAAACAATATAAAAAATCAGGTTTAGAAGGTTTCCAAGACTATGAAAGTCGTCATGTTGATTCTCCTCACAACGCGGGCCCCCTGACAGAACTCTTTAAAAAACTGGCTTATTTTCAACAACTGGATATGCAACGAAGAGGCCAAGAAGATCCGTATTACCAGCCGGTTATTCGGATATCTATTGTCACTGCGCGAGGCGCTCCCAGTGAAGAAAGATTAATCACAACACTGAAAAGTTGGGGTATGAATGCAGCTGAACTTTTTCTGATGGATGGCATGCCTAAACAATTCGTTTTGGAACAATTACGACCGCATATTTTCTTTGATGATCAAATTCAACATCTACAATCAGCGGCTCACGCTGTTCCCAGTGTATTAATTCCTTTTGGGGTAACAAGGGAAAGTTCTGTGCAAACATTATTGAGGTCGACAGAAAAATAATTTTTATCCACAAAGTTATCCACAGTTTTTCGTAACTTAGAACCCCTGAACTGACAGGGGTTTTCTTTTAATTCTCAGTATTCTGAGTGTTAAAGCAGTGAAATAAAACCCTTAAAAAACAATAAGTTAAATTAAACAATCAGAATTATGTGAGTTATGGGAATTGTTATGTAATAACAAGAACTTATTGAGAATAGAACATATTATTAACAAAGTTATCCACAAATGTAGGTAGCCAGTAGATTACTTTTTCTTTGAACCGGATATGATGTGTAGTTATTAAATGATCTTTTTTATATTAATTTAATAGTCATAATAATAAGCATGATTTTTATTGTGGATAAGTTGAATATTTTTAATTTTTTCAAAAGGTTATATTGTTAACTTCTGATTGAAAATCTAAGTTGAAATCCTGGTAATTTGTTGTTGAAAATTGTGGATAACTTTTTTTTAATATCAAATTTCGAGAACTTATCCACAATTTTGAAAAAATGTACACACTTATATTCAAAAATTATGCACACACCCGCTAAAAGGTGTTAAGTTTCGAAGTGCAAGGGGCCACGGTTGTCCATCTTATGGTCTATACTGGACAGATACATATAAAGGTTATGTCAATTATGCATATCAAATCATTAGTTTTAACCCTTTCAGCACTAACCTTGGGCGCAACGGCTTTGAGTGGCTGTGTGCCTATTTTAATTGGTGGGGCAGTCGGCACCACTGCATTTGTCAGTACTGACCGTCGCACGACTGGGGCTCAAATGGCCGATGAAGTTATGGAAAAGAGAATCCACTATGAAATCAGTCAAGCGATTCCCAATAATCTGCACTTAACAGTAACTTCCTACAACCGGCGTATTTTATTGACCGGAGAGGTTGGTAGTGAAAATGATAAATTCACTGCTCAACGTATTGCACAAAATAGTCTTGAAGTGAGCTCTGTGGTTAATGAATTAATGGTGGGGCCGGTTGCTTCGGTTTCTCAAAGAATGTCTGATTCGACATTAGCGAGTAAAGTGAGAACTCAGCTGGTTACAACATCAGGGGTTTCCTTAAATCAAATGAAGGTCACTGTTGATCGAGGTATCGTCTATCTGATGGGCTTAGTGACTCAGGAAGAAGCTCAAAAGGCAGCAAATATTGCTTCACGCGTCCCCGGTGTGAAATCGGTTGTGACGGCTTTCCAAGTTATCAGTAGAGAAGAAGTCCAAGAAAGATTAAAACTGTTGTCTAATCAAGAGCAATCCAGTCAATCTTATACGACGACCAACAATGTTACGATTGACTCAACTTCCGATTCTTCAACGGAAGTCCGTCTCCAGTAAAGTTCTTTGATTTGAAAGCCTCGTGCGTTCGTTTTTCTTGTCTTTCTGGATGCCGGTTGCGCTTATTGCGCTTTGGTGGTTGGCCTCAGCCTTTGCTTGGGTCAACCCTTACTTGTTGCCAAGACCGGAAGCTGTTTTCCATGCATTTCTTGAGCTTCTTGAAGAGGGAACTCTTTTTGAACATATCGGAGCTAGTCTTGGAAGAGCATTCGGGGGATATTTAGCGGCAGCATTTGTAGCGCTGCCGATGGGGTATTTTTTTGCTAAATACGAGACATTGCATATTCAGTCTCGTCTGGTATTAGAAAGCCTTCGAATGATTCCGCCTTTATCACTGATACCATTGTTGATTCTTTGGTTAGGTATTGGTGAAGTTGCGAAACTAACCATAGTTCTTCTAGCGAGTTTTTTTCCTATTTATCTGAACGCATACAGTGGATTTAAGCAACTTGATTATCGTTATGGTGAGCTAGCCAAGACGTTGAATTTAAGCACAATTGAAAAAATCAGGCATATTGAATTCCCGGGTGCTTTACCCTCAGTATTTACAGGGTTGCGTTTAGGTTTTGGTTACAGTTGGCGCGCTTTGGTTAGTGCAGAACTTATCGCAGCTTCATCCGGCTTAGGGTATTTGATTTCAGATGCTTCTGAAATGGCGAGGACTGATCAAGTTTTTGTGGGTATTTTGACAATCGCGGTTTTGGGGATTGTCGGTGACCTTTTGTTTCAAAAAGGACTAAAAAAAGTTGCGCCTTGGAGTGTGAAATGAGCGCTGTAAGTATCCACAATGTTTACTTTCATTATCCTCAACATGACTCTTGGATATTGAAAGATTTTTCTATTGAACTAGAAAAACACAAAGTTTTAGCCATTATCGGTAAAAGTGGATGTGGAAAAAGTACTTTAGTCCGACTAATTTCCGGTCTTTTGACGCCTACAAGAGGCAAAATAGAAATTGAACCATCCCTTAGGGTCGGGGTAGTTTTTCAAGATCCACGATTATTACCTTGGAAAACGGTCTTTGAAAATGTGTCCTTACCGATTCGAAACGAGCCTATCGAGAAACAAAAAGAAGTGGTGGGTGAAGTTTTGAATTTGGTGGGACTGTCTCATGCCGAGAGTTTCTATCCGTCTGAACTTTCGGGAGGAATGGCTCAAAGGGCGGCACTTGCCAGAGCTTTAGTTCAGTCTCCAGAGGTTTTGCTGATGGATGAACCTTTCGGGGCTTTGGATGCGATTACCCGAGCTCAAATCCAAATGGATTTTGAAGCGATACAGCAACAAAAGAAAATGACGGTAGTGTTGATTACTCATGAAGTCAATGAAGCAGTACGTCTAGCCGATAAAGTAATGGTATTGGCTAATGCGACAGTCGTGGATACGCTTGACATTAGCCTTGCACATCCGCGTTCTGTGACTGATATGCATGTAGTGCAGTATGCCGCTAAGGTTTTAGATCTTTTAGCTCATTCATAAAGAGGTTAAAAATGCAATTAAAGAAAGTACTATTGGTGATGGCCATGATGCTTACAGGCTCGCTCGCCGGTATCGCTCATGCGGCAACGGATCAGATCAATATTGCTTATGTGAAATCACCTTTTAATCTTCAGAATATCGTCATGAAGCAAAATCAATTGCTTGAGAAAGAGTTTCAAAAAGACGGTATTAAGATCAATTGGGTTTCTATTAATTCCGGTGCTCAACAGGCCCAAGCCATGGCAGCTGGTTCTCTTGACGTCAGCGCGGTTATGAATACCGCATCTTTGTTGATGGCCAATGGGGCTGGAAATAAAGTTTATGTGGCTACCGGTGTGGCTCGTCCGACACAAGTATTTGCCGTAGTTGGTAAACCCGGACCTCAGATGAAGATTGAAGATCTTAAAGGCAAAAAGGTTGCAGGTCCAAAGGGGACGGCACTTCATCAAATTCTCGTCGCAGCTCTGAAGTCCAAGGGAATGAGTATTAACGACGTGGAATTTATGCAAATGGATCCCGGCAAGGCTTATGCGGCTGTGGTTGCCGGTCATGTGGATGCGGGGCTTTTGGCGGCTGGCTTAATCATCAAAGCCAATGAAGCTGGTGCCAAGACTGTTGTGACAGCCGATGGATTGGTAAATCCGTTACTTGTGATGGCTGTGAGTGAGAAGTTTGTTAAGGAAAACCAACCCCTGCTTGAACGTATTGTAAAAGTCCATCGAGAAGCTGGAAAGTGGATTAATGATAACTATGAAAAGGCCATTGCCATGGGAGCTAAGGAAGAAGGAGTTAGCACAGAAGATGCTAAGAAGTTAGCCCAATGGAGCCATTATTTCGATGTTATTACTGAAAAAGATATGGAAAGTTTGAAGCTTGATCAAGCCTTCTTAATTGAAAACGGCATGATGAAGAATAAAGTGGATACAGATAAATTAGTCCTTCCGATGGCTAGAAAGTAATTGGATAAGGGGTAATGCATCGAAGCAAAAAGTTCGGTGCATTACTCCGAAAACCATTGCAGATAGGCGTGAATTAAAGCGCCTACGGTTAAAGTCAAAGCAAACAGAACTTCAAGTTTGACTGTTGAAAATAAAGTCTCATTCAGTTCATATCCGCTCTTTTGAACAAGTTCGTTCGCTAATTTCCAAGCTCGGGGTAATGTGACCAAGACTGATAGGTAGGGATAACGTGTTACGTCCATTACTACGATGCACAGGATAAGCACATACGGTATAAAGAGCATCAATCGATATGCTGTGATCGTCCATTGTCTGCCTAGGACTACCGCCATGGTATAACGATGAATGGATTCATCGTGCACCATATCTCGAAAATTATTGACACACAAAACGGCGGCGGCGATCAATCCTAATGCGCATCCGACGATAAGGATGTTGACGGAGATTGTCTGCACTTGCAGATAGTACGTTCCAATTGCAGCAACTAACCCAAAAAATATAAAGACAACAATTTCGCCGTATGGGGTGTACGCAATAGGGCGTGGTCCCCCCATGTAAAGGTAGGCAGCAGCAATAGAAGACAAAGTAATTAAAAGGAAGAACCAGTGCGTCAGGTAGATGAAATAGACTGTAATGGCAACGCCAATGATAGACGCAACAGCAATCCCTAATTCAACATCTTTAATGCTGAGCAGACCTATAGAGGTTGCTCTTGGTAGTCCCTTTCTGTTTGTTCTTTCAGCCTTACGTTTGGTATAACCAGAGTCATTTTCCATATTTGTAATGGCTTGCATGACAATGGCAAGAACAGCAGTTAAAACAGCGGTTAACGGGTTGATCAGACCTGTATCAGATAGGCAGACAGCAAGTGATGCAAAAACAGGCGCCACAGCAACCCCAAATGTTTTGGGGCGAATGGCTAGTAACCAGGCTTTAAAGGAACGGGGAACAACGTTCGCTGTGTTAGTCATTAGAGTACAACCTTGACCATGGGGTGGTGAGTTAAAGCCATGTAGATTGAATCTAATTGTTCACGGCTGCTGGCATGAACAACAACATGCAGAGCTTCATAACGACCTTCTTTGCTCGGTCGTCTGGCAATTGTTTCAGGATTAAATAACGGGTCAAATTCTTTGACTAAACGACCGATTGTGGGGGCAAATTCAGGATCAGCAAACCCCATAACTTTAATCGGAAAGTCACATGGAAATTGGAGTAATTCTTTTTCTTGCATTTTCATTTTGTTATTGTAAACCGACAATAGCTTTTAAACGTTGGAATTGTCTCCGCCAGAAATTCGATTTCTGAACATCATGCAAAGCAATCAATTCACTTTTAGCGATGACCTTTTTGTTAAACGAGACAGAAATTTCACCGATAACTTCGCCTTCTTTAATCGGGGCAACTAAAGGATCCAATCGGGTCACTGTAGCAGAAAATCCCTTGACGCCTTTTTGTAAAATCGTGTCCCTTGGCAAAGTAACATACACGTTTTCTCGAACGCCAACCCGAACCTTTCCGTCGTCAGTTAATTCAACCGGAATTCTGTCAATTGTTTCTAATGCTGGATAAAGGAGCAGTGTTTTGTAATTGTCAGCTCCCCAATTCACCAACTTCATCGTGTCATCAGTATTTTGGGAATCACTGTCTCCACCTAAAGTCACGGCCAATAATTCTCGTGAGAAACGGGTGTCAGCTTCAAGGTAGTCGCGTGAGTAGTAAATGACGCTCGTCCAAAATCTCATTTGGAAGTGCGAGCGATGCATGCCACGGATAGATTCTGTACGCCATAGAAAGCTGTTGCTATTGTTGTGATTAAGCACACCATTATTTATGTTTTTAATCGTCCATAAGTCATTTAATTCTGGACAATCATTTAAAAGGGCGTTGGCCAAAATCAGCGTGTCACGGGCGCTTGTGTATTGTTGAGGATCAGCTGAACCAATCAATGAACTGTAATGCGTATTTTTCATGCCAAGCGCTTTGGCATGTTCATTCATTTTTGCGATAAAACGATCTGTTGTCTGATAAATTCCTTCCGCAAGAGCGACCGCGGCATCATTAGCTCCCATCACGGCAATCGCTTTTTGTAATTCTGAAACAGATACCGATTGATTAGGCTCGAGGTAATATCGGGCTGCATTCAATGGGGGAATGGAGAGCGCATCATTATTGACCGTAATGGAAGAATTACGAGCTATCGTTCTTTCCTGTATGGCTCTTTCACTTGTGTAGAGAACCATCAATAACACACCGTTGCCAGGATTGACGCGAACGTCTGCATTTTTATCTGCCAAAGTTGTATTGGTTAAACGGTCAATAAGTATCCATGACTGGGATCTCAATTGGGGAGTATCCGCAGCTTGAGCCGGCATTAAAAAACTACACAGAAAACAAATGAGAATCAGAAACTGTTTTATCATTCGTGAAAAGTCGAAAAAATCTTTAGAAATTTGCGGAATTTATTTTAAAGTAAACGAGTAATTTTAAAGGCTTTTTTGGGATTAAGTTATTTGTTATCAATTTTTTTGTGTAAATTTTT